>FTBI01000747.1_pt1 | contig 14825 bp, 9 predicted proteins | sample 1639171 | NCBI WGS metagenome assembly FTBI01 (sample SAMEA3914812, study PRJEB12502) | metagenome | biome: forest; material: soil | place: Canada | collected 2011-07-07 | depth 0.1 m | reverse complement strand
TCGGTGCGGCCGATCTCGACGACCGGCACGAACGCCGACGGCGTACCTTCGATTACGTCCATCGCGACGGTACCGTCGCGTTTCTCCTGGTGCTTGCTGACCCACCGGCGAAGCAGGTTCGCGTTCACACCAGCCTTGAGCGCCATGCCAGCCAACGACACGCCCGGCTGCAGGCAGGCCTCGACCAGCTTCTGTTTGGCCTCTTCGTCATAGTAGCGCCGTCGGCCATCACTGCTTACCCCGACGGGCTCAAGCTTCAACGGATCTGAGGGATTCTGCGTCATATGTCCACCTGTCAATGAGGTGGACATATGCTGCGCGATCAAGCCACAGGAAACCATGTGCGCTTATTTCACCGCTTACGGCCATCAGGTGGAGGAGGCGTGCCTTCCTGATGCTGTTCTCGAACTCCGCGAAGGCGTCCAGGAATAAACGGGGGTAGTTCGGGGTGCCGCAGCGCTTACGGTTCTTGTTGGACACGAAGCCATTGTTGACTTGAAACATACTTTTCCTTCGCCATCCCTGCCACGTCAGTAGTCACAGCCACCGTGTCGCAGCTGCGATCACCGCATCGATGACCTCAGCGACGCCCGCAGCGGCGCGACCTTGTAGCACCACACCCATCTCCATGGAGTGTTCAAGCGAGGCTGCCGTGACATTCGACGACCCAAGATAGGTAGCTCTGCGGTCACACAGCACTGCTTTCGCATGGAAGGTTTCGCGTCCACCCCCCACGCGCGGAAGCGAATAGTTAAATACGCGCACGCCTTGGGCCTTCAGCCAAGATGAGATTGCATCGTACCCAACGGGGTAGTCCTTCCGTGCAACGTCTTCCAAGCTGCGGAGAATCAGGGTGCGTTCGACGCCTGGGCACACGTATGACAACAATTCCTGCAGCCACTCGGCGCCCGTGACGTCGAGAAAAGGCGTCATCACAACCACTCGACGTTGCGCCGCTCGAACCATGCCGTGGAAAGCGTGCTCCGTTGGCTCTAGGTCGGTCGTTCTCCAGCCGAGTGCCGAAAGCTTCTGCTCCAACATGCTCGGTCGCGACGGTTTCGTCAGCACGACCTGCGCTACTGTCGCGTCCCGGTGAATCACCGACCGATAGTGCTCAACGGCGTTCAAGGCAAAGGCCAGTCGCTCAAAACGAGCATGCATACCGCCGCGCGGCAGAAATCCGGAGAGTGTCACTTCCAGCAGACCCAGCCCGACCGAACGCTCCAACAATTCTTTTGTGGCGATTTCTTCGGTCACTCCGAGTTGCGCGACGGCAACCAGTGAACGAGCCGACTGTACAGAATTGGCCGGCAATTCCGCCCATGTCCCCAATAGCGCCGCCGCTAGGCCGGCCTTGTCGGCCAGGCCAGCCAAGACGGCGTGCTCGAAGGCGGTCAGCTTGTGGGACATCACAGTCGCTTACGCCGGGACTATATCGAGGTATCCGCCAATGGGTGTTTCTCGCTTATCGAGACGAGGTCTGCCACCGACAGTGCGCAGCACTGATCGCGACAGCAGCTTATTGCCAGCAATGCAGGAGGTCTCTGGCATCATCACGCAATCTGGGCAAGCGCCGCCTCGCTCAGTACACAAAGAGCCTGTACCGCACTGCGTGGCTTTGGAGCCCAGCATCGCAGTCAACATGGCTGTACCAGCATTTCGCCAAAGGGCCGACAGGTTGCCTAAGTCCATCGTCGTTCCGTTGCGATAGACCACGAAGGCTAGGTCCGCAGGGAAGATATACTCACCCAGCGAGCCAATGTCCAGGCCGGAATACTCGGACACGAACTTCATCAGCAGATGCGAGTAACTGTGAAGCAGCGTGTACAGGTAGAGGTAGACGGGTGGAGTCATCGTCTCAGGCAGGTTATCCAGGAATGGTGTCATCGACTGGGCCGCGCCCAACAGGCCCGCGCCAATCTTCTCGCCCGCGTTTAGCGTGAACATGTCCGGGCACTTCAGGCTGCGCAGCCACTCAAGAACAAGTTTTTCCTGGAGGCGCACGTAGATTGCTTCGTTACCCTGCTGGACGACGTATACGGGATACCGAGTGCTGTCATTTTGTTTCACCGGCGGGAACAAATTCAGGCGGACAGGCATGTCCATGCCGCGCTTGTCGCGGAGAATGGGAGTCGATTCCATTCTGGAGTACCCGAAGCTGAAGCGGCATAGGTCAAATTCGCGGATAAGACCCATGTCCTCAAGGCCCAGCTTGTCGAGCAGAGTTCGCGTCTCCGACTGCACTTGCTCTGTCTTGTCTTTGTTTTCGGGTGCCAGGTCCTCGTCCAACCTGACGAACGAGACGTAAGGCTTTTTGCCGTTCGTCCTGGTCTCAACATCTAGACGCGTGTTCTTGAGCGTGGCGTGCTCGATTGCCAGGCGGAACGGATCGAACTTCGATGCGAATTTCGATTGTCTGTCCTGGATATTTGAGATTACGTTCATCGGTAGGTCCACCTTCGGCAGGAGAATCTGACGCTGGCGGAGGTCATCAAGAATGCGCTGCCGGTTGTTGTAGGCAAGATCAAGTAGCCCCTTCATTACCGTGCGTGCAGGCTCTGAGAAGCCATCCAGTTGTGGCTCGACCATGCGAATCTGACCCGCTGCTGCTAAGTAGTCCCCCAGGTCCTTGGCGCACTCGGGTTTGCCATCGCACGCCTTCTTTACGTCTTCGTCGGTGATGGATTGAGCGGTAAAACCATACTGCTTGGCGACGAAGTCCTTCAACTCCGCCTCGCGTCCAGGCCTCAAGCGGGTGAGCAACTGCTGGCTGCCGTCCTTGAAGTCTATGAACAAGTCCGATTTCACGTAGTAGGCACTCGACGCGCGATACGGCGCAGCCTGCATGCGGACTTCGGTAAGCCGGTCGGGTCCCATCGCGGGCCCAAGGATGCGCAGCGTGTCCCGATCGTTCTGCAACCATTTTGGAGAGAGCGGCTTCTCACAGGCTGCGCATTCGAAGAACCAGTCGCCGATGCCTGCCGAGCGTCGATTCAACTTGAACTGGAAGCTGCCACATACGCAGCTGTCGCGGCGCTTGACAACCTTGGTGTCACGGTCACTCCAATGCCATTGACCTGGGAAGGCGGCTTCCCAGTGGCCGGACCAATGCACGAAGATGACGTCCAACTGTTCCCAGTCGCATTGACCCGCCTTCTTCGGGTTTGGGCAATTATCAGGAGTCAGGTTCGCAAGGTCCTTGTCTAGCTCCACCAGTGTTTCGTAATCCCTAAACATCCCGCAAGTCCGGCAAACAAACGTTAGTGGTGCCGGAGTGTATTCCATGTGTGACGGTCGGCAGAGGTAAAAGCGGTCCTGCCCCGGTAGTTGAAACTCCGTCCTGGTCGGATCCAACATGGCATGATCGACGCACTGCGCCGACAGGATGCGCGGCTTTGTCGGATCACCATCACGCGCTGATGAAGCAGCATTGAACCACGCCCGTCCGAGCTCGTTCATTCGCTCAAATACAAGGTCCATGGTGGACTCGGAAAGCTGGATGGGTTCACCAGCCGAAGAGCGGGCGATGCACGCACCCATCCCGCCCTCGAAGGTGAAGAAACTCTCCGGTGCATAGGCCGTCGCAAGCTGGTTGCGAGAACGGTTCATCGTTTTTGCTTTGACCATCTTGGTGCCTCCAGTCAGCTACGTGCTTCGGTCGCACTGTCTGTCGAATCGATGTCCGCTCCGGAACCTCGTCGGATGAAGGTCATCGCCCGCGCTGTCATGCCTTCCTTCACATGCTTCGAGGAGGCGTCGATTCCTGACTCACGAATCAGCCCCGGTTGATCTACGTCGCGTAGGGATGTCATCGGCCGGAGTAGGCTGTTACGGGCGGCGAAGAACCTGACCAGGTGCGTTGCGTTGACCAGCCGGTCGACGTTGAGGTCCTGCTGATAGTGAACGAGCTGACCTTTAAGCAGAGAGCGGTAGTAGTTCTTTCCTTCCGGGGACGGAGAGAACGATAAGCCGAGGGCCCTCTCCATGAAGGTCTCTGTAGACTTCATGTTGGCTGGCACAGCTAGGAAGTCGCGCACGTCGGGGGCCATCACGTAAGTTAGGCTGTTGCGCTTGCTTTGGTCGTCCACCGCACAAAGTTGTTCGATGGCGTTCACGCCGCAGACAAATTCCTGGAAGAAGCTGGGCATCACCCGCACTAGCGCCTTCTCTGCCCAGCGGTCTACAGCGGCCGGCAGAATCATCCGCTCTAGGAACCGGTGGAAAATGTCATGAATCTCGAGCACGAAGCGGTCTCGATAGCGCTGCGGTACGGGCACCAGAAGTGAGAAACCCACGTGGGTACGGCCGACTCGCGACGACGCCTGAATGTATTCGGCTATGTCCGACGGGATGCCTGCGAAGAACATCGCATTGAACTCCTCAACGTCCACCCCGTGCGAGATAGCGGAAGTGGCAATGACCGATCGCAGCGTGTCGTTGAGTTCCGGGAAGGGCCTGTTGACGCCAACCCGCTCTTCGGCCCGTCGTACGATGTCCTGGATATCTGCAGCGGAGACAGCGCCCGAGATGAGCTCGGAGCTCAACGCGTGGTCGTCGTACCCCTTGGCCCGGTGAAGCTTCTCGAACTGCACTTTCTCGGTGTCAATAACCTGATCGCCACCTTTCTTGTTGGTGACGTAGGTCAAAGCGATCCGGTGAAGGTCCACCAATGTTAGTAACGTCGCGGCATCGGCCTGGGAAAGCAGTCGGACAAACTGAGTTTGCAAGGGACCAGGTGACACCCAGCGAATTAGCTCGCTGCGCGCAGCCTCTTCTTTGATCGGATCCTCGCTTTTCAGCCGCTCGTATAGACCCGTGAGCATTAGGTGGTAGTGACCAAGAACAGATGCCATTGCCACAGTGTGACGGTGCCCGTTAGTCAAGATGGAGCCGTATACCCGCGCCCAGTGGCTCCGCAGTTCGACGTCGCTCACGGGCACGGCCGCACGCTCGGCATCATCTAGTGTGCTGTCCGGCTGCATGGGCATTGCGTAGAACGAGTCGTAGAGCGTCGGCCCGGGATAAGGGAACTGCACCGTGTTGTCGCGCTGGTAAATGTTTCGCATCTGCCGTTGCGGCTCGCTAACCGTGGCTGATGCGGCAATGACCTTGATTTTTCGACGTACTGTCGAGTCAGGTTCATACGACAGGTGGCCCTTTAGCAGAGGTGAGAGCTGGTCAAGCGCAGCTTCCAGCGCGGACTCGAACAGGCCGGAGAATGTACCTAATGATTCGTCCAGAAGATGCGCCTCGTCCTGAATTAGGAGGGCAGGGAAGGGATCAAAGAATCGCTTCTCTCCAGAGGAAAACGTCGGAAACAACGGCCGTGATCCGGAGCCCGGATGCCCGTCCCAATCCTTTCGCTTCATCGGCACGAACAGTCGCTCGCTACCGGTCTCGACCAACGGCGCGAAGCCGAACATGCCGAAGAACTTGCGGATCGTGCCTTGCGACTGACCGATGGCCGCTAGCTTATCGACTGTGCCTAGGAGAACGGATGGCGCGAGGTCGTAGATATCCTCATCCACAATATAGAAGGGCAGAGGAGTTGCACTAGCAAAGCGCGCGTTCCAAGAGCACCTCTCCTTCGGCGCGGAACAGTAGTGGCCCATCGCGTTGGCGCCGTCGCCCGCGTGGCGCCGAAGTGCAAGCAGGCTTCCATCCTGATTTCCGCAGAATGGGCATGATGACAGCTTCAGCCAGCGCTCGCGTGCGCTCTTGTATGGCTGGAGGTCCTTGTATTTTGATTCAGCGTTGGGGGCGACATCGGCATCACTGGGCACCTCGTTATACCCGTCCTCAGAATGCCAGTTGGGTGTGTTGGCGCCACCCACCCAGAATCCGAGCGAGAACGGCTCGCCGGGATGCTCGCGCGAATGCCGAACCTCCTCTGCGGCGCCCATGACTGCGAAGGTTCGGCGCGCCTGCTGCAGGGTGAGCAGCCGCAGTGGGTAGCGCATCAATGCGGACACACCTCTGTGCTTGCCACGCAGCCGGTCTAGGAAGAGGACGAACGCCAGCAGACCCAGAAAAGCCTCGGACTTGCCGCCGCCGGTCGAGAAGTACAGGAGCGTCACGGCGTTGGCATGTTTCGCGACGTCGGCCGTGTAAAAGCTGTGGAATTCTGGAATGCGTGTTGCGAACGCCGGGATAGACGCTAGGATGAATGCAAGTTGGAACAGACGCCACTCGTCGTAGCCCTTCAATTTGGCGACCTTAGCCATGGCAGTGTTCATCGACAGCCACGCCTCGAACGGAATCCCCAAGGGCGATTTCTGCACACCCGGACCACTCCAGTGTGCGTGGGACTTCCTGAGGATTTCCAAGCCGCAGCGGATAGCACCCAGTTCGCTGCGCCACGCGCCGAGGTCTAGATGTAGCTTTTCGCGCTCCGCAGCCAATTGCTCGGCTACGTTCAGGCCCTCCAGCCCTTCGTCTACCGGATGGTTCTCAACTTGAGCTAGCCAGGTCTCGTATGCCGTGATGATGGGCGTCAGACCAGTTAGGCAGTCGGGGAACGCGAGTCTTTCGATTTTGCGCTCAACAGCCACATCGGTGGGAATGATTCGTGGCAGCACATATCGCGGTGCCCAGGTTGTCTTGATGCGATGAAGCGCGCCGTCGGTCGCGAGCGTGATGCCAGCGTTGAACCCCAATGCTGGGTACTTGAGGTACTGGTTCCACCTGTAGGATGGCTTGACGCGGTCCAGGAGCAGAAACTGGTGCTCAGCCACCGGCACCGTCACAGCCACCGAAACTTGAAAGAGCGAAGGCTCTAACTCCTTGAAGTTGGTCTTCGTGAGAGGTGGTGTCCAGTTCTCCAGCGCCACATGCACTGTGAGGCGTGTGGTGTCGACAGGGTCGGGCACTGCCTGAACGACCCACCGCAGTTCGATTTTGGGAATGATGACCTCGAGCTTCGAGGACCGGATCGATTCCAAGTAACGTTTCCAGTCGCGCACGTCGGAAGGTCTGACACGCCCACGACGGAAGCCCCAGAGCTTCCCTCCGAAGTCAGGCTCGCTGCTGGCGGCCCAATCTGCAAGCTGCGCAGCAATAGCTTCATTGAGGGCACCGGTCGCTTTCTTCGCGTTAGCCTCTGCCGTTGCCGGCGTGAAGTCGAACGAAGGCAGGGTAAGGTCCAGTCGGAGCCACTTCGGAGGGGGTGGGATATCGTCTGCTAGACCGTCAGGCGTGGTCGGAGCGACGGCAACCTCTTGAGTTGGACGTTCCTCACCGTCCTCTCCGCTTTCACCTTCCTCGATATTCTCTAGATCAGGCTCTTCCTCTGGTGGCGTACGGTCCAGGTGGTTGTCGAATGGGAGCGCCATGGATTCGTACACGCGCTTGCGTGCCTCGTAGCTCTTCGCACCCCATTCCGAATTAGTCTTGCCGCCCGGTAGTTCAGCCACGAGCCTGGTCAGCGCTTCCTTGACCTTGCCGCGGATTTCGGCGCGAGCCTCTCTGGTCAAGGGGAAGGTGACCTCAAGCCGGCCACCGGGCTTCACTTCATCTTCCGTCGGAAGGATGCGGACGTAGACGGCGCCGGTCAGCGCGACACTCACGGTCGTTGTCGTCGCAGTCGAGCGAAGTTGCAAGTCCATGCCGTGTGCGCTGATGCGAATCGGGTCTGCTTCCTCGTCCCCACTGCGCTCCTCGGCGGGCATCGGCACGATAAACTCCGACATCAACGCAGCGCTGGGCTTCGCGCCGTAGATGACCTTGTAGAAGTTTTCTCGGCCAGCAAGCCGCGCTGACAACCCATTCAACAGGCTATCAACAACAGCCTCTTTATAAGCCGGATGGATATCGCGGGGGTTCTTACTGAGGATTGGCATTCGTCTCTCCCTTCTTATTCGTGCGCGCCGAAGGCGGCACTACGCGTTCGACTCGATACACGCAGCGAAGCGCCTCCTGCTGCAGATGCTTGATGACTTCTTCAGGCACCTTGCGATAGGTCGCCGCGCTTTCGGGCTGGAACAGGATTTCGGCATAGCGGGCAACCAGTTCTCGTCCAAGATATTGATTCAGGCGCCGCGCGTTTCGGATGAAGCCCCAATGTTGCTCCGCAGCCTCGTCGCTGATACCCAACGCCTTGCAGAATACCTTGAAGTACGTTGAATCCTTTGAGGCGTGGGGCCGCGTGTCATCGTTCTCTTGGAGGGCCAACCAATAGTACACGCGACCTGGCCGACAGGCCGCTGCCTTATGGTCAATCTCAACCATCTTGGAGTGAACTTCGCGCGCCAGCGCTGATCGCTTCGTGGACTTGAACATCAGCGAGCAGCGCCTTTGAACATCGTCGTGGTACAGCTTGAGCAGCATGCGCACGGGGTCCACCACGGAACTCACGCCTTCGCTGTTCAACTGGAGCGACGACTCCAACTTGGCACGCAGTTCGTCGCTCATGTCAAAGATGAAGTCCCCCGGCTGAATGGCACTGGCAGCAGCGCGACGGAACGGTGGGTCTTCGTCGGGCACATGACGGTAGATCCACCCAGAGGCATACGCTTGCCCATCACCTTCCAATTCGAACCTGTAGTACGCTTGCTCGACGTCTTTCCCGTTTTGCCCGTTCTCGTCAAATTTAAACGTCATTGGCATCTCACGGAGCTTGCCAATGACAATGGGGTTCGGAACTTCAGCCAAGCGCCGCTCGAGCTCCTGAGCTAGCAGTCCGATGCGCCCTCGGTAGGCCTTGAACGCATCCACTTCTTTCATGCTGGTCAGGATCTTGAGAGTGGACTCGGCCTGACGATATGCAACGAGAACCGCAGTGCCGTGCGGCACTTCCGGATGCGTCACCAAGATCCGGAGGACGTCCGGGTTCACGCCGACGAACGCGAAGTGCTTGCCTTTCCGGTCACCCCTCAAAGTTTTGGCTACGGCGGAAAGAATATGCCACTCAAGTCGCGCTTCGACTGTAGCCCAGTCGTTTCCCAGCTTGCGTTGGAGGAAACGGTGCGCCAGCAGCACATACTTCCTGCTGGGTAACACCAGCGAGATACCCTGACGACTGGTGACTGTATGTTTTTTGACTTCAGCGAGCATGCGGGCCGCCATGGGCGTCGCATCGTTCCAGTCGTCGATGAGCTTCTCGGCACGCTCGACGGCTTGCTCAACCAATGCTCGGACTTTGTTTAGTGTGCCCGAAGCTAGCGCCGCAAGAATCGCCAGTTTCACCGGTGTCCAGGCGTTCTGCTGACTCCCATAGTCGCTATCCCCAGCCTCAGACGATGCCGCGGTCAGGTCAGCGTAGCCAGCGGGCATGTTCGATAGTCGCAGGACATATAGGCAGGCCTGGAGCAGCGCTTGGTGACCAGGAGCCTCTTCGCTGCCAGCAGACGCAGTAAGGCGTTGGAATGCTATGGCTAGCTGAGACGCGTCCCGGTCGACGATGCTGACGTTGAAATTCGAGTTACTACGTTGTGCAGGTTGCCAGTTCGGCACTACGGGATGCGCCGACATTAGTACGTCGTCGGCTTCGGCGGCCCAAACCTTCGTGGAAAAGGTCAGCTTGGATTCATGGAGCTGAGCTCGGAGGACGAAGAACGCTTTCGGGTCATCTGTAACAACGACTGCTCCGGTATCTGCGAAGCCATTCGCGCGCGAGAAAAGTAGAAAATCAAGGATACGTTTGACCGCTGAATAGTTCGTATGGGTTGCGGCTTGGGTGGCATCGAGCAGTAGAGCTTCAGGACGCCCTTGGCCTTTCAGTGCTGGCGCGGCGAGCGCGGCTCGCCACACGTCTTTTTTTGTCATGTGATGCATGACCATAAGCGCTCCAGGAGCCTTGTCTGGAGAGCTCCATTCGGAGCTGACCTTTTGGCGCAGGTCACGGCGGTTGGCGAGGTGCTCGACCTTGGAGAGTGTCCGTTCCAGCGGATTGGCAACCGTCGTTGCCCACACCCGCCTCACGGAGTCGAACACGAAGGTCGGGACAAGTTCAGCGAGGGAGGGATTCGAAAGCTCCGGATGACGGATGCGGATATCGTTAATCGCACCGAGGGCGGCCAGGAACGCCGGCGATGGAGTGCTGTTCACTTCAGCAAGGGAACCGTTGGGCTGGACCGCCCATAGTGTCCGATAGAAGTCGCTCAACTGCATTTTCTCGACAAGCACCTCATGGAGAGACGCGCGGCACGCATGGGTGGCCGGGTAGAGCAGGGTCCGAAGTCCGCGCAGGTCCTTGGCGGAGACTCGCTCGAGGTTGGCCAGGGCGTGAAGTAGGGGCAGTGAGGGCAGCTTAGACGGCCAGACCAGGCAGAGCGTGACGCCTCCTTGGTCCGCTGCAGCCAACAGCGTGCTCACGAGCTCCATCGTCCACGGTTGCGGAGCAAGGGGTTCGTTCGTGGTGCGCGCTTGGTAATCCAGACCTACACTTCCAGCGCGAACCTGTGCCCATGGACGTTGTACGCGCAGGACTGGGGCCACCGGTGGGGCAAGTACAACCGGCCTGGGCTTCGATGTTTGCTGCTTCGAGGCAATGGGTCGCGTTGCGACCCTGCGCGCGCGCTCGGCGAGTTTCTCCCGGGCTTTGGCTTGGTCCGCTAGGCGCTCCGCGAGTGATTTGAATGGACGCATTACTGTACCGAAACCTTGGCCTTGTTTGTTCGGCTCTCAAATAACGGTTTGAAGGCCTCGTTTACGGCTTCATCCAACGTGCTGCCGTTGGCCATAGCCCTTTTGAGCGCTATTGGATCTGGCAGCGCGAGCTGGTTGAGTTCAAAAGCGGAAACGTTGGTCGAGCCGGAAATACACCGGAAGTATCGGTCCACTGCATGTGTGCTGAGGAGCTTTGCCAACTTCGTTGGAGGAAGGGCCGACTTGTCGCTCACTTGCTCGACAATCACCACGTGGTTTTCGCCGATGAATCCGCCATATGTCGCGAAGACGCCGGGCGATACGGCCGCGGCTACAAGGCGACGAGGTTGATCATTCGACGTCACACGCTGCATGACCACGCAGGGTGACGCGACCACCGATGAGTGTGCTGTGTTGCCGAGGTCAACAAAGCGGTGTTCGCCTTGGTAGGCGGAGGTGTCCTCCAGTCGGACGACTCCCCCAGCGGCGATGTCGCGTGACCATAGCAGCGGCATAGCGGTGTGTGCCTTGGCCCTCCTCGCGTCCTGAAGCGACTCGAACTTGGGTCGTTTGTCGCGGTTCCAGACGTAGGCACCGATGCGCACTTTGTAGCCGTAGTCGGACAACCGAAACTTGGACCGGCTGAGGGCCTTCACGAGAGCCACATCCTCAATGGAGCGCGGAACGGGCCACACCACACCAGCGCTCGGTAAAAGGCATTCGCCAACGCTTTTGTATTGACCTGTGCCAGAGACCACGGATACGTTGGCTCGCACCTGTGTGCGGTCGTCTTCGATGCGCCGGCGCAGCACGGTCAGCGCAGTTTCTTGTTCAACATCAATGAACACGCCCTGCCGGTCGCTGACCATGCCGATGTGCTCGACATCGGTGTTGCGAACGAGGAATTTGCGCAATCGACCGAAGTACTGGCCGGAAAGGAAGCTGGTCGGTGTGACGAGCGCGGCACGGCCGCCGGTACGAAGTAGGTGCACGCAGAGCGCGATGAATAGACAGTACAGGTTGGGTTGCGCTTCGATAACTTCCGCGTATGCGGCCCGCAAAGGTTCTAGCTCCTCAGCGTTCATTTTTCGGTATGGTGGGTTGCAGACCACAACGTCGACCTTACCCAAGCTGGCGGCCAGTTCCGTCAGCGAGTTCGATTGATGAACCTTAAACGTTGGGATGTAGCCGGTCTTTTGAATTTCGGTGTGCAGGGCCATGCACAGGAAGTGCTTGGACAGCTCACACAACGTCTTGTCTAAGTCGGTGCCGTAGAGGTGTTTCTCGATGTGTTTGAGCAACCTGAGAGGTGTGAACCCTTGGGTGGCCAACGCGGTTCGCATGCGCAGCGCAATAGGCGCCAGGAAGGCTGCGCCACCGCAGGCCGGGTCCATGAAGGACTGGCTTCCAAAATCAGCACCTTGTTCGGCCAAGTCGTCGAGTAGTCCCTTTGTCAGTGACGCAGGCGTGAAGAACATTGCCAACCTTTTGCGATAGCCCTCCTCGGCTAGCATCGCGTAGGACGAACTCAACCAGTATGTGGCCTCTAGGAATCCAAACTGACCGAGGATGACGACGAATGCGTCCACCTCCGGTTCGGAAGCCAATGCTTTCGAGTAGGGTAGGGACGGTTTGGGAAGGTCGGGAAACGCGGCGTTGCACCAAAGGCGCAGGACCGTTCCGACAAGCATCGACGCATCGCTACCGCACCGCTGAGCCACCAAGGCGAGGGCTCGAATGCGTCGTGTGATGGACAGTTTCGATGGCGGCGTCACCGGGCCCTGCCTCGATCCACGCCGACCGCGCTATGTTCGTCGCCTCTCGACTCCGGAGGCGTCCGTGCCCTTTCTTGACATGACAGCAAGTCGCCGTTGGCACTGGTGTTTAGTAAATCGTAATCTAAATTATGCAATTCGCATGGTTTCTTGAAGAGGACGGCCCAGTTTTCAAGGCCGAGGCGGCGTGCAATTGCGGATTCGACAAACAAACACGGGGGTGCGATAAATGGTTTGAGATGGGTGTGGAGTTGATCGGTCTGACTCACTTATAGTCCCCGTGGCTTGGTTTCTAATGATGCTCTCATCAGGCATATTAGCAGGTAGGACGGACGGAGCGGAGCATCTGAAGTCCATCTGTTGGAGGTGCTTCTGTTTTAGACTCGCGCCTCTATCTCGCGGCGAACCTGTCGAGGCGACTTAAAACAAACCCAGCGCGGATGGCGCAGAAACTATGGCCACTATCGACGACCTAAAATCACTTCAACCCAAAACAAAGACAAATGTAGAGGACATCGCCAGACAAGTTGGGGTTCCAATGAAGAACCATTACGATTGGTGCTTCAGCCAAACAGGGGGGCCTTATCTCTTGTTTGAATGGATAGACAGGCTTTTCATTGATAAAGCCACCAATGGCATTGCCTTCGTAAACAGGATGTCAGTTTGGTCAGATGCGAACCCGAACGCCTTGCAGATTCAGCGAAATCGAGCTAGTGCCTGCTCGAGCATCATCGAAACCGCCTTCCACACGAAGGCAGCAATTCGCATCGGAATACTTGACGGGTTCCAAGAAACGGTTGGGTTGCGGGAGGTAAGTCAGGCAAGAAAACGTGAATTGGATCCAGTACCCTGGTACGCTCACCATCGGAATGCCGACGATTTGATTGTTGTTGTTCGAGGGATTCAACAGCCCGAAGATTCTGACGCTGGAGACAGTGAGCAAAGCCGGGATGAACAGGACTCCGCGTCGCCAGAACGGGGCAAGAAGACGAAAACAGCAGTTTATACCGCGCGCAATCCTGACGTCGTAAGGGACGCAAAGCTGCGCGCTGGAACGGGCTGCTGTGAGCTTTGTGGAAAACCGGGCTTCCTCACGGCCCAGGGGCACTATTATCTGGAAGGTCATCACGTGATTCCCCTCAGCTACGATGGGGACGATGCAGTTCATAATGTGGTGGCAATTTGCCCGGAAGATCATCGGCGTGCGCATTTTGGGCATGATCGGCATGATATCCGGGAGCAGCTGATTCAAGACGTGCTCAGCAAGCACTACAGCAAAGAGCTAGTCGGCAAGTTGCTCAAACTATCCGACGAAATTAGGAGGAGCGATAACGCGCAGCTTCTTGAAGAAGACGCGAAGTTCGGTTCGTAGGCGTGGTCGGGGCGCCGCGAGAAACTGCAGCGCCGCGTAATCAACTATGGCGTCGCAGTATGATCGACTCCATAGAAAAGTGGATCAATCAATATGTTCTTCCTCGAGCGCAGCCGTAACCGCGTGCTTCACCGACATGTAGTCCAGAATCCCGCTAAGGCTACGCTGAAGAAGGTCAACGTGGTTGCGCGGTGAATCGTTAAATGCGGATGAAACAACAGACCCTTGCGATGGCGGCCGATCAAGGCGCCGGATTTGAACGGTACCGTCGGCCAACCAAACGTGATGTGTTCCTTGAGACGATGGAGCAGATCGTGCCGTGGACGCAGTTGTGCGAGGTTGTCGAGCCGCACTACCCCAAGGGCCAAGGCGGACGCCCGCCAGTGGGTCTGGAGCGCATGCTGCGCATGCACTTTGTGCAGCACTGGTTCAACCTGGCCGATGAAGCCTGCGAGGAAGCGCTGCTGGACAGCACTGCATTGCGACGATTCGTTGGGATCGACCTGGGGCGCGAGCGCGTGCCTGATGGCACGACGTTGTTGAAATTCCGGCGGCTGCTGGAGCGCAACAAGCTCGGCGAGCAGTTGTTTGCCCGGGTCGGCGAGGTGCTGCAAGGGCATGGACTGAAGGTTGGCACCGGCACGATCGTGGATGCCACCATCATCGGTGCACCCAGTTCCACGAAGAACGCGGAGAAGGCGCGAGACCCCGAAATGCATCAGACGGGGAAGGGCCAGCAGTGGCACTTTGGCATGAAGCTGCACATCGGGGTGGATAGCCAGACGGGACTGGCACACAGCGCGGTAGTAACGGCTGCGAACGTGCATGACAAGCATCCGCTGCCGGCGCTGCTGCACGGCGACGAGCGGCGTGTGTACGGTGACAGCGCCTACGCGAGCCAGAAGGAACTCATCGCCAGCAAGGCGCAGAAAGCGAAGGACTTCACCAACCAGCGTGTGCGCAATCGCAGTGGTGAAGTCGATGAAACCAGACGCTCGAAAAACCGCAACAAGTCCAGGATACGTGCCCGGGTCGAGCACGTCTTTGCGGTGGTCAAGCGGCTGTGGGGCTTCGGCAAGGTGCGCTATCGCGGC
>FTBI01001100.1_pt1 | contig 14893 bp, 16 predicted proteins | sample 1639171 | NCBI WGS metagenome assembly FTBI01 (sample SAMEA3914812, study PRJEB12502) | metagenome | biome: forest; material: soil | place: Canada | collected 2011-07-07 | depth 0.1 m | reverse complement strand
GGGATTCGAACCCCTGTACTCACCGTGAAAGGGTGATGTCCTAGGCCTCTAGACGAAGGGGACATAATCTTTTCAGATCTGTCTTTATCTTGCTGCTAATTGACGTTAAATTCAGTCGGTAAGCAGCGAAGACCAATATTCTAACTACATTGTTACTGCTTGTGAAGTCTTTTTTGCTACCGCATCCGGACACCGGAAAAGACTTCAATCTGCTCTGATGGGGGGTAAGCGGGATCGAAAAACTCCCTGCGGACCTTTGCCACCAAGGGCTCTCGTGAATCACAAACCCCATCGGGTACGACTTGGGGCACATCACCCACGATCCGATGCTTTTCAGCAACATCTCGCCTCGAAACGACCTCAGTGAACCTGTCTTGAGGCGCTCAGCAGCGGAGAACGAAATTATACGCAGGCACTGCACCGATGCGCAAGAATTTTCTGTCGCCCTCCCTACCCTCATCGCCAACGAAGTTCAAAGGGTGTAATTGAGACCCAGCAATGGGGCGTCCCGCCGAACGTCGCTCCGACGAGCACATGACCCGTTCGGGCTCGCGCGCGGCGCCCCCTACAGTGAAAATGACCGTTGCTGCAACTCGATCATCCCGGTTTCCAAATAGCTAACAACCTCAGCATCGCGCTGCAGGGCGTGCGCTACTCAGACACAACATGCCAGTTCGGGGGGCATTCGATGGAAGCCAAGATCTCATTTCTTAGAGAAATGGCAGAGCTAAGGGTAGATTTATCGCTGCACCCGTCCTCGTGCGGCGCGAGAACAGCGCCGCCCTTGACGCGGCAGGCGCGGCCGTCACCGGCGCCCACACCAGCGCCTGCGCCAGATGGTCGAGCGGCTCGCGTCCTAGCGGCTCCCCAGATCGAAACGCATTCCACGGATCGGCAGCAGCGCGCATGGTGGACGTTCGGTGCGGTAAAGGCCTCGGCGCGGTATACCTTGCATCACCGACGCTGGCGAGACGGCGTGAGTCGTAATGCGGTCAACTCCTTGCCGTCCAGACACTGGCGTGCCACCGGGGCGTTACAGAAGGACGGCGTGTCGCTTGAAAATCCGCGGCTCACCAGTGGGCAAGACGATGCGGTCATAGACCTCGTTCATCAGATCGGCTGCCGACAGATAAAACGCCAGAACGGCGGTAACGAGCCCCATATATCCGCCAGCCACGTGCAGGGCGCTTGAGCCAGTCCACTCCCCCGCAGCTAGCAGAAAGAAAGTGATCCAGAGTGCCAGAAAAATAGCCTGAAGTGCGCGCGGCGAACGAAAGGTGGCCAACCACATATAGAAAGTGAACGCGCCCCATAGAAACAGATACCAACCAACGAACGCGGCGGACACCTTGTCATGCAGAAACAGAACGAATAGTGCAAACGACTACCAGAACGCGCCGTAGCTCAGAAACGCGGTAGCGCCGAATGTATTGCCGCGCGGCAGCTCCATAATCCCGGCGATTGCCTGCGCAGTGCCGCCATATGCAAGCGCGCAAGCCAGTACGATTCCCATCCCGTCGCCGGTAATCCAGCCCGCGTTATTCATACTCAGCAACCATGTCGTCAACGCGAAGCCCGCGAGACCCAGCGGGGCAGGATTCGATAACTTCGGTAAAACGGCGGCATTGCTCATTGTCTGCTCCTGAGGTTCCGTCAACACCGCGTTCACGGTTCACAGCCGGTTGACGAAAATGCTTCTACATATCCAGCACGCGATGCCGGTGTCGATTACCCGAGTTGGTCGAGAATGGCCGGATTCTCGAGCGTCGACACGTCCTGCGTGATCTCCTCACCTGCTGCCAGCGAGCGCAGCAAACGGCGCATGATTTTTCCAGAACGTGTTTTCGGAAGATTCTCGCCGAAGCGGATCACTTTCGGTTTCGCGATCGGCCCGATTTCCTTGCCGACCCATGCCCGCAGTTCGTTAGCAATCTTCTCCGCTTCTTCACCTTCGGGGCGTGCGCCCTTCAGGACTACGAAGGCAAAGACGATCTCGCCCGTCGTTTCGTCCGCGCATCCAACTACCGCAGCCTCCGCGACAAGCGGATTGGCCACCAGCGCTGACTCGATCTCCATCGTGCCGAGCCGGTGCCCGGACACGTTGAGCACGTCGTCTATCCGTCCTGTGATGGTGAAGTAGCCGGTTTCCTTGTCGCGCACCGCACCGTCGCCGGCGAGATACAGTTTGCCGCCGAGTTCTTCAGGGAAATACCCCTTCTCGAAGCGGGCTGGATCGCCCCACACCGTCCGTAGCATCGACGGCCAGGGGCGCCTGATCACAAGGAGGCCGCCTTTGCCGTCCGGCTCATCCTGGCCCGTCTCGTCCACCACCGCCGCCATGATCCCCGGCAGCGGCAAGGTGCAGGAACCCGGCACGAGTGGCGTTGCGCCTGGCATCGGCGCAATCATGTGCCCCCCGGTTTCGGTCTGCCACCAGGTGTCGACCACGGGGCAGTGGCCACCGCCAACGTGCTCGTAGTACCACATCCATGCGGCCGGATTGATCGGTTCGCCGACCGTGCCGAGAATGCGCAGCGTCGACAGGTCGTAGGCGTCCGGATGCACTTTGGCGTCGGCCTCCGCCAGCTTGATCAGCGAGCGGATGGCAGTCGGCGCGGTGTAGAACAGCGTCACCTTGTGGCGCGCGATCATCTCCCAGAAACGGCCCGCGTTCGGATAAGTCGGCACGCCTTCGAACATGACCTGGGTGGCGCCTAGTATCATCGGACCGTACGCGATATAGCTGTGCCCCGTGATCCAGCCGATGTCGGCGGTACACCAGAACACATCGGTGGGCTTCCAGTCGAAGGTCCACTTCAGCGTCTGCGCGGCCCATAGCAGATAGCCGCCGGTGCTGTGCTGCACGCCCTTCGGCTTGCCGGTCGAACCCGAGGTATAGAGGATGAACAGCGGATGTTCGGCGCCCACCCACTCGGGCGCGCATTTATCCGACTCGCCCTGGGTGATTTCATGCATCCAGAGATCGCGGCCTTCGTGCCACGCGATCTTGCCGCCGGTCCGCCGGTAGACGATCACGCTCCCGACGGCCTCGCAGCCGCCCATCGCCAGCGCTTCGTCGGCGATGTTCTTCAGCGGCAATGCCTTGCCGCCGCGCATCTGTTCGTCCGACGTGACGAGCGCCACCGCGCCCACGTCGACGAGGCGCTCGTTCAGCGACTTCGACGAGAAGCCGCCGAACACGACCGAATGCGTGGCGCCAATGCGCGCGCAAGCCTGCATGGCGACGACGCCTTCGACCGACATCGGCATATAGATCACCACGCGGTCGCCCTTCTTCACGCCGCGCTTCTTGAGCGCGTTGGCCAGGCGGCAGACACGATGCAGCAGATCCTGATAGGTAACATGAGTCACGGTACCGTCGTCGGCTTCGAAAATCACCGCGACGCGCTCACCATTGCCAGCCTCGATATGACGATCCAGGCAGTTGTACGACGCGTTCAGTTCGCCGTCCTCGAACCAGGTGTAGAACGGCGCCTTCGATTCGTCGAGCACCTTGGTGAACGGCTTATTCCAGCTCAGCGTCTCTTTGGCAAGACGCGCCCAGAAACCTTCGTAATCGCGTTCTGCTTCCGCGACGAGAGCCCGGTACGCGTCCATGCCTGAGATCGCTGCCTGCGCCGAGATCGCCGCGGACGGGAGGAATACCTTCGGTTCCTGAAGAATCGGGGCAGCGACTTCGGTGACTAACATTTTTTGCTCCCGCACGGGTTTAGGCATGAGTTCGGAACGATCCCGGCGCAATTCAATTCGCGCACGAGATTCAACTCGGCACGCGCAGAGGAAGGCGCTTGCGTCGCTGGAACGAAATCACGCAAAGTGATCTGTCTTGCCGCGCCATTGCATAGCAGCGACTGTCTACGCCACGAGCGTGGCGGAAAGAAAAAGTGTTGCCGGATTGTGGGCATGATGGCCACTCCGTGCTGGAGGGGGCGGCCCGGGCGAGTGATCAAAGAAAATCATACTGCGCGAGGGTGTTTCGAGCGCCTTTGGATGAGAGGCGTTAGGCGCGCGCGATCATGGTGCGCTCAACCTCGGCGAAGGTCGGTACGGTGCCGTACAAGTGCGGAACCGGCCTCAATGCGCGGGAAGAGAAGTCTCGCTGTCCGTCGTCGTACCGACCGCTCGGCAAATCGATGCCAACCTTGCACGCAAACGTCCGCCATCGGACAGACCCCGATCGGATGCGGTGGCATTGTTCTCTTATTCAACCGAATTCGCTCGCAGTGCGCTCGCAGCGTTGGTACTTTGCAGGCAATACACCGTGAAAACCTCAATCACCCGCACGCCTGACAAGGGCGCGATGAGAGCACGGCTTTTGAGCGCAACTGGCCTCACGTTAGCGATCGCCTGCCTCGTTACAACAGCGCCTCTGCAAGCGGTAGAGCCTCACCACGGCGGCCAGCAGCATGGCTAGAGCCATGCCGCCCCACGCGAGGCGTACCGGCATGACGATCATCATCGCAATGGCCACGCTTACGGCGATCAAGACAATGGCTACGGAGCACCGCCGGTTGTTTATGCACAGCAGGAGGCCCCTGGAATCAGTTCGTTCCTGCCGCTCTAATTTCAATGGGGAATGGAAATGAAGAACCAGACACGTGTATGGATGCTTATCGCGCTGTCGCTAATTAGCGGCCTGAGTGCGTGCATCCTCGTCCCGGTCGGTGGCGACGACCACCACGGCGACCACGGCGGTGGCGACTATCACGAGGCTCACGACCATTACTAGGCGTGCCGCGCTCACCGCGTTTGCGCGTTGCGAGATCAGACGCAGCCAGGATACCGGCGGCCAGTCTCCAAGTCTCCACGGCTGAGCACGATCATAGGCAAAGCATGTTCCGCAAGCATGTCATCCACCATCACCGGGGCTTCCTCAACGATGCGCGTCAGGTGATCTTCACCCAGGAAGCTCTCCGCATAGATCCTGTAGATATCTTCGGTCCCTGACGGACGTGCCGCAAACCAACCGCTCTTAGCGATCACCTTGATGCCGCCGATGGGCGCGTTGTTGCCTGGTGCACGGTCGAGCACCTGCTCGATCTGTTCGCCGGCCAGTTCGGTATGGGGAAACTGCGCCGGCGAGAGTCGGCGCAGCATCGCGCGCTGCGGCGCCGTTGCGACGGCTTGCACGCGACGTTCAACCGGCTCCCCCATCTTCTGGGTCAGATTCCGGTAGATTTCAGCGGGATCGCGGCCAATTCGCGTCGTGATCTCGGCTGACAGCAACGCCGGTACGATTCCGTCCTTGTCGTTCGTCCACGCCGTGCCATCGAGTCGCAGACAACTGGCACCCGCGCTCTCTTCCCCGCCGAAGCCGAGCGATCCGTCGAGCAAGCCGTCGACAAACCATTTGGATCCGACAGGCACTTCGTAAAGCGTACGACCGAGCCTCTCGCTCACACGATCGATCATCTGGCTGCTAACAACGGTTTTGGCCACCGCCACATGAGCACGCCACTGGGGCCGATGAGAATACAGATAATCGACGAGGACCGTGAGATAGTGATTCGGCGTCAGCAGACCGGTGTGCCGCGTGACGATGCCATGGCGATCGTGATCGGTGTCGCATGCGAAGGCCACATCGAAGCGATCCTTCTGGTCGATCAGCGTTTGCATCGCATACGGCGACGATGGATCCATGCGAGTCCGTCCATCCCAGTCGACGCTCATGAAGCGGAATGTTGGATCGACGTCGCCGTTGACCACGCTCAGAATCAGGCCGTAGAGTTCCGCAATCGGCCCCCAGTAGTGCACACCCGCGCCACCGAACGGGTCGACGCCCAGGACGATCGGTGCGCCACGCACCACATCCATATCGATGACACTGACGAGATCGCCAACGTAAGCGTTGAGGAAGGCATGCCGGTGTCGTGGTGGCGCGCAGCGCCTTCGATAGACACATACGCAGCACGCCATCAAGTTTGCTTTCGAGCAATCCGTTCGCTGCCACTTCGATCCAGCCGGTCACGATCTCGTCGGCCGGGCCGCCGCTCGGTGGGTTGTATTTGAACCCGCCGCTTTCCCGTGGATTGTGTGACGGCGTCACGACGATGCCGTCCGCCAGTCCTGCCGTGCGGCCGCGGTTGTACGCGACGACTCGTTCATCTGCAGTTCCGGCGCTTTGCTGGCTGTCCCGTTTGCGATCTCCACTTGCACTCCATTGCGCAACGGCACGATGAAACCGTGTCTGCTGGCATTCTGGAGATCGCAGTGTTCCACTCGAGCGCCGATGAACTACGCTCCTTCACCATGGATCTGCCATTCGCTGTTGTCGCCGATCCCGGGAAAAAGCTCTATGCCGAGTTCGGTGCGAAATCATCGCCTCGCGCATTAATGAATATGCGAGCATGGTTTCCAATCCTGCGGGGAGCGCTGCGCAGCCTTGCCAGGATTCTCCGCGGAAAACAGCCCGTAACGTCCCTCCATTCGGAGGGCGGCAAACTTGGTTTGCCAGCCGACTTCCTGATTGACAGTGGCGGCCAGATACTCGCGCGCAAATATGGCGCCCACATCTACGATCAATGGTCAGTTGGCGACCTGTTGACCCTGGCCAGACAGACCCCATAGACACACGGATGGCCTGCGGATTTTCTTCACCGGCATAGCGGACGATCGCCGACCCACCGCGGACAAACGAATCCTTGGCTCGTCGGTCCGGTTGCTAGCATGAACCGGACATTCGCGATCTCGCAAATCCCGTATAGGCGTGCGCTGCCATGGGCTGACGGATTTCGCCCGGCGCGCTTGTCAGCACAGCCGTGCCGGCTGCTACGGCTTCGCTTTGACCGGCTACCGTCAAACCGGCTGACAATGCACCAGATCTGTTCGCCGCCGTACTGGGCGTCCGGCGAGCCGGTGTGACGGAAGTAACCTTGAACGTTACCGTACCGAATTGCCTGCAGAAATCTGGGATCGTAGTGAGAGACGGCCCAAGGGAGACTGCGGTCCGCTTACGTTGCCGTACCAAACACAAAGCCACGCAACGATATCCTGAGGACGGCCACCACAGTACCGAAATGCTCGGCACGGTAACGTTGAGGACGGGTTCTTATCGCGGCAGCGCCGAAAGTCCAGATTCCTTTCCTTGGCGCTCATGCTACAACTTTTTTTACAACAGGACGGTGCACATGATCACGCATCAGTTTCATGAGTTCAGTGAAGACGAGAAGGCTGACGCGGAGTCAATTTTCTCCAGTCATGGCTTCGATATCATCGATTTCGACATCCGGGACGAAGATCAGTACCCGGCGGGAGATATTACGGGCCTGATTCGTCGACAAGTCATGGTTACCCGACGTAGCAATGAGAAGTCTGCTGTTTATGCAGCTGGTCAAGGCACCGCATGGCACGCCGATTTCGAGCGCGATCTGGCGACCGGAGTGTTCGGCGTCAGCTCGGTTTAGCTCGACGTTGCGCTATGCACGTGTTTTCCGCAGCATTGACACCCAGGAGCGCTCTTCAATGGATACACTAATACGCGATCCGATCAAACAACCGTCACGGCCGAAACTGCTTGAGGTAATGGGCCCCGGCCTCATTACGGGCGCCTCCGACGACGACCCGAGCGGCATCGCCACATATTCGCAGGTCGGCGCCCAGTTCGGCTACGGACTCGCTTGGACGTTGCTCTTCAGCTATCCGCTAATGGCGGCCATTCAGGAGATCAGTGCCCGCATTGGACGTGTAACCGGATATGGCATCGCCGGCAACCTGCGCCGCCACTATCCACGCTGGCTTTCCACCAGTGTCGTCGCTATGCTGATGACCGCGAACGTCATCAATCTGGGCGCGGATCTCGGTGCGATGGGTGCCGCGCTCAAGCTTCTGATTTCGGGCCCTGCGTTGCTCTATGTCTGCCTCTTCGGCTTGCTTTCGATCACACTCGAGGTGTTCACACGCTATGCGCGCTACGTCTCTGTTCTGAAGTGGCTGTGCCTGTCGCTGTTCAGCTATGTGATCTGCGCGTTCGTCGTGGAGGTGCCGTGGCGTGAAGTGGGCTGGGCGACCATCTGGCCACCGCTATCGGCGAGCCCCGACTATCTCGTCGCGATCGTCGCGGTGATGGGCACCACCATCAGCCCCTACCTTTTCTTCTGGCAGGCTGAACAGGAAGTCGAGGACCAGCGCGAGCGGCCCGGCGCACATCCACTTACCCACGCGCCGTGGGAAGCGAAGTCGGAGTTCACGCGGATTCGCATCGACACCTCCCTGGGCATGGCGTTATCAAACGTCATTGCGTTCTTTATCGTCGTGACAACGGCGGCAACACTGCACGCCCACGGCATGACCGACATCCAGACATCCGGCCAGGCGGCCGAAGCGCTTCGGGCTGTGGCCGGCCCCTTCACGTTTGTGATTTTTGCTGCCGGGATTATCGGCACCGGTCTGCTGACCGTTCCCGTGCTTGCGGGCTCGGCCGCTTATGCGGTGGGTGAACTACTATCGTGGCGTGTCGGCCTCGCGCGCCTTCCGCTCCGGGCAAAAGCTTTTTACGGCGTGATCGCGGCGGCAACGCTAATCGGCGTCGCGCTGAACTTCACCCATATCGATCCCGTCAAGGCGCTGTACTGGAGTGCCGTGCTAAACGGTGTGGTTGCCGTCCCAGTGATGATGGCGATGATGCATCTGTCCATGCGTACTGGCGTCATGAGTAGTTTCACCCTGCCCATGGCGCTGCGAGTCCTGGGTTGGCTTGCAACCGCGACGATGGCGATAACCGTTGTAGCAATGGCGATCGCGGTGTTTGCGTAAGCGCTAACCAGCGTTTAAGCATTTGCGAATATGTCATGAAGTGCGAGGCAGCTGCGCTGCGGTTCGGTGCCGTACCGACTGCCCTGTGTATTCAGTTCATCCTGTTCCGACAGATATGACGCTCAGGGAGAGCGACAGTGAACAAGGATCAGATACAGGGGTGGGTCAGAGAATGTTGCGGCAAACTGCGCAGCGGTCTTGGCAAAGCCATCGGCAACCGGACAATTACCTTGAAGGGTCGCGTCGAACAGGTCATCGGGAAAACACAGGCCTCTTACGGCAATGCGAGGGCGCGTTTCAAGAAACGCTTGTAATTCTCCAAGGTCCTCAACTTGTCATGTCCGTCGAGGACAATGCTCCTGACATCCGGATCGGCTACGACGGTCATCTGTCGTCCCGACCGGCGAGCCGCTTCGCGCTGTGTCTGCCGATCGCAAGCAACCCCGCATTACTCTTCTTCAGGACTAACCTCGAGCGAACCGCTGCCCATATGCATGCGACTTAAGGCTGCGTGCCGGCACGCGTAGAGCGTGCGACTCACTGAACGCTTGGAGGTCTGCCTGAGCGGAGTTTTGCTGCCTAAGTCAGCATCTGGTGGCGCTGCCGTATAATCATGTAAGGGTCACCTAGATCGCATTATCTAAAAAGTCATGCCGCAGGGGCACAGAAGCACCGTTCAGCCGGCTTCACGTCGAACCTCAGTTGAAGTCTGGCCTCAACAGTCGATTTTTCAGCATAATCGTTCGAAAACGGCGTCGTTTTTCAACAGAATGTCGAGGAATAGCGATGCCCAAATCGCATGATCCCAAAGAGAATCACCTGCTATCGGTCTTGCCCGACGCAGAGTGGCAGCGCATCGGGCCGCATCTCATGCCGCTCGATATGCCGCTGGGAGAAGTCGTCTACGAATCCGGCGACCGCCTCGATCACGTCTATTTCCCCACCACCGCCATTATCTCGCTGCTGTACGTCATGGAAGATGGCGCGTCCGCCGAGATAGCGATTGTCGGCAACGAAGGGCTCGTCGGCATCGCGCTCTTTATGGGGGGAGAGACCACGCCCAGCCGCGCCGTCGTGCAAAGCGCAGGGCACGCCTACCGGCTGGACGCACGCATCCTGAAGGAGGAGTTCCATCGCGCCGGTCCCGTGCAGCGGTTGCTGCTTCGGTACACTCAGGCGCTGATCACCCAGATGGCGCAAACCGCCGTCTGCAATCGGCACCACTCGATCGACCAGCAGTTGTGCCGCTGGCTACTGCTGAGCATTGACCGGCTGCCGTCCAACGAATTGAAGATGACCCAGGAACTGATCGCCAATATGCTCGGTGTGCGCCGCCCCGGTGTGACTGAGGCCGCCACCAAGCTGCAGGACGCAGGGTTGATCCGCTATAGCTATGGTCATATCGAGGTGCTGGATCGGCCTGGACTGGAAAAGCGCGTCTGCGAATGCTACGGCGTCGTGAAGCGCGAATTCGATCGCCTGTTGCCCGATCTACGTGCGATCTAGAGCGGGTTAGACAGACAGGCCACGGCCCCTCTTGAAGGCGCGTGACCTGCAAAGGCCGGATTCCCCCCGGCATCGGGGCTTATGATGCGGCCATTCGCTCACTCGGCAAAGCCGCCTTCTCCTTCAACCAATAACCCTCGCGACCGTAAAAATCGCACAGTGCCGTTTCGTATTCCCGATCTACTGGAATCGCATCGTCGTACGCCGGGCTGTGCTTGATCGCATCGCGCGTCAGCGTCGTGGAAACGGTTGAGCCGAACCAGTCGATTAACTCGATCCATTCGGTCGCCAGCAGGACCTCCTTTCCGCCGGGCCACCAGTTGCGCGTATCGACGGTCAGATAGCGTATGACCCAGGCTTCATCGTCGAAGATGAAGCCGGAAACATGACCGATGGTGCCGTCGATCGTCTCGATGTGGTAGCCCTTCACCGCTTCTGTGCTACGCAGATGCGTGTCCGCCGGCGGCTCATCGGCCTCGGGGTCCGGGTCGACAACCGGGAAAGCCCCCAACGGCAGAGCGGCCATGGCAGATGGCCCGTCGAAGGCAGGATAGGCACCCATGCCCCACACGTTCGCACCTCCCCAATACGTCGGATAGCCGTAGTACCGCAGGTACTGGATTTCATGCTGGCGCGAAACGGGCTTGTGCGCGTCGATATTCGGACCGTCCCGCACCTGTTGCCGCGTGAGTTTCACGTGCACGGCGCTTGATCCAGGATCCGAGTGAGACACGGCATACGGTGAAATCAGCACCTGCCGGTCCCTGAGCCAGTCGCCTGTTTCGACCACCAGATAGCGAACGCCCCACGCTTCGTCATCGAAATAGACTTGCGTCACCGTTCCGACGTCGCCGTCGCGCGCCTTGACCGTGACTCCCTGCAAGAACTCTATGTTGCGCAGCATCTTGGATACTCCATTTCTGCTTCGTGGCAGCCGATTCGCCGCGTCGTCTCCCAGATGGAAAACGTGTGTTCAATGAATGTGGCTACCGAAAAGTCCGAGCAGTCCAATCACTATCAGATAGATCGCCACGATGTAGTTCAACAGACGTGGCACCACAAGAATCAGGATGCCGGCGATCAATGAGACCAGTGGGCCTGCACTTGTGAGCACATGCACAATTCCCTCCTCGCTCGCACCCGCCACGCGCCGTATGCAAGCCCCGATCCGCTCGCGTTACAGGGTTTTGAGCCGGCTGACCTTCGTGCCGTCTAGCGTCGCGCCCGCCATCAGCCCACTGTTGGTCAACACGAACGCATCCACCTGACCGGTTGCCGTACCCGTATCGACGTTGCCGTTCGCACCGATCTTCAGCAACGCCACCGACGCATCGCCGCCCGCCGACCAGCCTTCGCTGTTACGGAATTTCGCCAGCGATTCTTCCGTCATGAACAGAAAGACAATCGCCTTTGACTGCGCACCGGCTTGCCAGCCGATCGAACCCGTTGCAGTGCTGTAGTATCCGACGGTACGCCCGCCGACCCGCAGCGAGCCCTCGCCATACTGGCCGCCTACGACGAAGCCGGCATCAATAACGGACGGGAACACCAGTACCCCACGGGCCTTTGCAACCAGTTCGCGCGATCCGTTTGCAGCGTTATAGAGACGCCCCAAGGTCGAGTCCACACCGGCGTCGATGCTGTGTCGCTTGTCCATCTGTGCACCGCTCGCGTCGGACGGACTTGTCGTCGTGCAACCTGACACCGCAAGCCCGATTGCGAGGATCGAGCCGGGTGTCGTGAATAGAAATTTCCTTCGTAGCATGATGGCCTCCACTTCTGCAGATAACGACTCCGACACTACGCCTGATCGGCTCCGGAAGCGGTACGTCAGCGTACAAACTGCCGGCTATCTGCGGTGCGTGGACACTCATTTGTGCCTTGTACGGTAACGTGCAGACGCCGAACCCGAGTCGGCTTAACTTGTGGCTGAGGCATTGACCAGCCTCCCAAAGGAAAATGAATGTCGCTACATGACTTCGCCAAAGATCTGGCCCACCTCGAATACGTTCTACCGTTACTCGAGCGCGGCAATCCGCTTTCGCTACCGTACTGGCGGCAACGCGTCACAGCTTTAGAGGCACAGCAGGCCCTCCTGCCAGACGGTGCCAAACGCGTAGCCCGGTTGCTCAAGCTCTTCAACGAGTTCGAGCGTGGAGCGATACCGGCCCGGTAACACGCCCATTCCGTATCCGGCTCCGCGAAACGCCCTGCTCTATAGACTTTCACGATCAGCCCCGCCGTTCGTCCTCGCGCGGTCTGGCGGGCAGCGCAGGAGACGGCGAACGAACAGCCTGGTGCATGTAGCGGTAAAGCGAGGTGGCGAACATCAACACCATTCCCCCTACGATTCCCCAAATTACTGATGTCATATCTTTCCTGTTACTCGGTTCATGCCCCAATCGTTCGCAGTGAAACATCACACGCCTGAAGCGGTGCACGCGCAGGATCATCGGTCAGATCAGCTCGTGCGTCTTCTCTCGCCAGCAAACCCACGATGGGCATTCGAAGCGTAAATTCGCTGCCACGACCAGGGCCGGCGCTCGACACCGATACAGTCCCGCCATGCGACTCAGCAACCGCATTCACGACTGCAAGACCCACCCCTAGCCCACCGGCACTTGCCCCGATCGTTCTGCTGGCTTGCGCGAACAGTTCATATACCCATACCGTCGTCCTTGACGGACAAGACAAGAATGTTGCGGTCCGCGAGCACTTTCACTGTGATACAACCGCTTTCGGGTGTGTATTTCAGCGCGTTGTGCAGGAGATTATTCACGGCCTGTGCGAGGCGAACGGGATCGCAGTAGACGCACAGCGATCTGTCGGAAATCTGGACCGTAAAGATCTGCTTTGGCAGCGCCGCTGCCAGCGCAGCTGCGGCCAGCGGTGCCGCAAGCACCGCGACGATGGCGACGGGGACCTTGGACACACGGAGCGCCCCAAGCTCGACTCGCATCGCGTCGATCAAATCATCGGCAAGCCGCGAAATCTGAGTGACTTGCCGATCGATCATATCGACCGACCGCAACACGTCAGCCTGGTCAGCCGACGCTCTGCGAATAAGATTCGTAGCGAACTGCAGTGGCGTCAACGGGCCACGGAGTTCATGTGCCCACCATTGCAAGGATTTCGTCCTTGTGGCGCAGCGCGTTGACCTGCATCTCGGGCTTTGAGGCATGCCGGAAAGTCTCATGGTGGATGGTGGCCGCACATGATCCATCACTGCGTCAATTACAGCTTCGCGGGGTGCATCGGCTGTGCCGACATACCAACGAAAAGAGCCTGAATAAGCCGACATGTCTACCTCCAATCGCGCGCCTGGCGAGAGCGATGGAACCATAGATGGCAATTCGCCGTGACCTGCCTCACGAGAGCGACCTGACAGTCACCGGTGGGCATGGGTTGAAAGTGAAGCGTCCCCTCCACGCTGCGGTAAGTCTGTACGGTAGCGTTCAGTCAGCAAAAACGACCGAATGGCGGAAACGCACAGTGAGTTGTGGAGCACGTCGAATGATCCGCGCGCACCTACTTCACCGGTATCATCGCGGGACGAACGGGCGGAGCATCCTGCCCAGTCGCCCAGTCGCTGCGGCGAACGTGGTGGATGATCAACGGAATGCCCGCGAACACGACGATGCCGAAGACGACCAGTCCCGTATAAAGCCAGGGCGAACCGACCGGTAGTTGGTCCGGCGGGAAAAACGAAACGATGAAGCTAAACAGCACCCCGGCAAAGCCGATTCCGGCAGTCAGCCACATGCCGGCTAAACCGCCCGGCACCGTAAAGGGACGCGGCAAAGCCCGCGCAGAGTAGCGCAGCCGGATCGCCGCTGCATACATCAGCATGTAGGCGATCAGATAAAGCGCGATCGTCATGGCGGAAATCAGGAAGAACGCCACCGATACGTCGCGGATCACAAAGTAGAAGCACGAAATGACGGTCACGATCAGACCTTGAACCAGCAGGATATGCGTGGGCATGCCCTTGCGATTCTTTGCCTGAAGGATCGGTGGCAACTCACCCTCATGAGCGGTCTCGAGCAAGCCGCGCGAAGGACTGCCGAGCCATGCCAGCACGCCACTGATTGCGCCGACGCCGACCAGCAGCGACAAGGCGGACACCGCCCAGCCCGTGTGCCAGATTTCAACAAGCACGGCACCGAACGCATCGAACACGCCGGATTGCAGCGAGATCTTGTCGTAGGGCAAGATCGCGGCAATCGGCAACGCGCCGAGTGCGAAGATCAGCACCGAAATCAGCGCGCCCAGTCCAATGGCCGCCGGATACCCGCGACTTGGGCTGCGCATGTCCATCACATGAACCGCTTGCACCTCGACGCCGGCAAACAGCAACACGATCCCTGCAAGAAACGAGATCGTGCCGAAGCCGTGAATCGCGGGCCAGAAGCGGGCATGGCCGTCCTGCGACAAAGCGGCGTCGCTCAGGTGCTGCCAGCCGAGCGGATGCCCGCTGCCAATCCAGTAGCCAAGCAGCGCGAGCAGCACGATGCCTGGCACGATGGTGCCGATCACGAAGGTCCAGTTGGCAATCTTCGCGAACACTTCGACGCCTTGCAGCAGGAGCCACGTCGCGAGCCAGTACGCGACGATG
>FTBI01001085.1_pt1 | contig 14914 bp, 18 predicted proteins | sample 1639171 | NCBI WGS metagenome assembly FTBI01 (sample SAMEA3914812, study PRJEB12502) | metagenome | biome: forest; material: soil | place: Canada | collected 2011-07-07 | depth 0.1 m | reverse complement strand
CGCGACTGGCGCAACCACGACCAGCCGATGACCGAGGCACAACTGAGCGATCGCATCGAGTTATTGCAGGCCTCAGGTGTGCGTCATATCGGCTACTACCCGGATGATTTCATCCAGAATCAGCCGCGCCTGCAAGCCATTCGCCCGTCGATCTCGATCGCCGATTATCCCTATCCGGAGCCATCGCGATGAACGGTGGCCTGCTGCATATCCCGCTCGAATTTGCCTTCTTCTATCCGTTGGCAATGTCGCTGATCTGGATGAGCGGCGGCCTGATTTATTTTCTGCGCTGGGAGCGCAAAGAGCCGTCGCGGCTCAAGCCGCCGGCGTTATCGTCGTATCCGTTGGTTTCGCTGATCGTGCCTTGCCACAACGAAGGCGAACAAGTACGTGAAACCATCGCGCACCTGGCGGCACAAACCTGGCCCGATTTTGAAATCATCGCCGTCAACGACGGTTCGACCGATGACACCGGCGAACAGCTCGATCAGCTGATGAAGGAATACCCGCAGCTGCGTGTGCTGCACCTGTCGAGCAACCAGGGAAAGGCCATGGGATTGCGTGCGGCGACACTAGCCGCGAAAGGTGAGTACCTGGTTTGCGTGGATGGCGATGCAGTGCTCGACCGCTACGCCACGCACTGGATGATGTTCCATCTGTTGAGCAGCGCGCGTGTCGGTGCCGTTACGGGCAATCCGCGCATTCGCAATCGTTCGACGCTGCTCGGCAAACTGCAGGTTGGCGAATTCTCTTCGATCATCGGTCTGATCAAGCGCGCGCAGCGTGTGTACGGACGCATCTTCACCGTTTCGGGCGTGATCGCCGCGTTCCGCAAAGTGGCGCTGCACGACATCGGTTATTGGAACACCGATATGGTGACGGAGGATATCGACGTCAGTTGGCGTTTGCAGATGCGGCATTGGGAAATCCGCTACGAACCGAATGCGCTGTGCTGGATCCTGATGCCGGAAACCATGCGCGGTCTGTGGAAGCAACGCTTGCGTTGGGCCCAGGGTGGTTCGGAAGTACTGCTGCGTTATTTGCCGAAACTACTGCGCTGGCGCCAGCGTCGCATGTGGCTGGTCGCAGCCGAATACATGATCAGCCTGGTCTGGTCATACGACATCGCGGTGATCTTGCTGTTATGGCTGGTTGGACGCTTCGTCGATTTGCCGGAGTCGATTCGCGTGCCAACGTTGCTGCCGGAGTGGAATGGCGTGGTGCTCGGCATCATTTGCATGCTGCAATTCCTGATCAGCCTGATGATCGATCGCCGCTACGAAAAGCGCGTCGGCCGTAATTATTTCTGGATGATCTGGTACCCAATCGCGTACTGGATGCTCACCACTGCCACGTCCATCGTGGCGTTTCCCAAAGCGGTGCTTAAACGCAAAGGCACGCGCGCCGTTTGGACCAGTCCCGACCGAGGCATACGATGAAAGCCGATCCCCTCATCATCGAACGACCGGAGCGGCAGAAGCCGCTGCAACGAGCGACATTCGCCCTCATCACCATGGTGGCTTGGACGCTTTGGGTCTCCCTGTGGTTGCCCTTGCTCACCTTGATCGCATGGATGCTAGGTTTGCAGGACATCTACATCAAACTAGGCTTGAATCATCCGTTCCGCGCGGCGGGAGATTTGGACCTGGTATTCAGAGTGGCGTTCGTATGCGCACTCTCGTTGGGGTCTTGGGCGTTCTACAACCGCATGCGTTTTGCTGGCAAGCAGAAGCGTCGTGCCAACCGCATCGTGGATCTTACGGAGATGGCACCGGTGCTGGAGGCGTCCGTGAATACGGCACGAGAGTTGCGGTCCAGTCGCCGTGCGGTGGTTCACTTCACGGATAGCGGGCAGATGTTTCTTACTGCGGACAACGCGTAAGGTTCGCCATCGTCCAGCCGTAGTGGCTCATGGCGAATTTATCGCAGCATGTTCGACACGGTTCCGTCCTCTGCGCTTGGCTTCGTACAGCGCACGGTCGGCGGCAGCGATCAGTTCCTCCTGCATGGCGCCTTCGGCGGGCACCATGCTCGCGACGCCAACGCTTACCGTAACGCGACGAATTGGGCTGTCATCATGGCTAATATTCAATTGTCGAACCCGCTTGCATAGTCGTGTAGCGACTTCACGCGCACCGCTTAGCGGCGTGCCCGGCAAGATGAGTACGAACTCTTCGCCGCCGTAGCGGGCAAGCAAGTCCGATGGACGTTGCACGGCTTCATGCAGCACAACGGCAACGTCGCGAAGGCAGGCATCGCCGGCAAGATGCCCGTAGCGATCGTTGTATTGCTTGAAAAGGTCGATATCGATGAGCAGCAACGACATCGCTTGTTGTGTGCGCAGTGCCAGGCGCCATTCGCGTTCGAAAGCTTCCTCGAAGGCGCGCCGATTGGGGATGCCGGTCAAACTGTCGCGCATGGCGAGTTCGGCCAGCATCGTTTGATTGTTGCGTAGCCTGTCTTCGGCTTCGCTTTGCTTGACCTGGCTCAGGATGCTGCGCAATCCATAGCCGAGCACCGCAACGATTACACCGGCAACACCAAGATCGAAACGTGGGCGGAGCAGGAGCAGAGCAATCGCCAACACCGAGAGTGCCAACAGCAAAGGGCTACCGCTGCGAACGAAACGGACAAGCCCAATAGGCGGACTCGGCGCTCGCGTGATGCGCGATGGCATGCGCCACGCTACGACGGCGAATACCAGGAAAGGAATATCGATCAGCAAGTCGTAGAGGCTGCCTATGTCCGGCGCGACATCCAGTGCCACGTGGTGGTTGTAGTAGGCCGCCGAGATGGCGTAAAGGCAGGTATACGAAGCCAATGCGGCGAACAGATGACGTTGCTTGGGCGTCTCTGCAGCGAAGAATCGGACTGTCGTGGTGACAGCGAGAAATCCGTTCTCCACATCGAACATCGTGGCGATCATTTGCGCGGATTGCGGACTCGATGCACCTTGCAGGGTCGTCCATGAAAACATCAGCGCGAAGTAGAGGTAACCCAGCGATATGGCGAGCACGGCGTCGACGCCGCGCTGCACGTAGCTGCTACTTTCCAGGCCGACTGTCGCGGCGACGTACGAAATAGGTACGCCGTACAGGATATACAGCAGCATGCTTTCGCCGGGGGCTTCGTTCGTATTGCCCAACAGATCAAGGCGAAGACTGCTGACCATGCCTAGCGTCCAAAGCAACAGGCTCAACGCCACGGGGCTCCAGCCGCGGGCAGGGGAGATGCCCGCTATCAACCCGCGTCGTGTCGCTATGCAGGATGCCAGCAATGGCGCGGCGACCAGGAAGGCGTACGACGCCGCCATGGCGTGCGCAGGCAAAGCCAGAATAAGCACGGCGTGCAGGAGGAGGAACCCGATTGCAAGCAGCACCATCATGATATTGGCGAGCCCCCTGACTTACGCTGGAAATACCTTAATACACATCGCGCCTTGGGAATGTATGCGCGGTGTCACGAAGGGGGAGGGCAGCGTGCCCCAGGCTCAATGGGGATGCTGTCGACGTCAGCGTCGTTGGTCGCAAAAACATAATGCCCGGCGACTTTTTTACTTACGTCGCCACCTTGGCTTAGATGTCGAAGCCAGGCCCCGACACATACGGCCTGGTCCTGGCTTCGACTTCACTGCGGTCGTGCGGTGTTAGCTTTAGCCGCCGCTAGACGAGCTGGATGCGGGTGCCGATTTGTCGGCAGCAGGATGCTCCTTCGACTTGCTACGTGAGCTGTCATCGCTCGCTGCGGCTTGTCCGCGGGAGTAAACAATCGCTTTGTTACTTTCGCACTGTCCCACAACTTTGCCGCCGCTCTTATCCGCCTGATCTGCCGTGACCACGTCCAAGGTGTAGTTGCTTACACCGTTAGCCTTGATCTTGGCGTCGATGCTGGATTTCACCGTGTCGCACGAGGCATGGGCAAGCAACGGCAACGACATCAATGTCAAAGCGGCGATATATAGACGAGTCCTCATGGTTTCTCCTTGGTTGGCGTGTTTCACATCGAAAATAGAGCGGCCGCCACTCGGTCGCTACAAAAGCACTTTTTCCCTGGGCTTTTTCCACTACAACGATGTGATCCTAAAGCAATCCTCCAAAACCGTCATCGGCCTCAGTCCTGGGTCAGAAGCGAACGCTGGATATAAACGCTCTTTTGCAAATGCCTGACATGACATTCAAATCGACCACCTGGCATGAACCCAACTTGACCCAAATAAGGCGTATTCATCGCAGATTGATCTTCACGACTCAAACTCAGGCTCCCACAGGCAACTGAGGAGCGATTCGTGAAGAAGATTGCTTCATTGACCATCGCACTGGTACTGGGATGTGCTGGTATCGCGATGGCGCAACAGCAGGCGTTGAATCAGCAAGAGATCAGCGCGCACCTAACCCAACAGGGGTACACAGACGTTCACGATTTGAAATTCGATGACGGTGTCTGGTCGGCGCGAGCGCGCAGCGGCAATGGCCAGCGCGTAACGCTGCGTGTAGACCCTCTCACCGGCCACGCGTATCCCGATAAACAAGTCTCGCCGATGAGTGAAGCCGACATCCGTTCGGCGCTTTCGGTCCAAGGCTACACGGATGTGCATGACGTGGATTTCGATCACGGCATCTGGACCGTCAAGGCAAAAAATCCTGCGGGTGCGAAGGTGGGTTTGAAGATCGACGCACAGTCGGGACGCGTCATCGGTACCAACTGAGCAGTCGCCGCCACTACGAAATGATCAGATGCCAGGCCCCACGTACAGCAAGCGTGGGGCCTTTTTGTTGCTTGAATCTGTGCAACCTGATCAATGGAGCTTGAGCCACGCGATCAGCCAGGCGATATCGATCGCTCTCTACGAGATCCCGGACATGCGGCCTTATGAAACCTTCGCGCATGAAAAAGCCCGCTGTTAGGCGGGCTTATCGTCTTGCTTGGATTTCGCTGCTACTGCATGAAACCCATCATTGGTACCGGTGATAGGACTCGAACCTACACGACATCGCTGCCAGTGGATTTTGAGTCCACCGCGTCTACCATTCCGCCACACCGGCAGGGAACGAACGCCTATTATGCCGGGTTCAATTCACCGGGTCGAGACTTAGCTTGCGATCGGAGCGCTCATAGCCGTGATCCTGGCCTTTGGGCTGGAAGACGGCGCAGTGGGTCATGTTGCCGGAGTAGATGTGCAGGCTCACGGCGACTGTGTCGTCGCTGGGGTTGCGGATGGTGTGGTACTCGTGAGGCGGGATCAGGCTGCCGGCGGAGCCGGGGCCGGCCTGGATCGAGCCGACGGGTTGGAACTGGCACAGGTCGCCTTTGTCCGCCAGACGCTCGTATTGCACCACTTCCAGCGCGCCGCTCCACACGCCCTCGACGCACCACATGCCGCAATGGTCGTGGATGGGGGTGCCCTGGCCGGGCCCCCAGGTCATGGCGACCACGCAGTAGCCGTGATCGTCGCTGTGGTACAGCTCGCGGCGGGCGTAGCGATTCTCGGCGGTCTCGAACACGCACTCCGGGAGAATGATTTCCTTGCTGCGGATCAGCTTGCACAAGCTGTCGCGCAGGCTATCGGTGATGGCTGGCGTGGAGTCTTTGGCAACCGCTTCGTCGATCGCGTCGATCAACTTCTGGCAGCCGGGGAATTCTGTGGTGAGCATGGTGATCTCGGGTCATTCCGGGTTGCAGAGAACCCATAGTGGACATCAAATCGGCTGAAGCCTGGATAAGGCTTCTCTGCTAGCCTTTGTCGATCGGTGCCTGATCCAGCCCGAAGGGGGCGTCCATGGGTGCAATGGTGATTGTAGCTTACCGCCCCAAGGCGGGGTTCGAAGTCGAGCTGGAGGCGCTGGTTCGTGAGCACGTGCCTTGCCTGCGGGCGTTGGGACTGGTCACCGAGCGCCCGGCCCAGGCCATGCGTGCCAAAGACGGCACGATCGTAGAAGTTTTCGAATGGCAGGATGGCGCCATCGAAGCCGCCCATTCGAGCCCGCGGGTGGTGGAGTTGTGGGAACGTTTCGGTGCCGCCTGCACGTACGTGCCCTTGCGCGAATTGGCCGAGGCGGAGACGCTGTTCGCGCAGTTCGAGCCGATGGTGATTTAAAGGCGCGCCAGAAAGCCGCCGATCGCGCGGCTGTAATTTTCGATATCTACCAGAAACGCATCGTGACCCTGGGGCGAATTCAGCGCCACGAATTCCACCTGCGCACCGGCGGCTTTAAGCCCTTCGGCGATCTGCTCCTGCTGTTCCAGCGGAAACAGGATGTCGGTGCTGACACCGATCACCAGCGCCCGCTCGATATGAATGCGCTTGAGACCTTCAAGCACGCTGCCCTGGCCGTATTCGGCGATATCGAACCAATCGCTGGCGCGCGATAGGTACAGATAACTGTTCGGATCGAAGGTACGCACGAAGCGTTGCGCGTGGCCTTCGAGATACGACTCGACCTGGAATTCAAAACCGAAGGGCTGCTGACCCTCGCGTTGCTCCGGGTCGAGCCGGATGCGCGCGAAGCGGCCGTTCCATTCCATCGCCGAGCGATAAGTGATCACGCCGAGCTTGCGCGCGATGCTCATGCCGATATCGGGGTACTGCTCGTTGTCGTACTGGCCGTTGTTCCAATGCGGATCGAGTCGGATCGCCTCGCGTTGCAGCGAGCGAATGGCGATGGCGAACGGTTGCGCCTGCGGGGCGGTGTCCACGCTGATATGTGCGCGCACGCTGCCGGGATGCAGCAGCATGTAGGCCAGCGCACTCATGCCGCCCATCGAGCAACCAATCAGGCAGGCAAGCTTTTCGATGCCCAGGTTCGCCACCATCGCGTGTGTGGCGTTCGCGACGTCTTCCAGCGAAAGATCGGGGAAGCTCAGGCGATACGGCTCGCCGGTAGCCGGATCGATCGACGCAGGGCAGGTGGAGCCCTTGTCGCTACCGAGCGAATTCACGCAGATCACGAACCAACGCGTGGAATCGATCGCTTTGCCCGGGCCGAGCATATCTTCCCACCAGCCCGGCGTGGCATCGATTGAGTTGGAAGCGGCGTGCGCGCTGGGAGACAGACCGGTAAAAATCAGCACCGCGTTGTCGCGTGCAGCGTTTAACGTGCCCCAGGTTTCGTAAGCGACGTGCGCGCCGTGCAACGCACCACCGCGCTTCATCGCGAACGGTGAGGGCAGCTTGAAATACTGGCGTGCATCGCTCATTACCGATCCTTAGTCGTGCACTTTGTCGATCAAGATACTGATCGGCGTCTTGCTATGGACGTCAACCACGCCGCCGTTGCCTTCCAGATCCCCGGCTTGGGCGACGGCTTCGCCACTATGACTGATGCGCGCGCCAACGAATACGCGCGGCACCGACGATAGCTTCATCGACGGCATCATGCCCATCGCATCGGTCAACGTCACCGTGGTGGGCAATTGGCCGGCGTTGATCCGGGTGACCGCCAGAGGCATGGGCGGCCCGTGTTCGGCGCGAGCGTAGACGAACAAGGTGTCGCCTGCCGCAAGTTTCGTCTTCAGCGTGGGTGCCAGCGCAACATTGACTCGCAAGGCAGCGCCGCTGGATGAAGCCGCGCTTGTGCTTGAAGCCGAAGCGGGCGCGCCGCCGGCGCGTGCATCCGCCAGTGCGATCTGTTGCGCGACGGCCTGGGCGACAGTCGATCCCGGCTGTAGCTGAGGTTGCAACAATCGCCAGGTCGCTGCGGCATCGGCAAACTGCCCTTGCTGAAAATCGCTGATGCCCAGCAACCACAGTCCGCGTTGATTGTCCGGTTGCAGCTTCACAGCCTGCAGTAGCAAGTCGCGCGCGTGGCCCTCGATATGATGATCCGGCCGTGCAGTCGAATCAGCCTGGGCCCAGCCGACCATCGCATTCGTATCGTTCGGTGTCAGCTGCAGCACGTGATCGAAAGCATCGCGCGCTTCATCCGGCTGCTGCATTTCGGTGGCGGCTTGCGCTAGCAACATCCAACCTTGCGCGTCCTTGGGGTTACTTGCCAGATGGGTGCGCAGCTCGTCCAGCGCCTTGTTGATGTCCATCCCGGCTTGCGCCTGCGTGGACACGCCGTTGAGCGTCGTGGGCATGCCCACTTTCAAGTACAGACCTGCCGTGACCAGTGGAATGCCCACCACCAGAAACAGCATCAGCGCGAAGATGCCGCGCGGACGGCCCGCTTGCCGGCCATGGCGAAGCAGCGGCAGCAACAGCAGCACAAGCGCCACAGCGATCATCACTGCGGCGGCGATGTAGAAAACGGATTTCACCAATCGTCCCCATTGTCGGTCGGTGCAGCGGGCGTGCCGGTGCGGCCGCGTTTGCGTATCGTGTAGCCCACGACCATGCCGCCTGCGATCAGAATCAGCAGCGGCCCGAACCACAGCAGCCACGTACGCGCATTGACCGGCGGGTCGTAAAGCACAAAGTCGGAATAGCGATCCACCAGGTATTGCTTGATCTCGGCATCGCTCTTGCCTTGCTGCATCAGCTCGAACACCTTGCGACGCAGATCGCGCGCGAAATCGGCGTTGGAGTCGGCGAGGTCTTCATCCTGGCAGACGAGGCAACGCAGTTCGCTAGTGAGGTGCTGAAAGCGCAGTTCTTCGGCGTGATCCCGAAATGGCAGCGGATCGATCGCCTGTGCCGCCGCGATGCTGGTAAAGGCGATCAGCGCCAGCAGGGTCCAGGTGCGCAAAACCTTGCCCATCACGGCGCTTCCTTCTGCAAGGCAGCGATGGCGGGCATCAGTTGTTGCGCGATGACATCCGGTGTCAGCGGACCGATGCGCTTGTAGCGAATCACGCCTTTGCCGTCGATCAGAAATGTTTCCGGTGCGCCATACACACCGAAGTCGATCGCCGTATGGCCGGAGGGATCGGCAATCACGATGTCGTATGGATTGCCGTGCTGCGCGAGCCATGCCTTGGCGTCGTCCGCCTCGTCCTTGTAGTCGTAACCGACTACCGGAATGCCAAGCTGCTTGGATTCGGCCATCAGTACGGGATGTTCTTCGCCACAAGCAAAACACCAACTGGCGAAGACATTCACCAGATACGGTTTGCCCAGCATCGAATCCTTGCTCACGATCTGCGCTGGATTATCCAGCTTGGGCAGCGCAAAGGCCGGGGCGGGCTTGTTGATCAACGGCGATGGCACGGCGGTGGGATCGTGCGAACTGTTCCACCAGATGCCAAAGCCGAGCAGCGCGGCCAACAGCACAAAACCGAAGAAGGGTAGCAGCCGGCTCACGCTTGCGATTCCCGCACCGGTGTGGCGATGGTCTGTGCGGCTTCCGCATCGCGTTTCACGCGGAAACGGCGATCGGCTGCACTGACGAAGCCACCCAACATCATGAAAAGACCGCCGCCCCATATCCAACGGATAAACGGCTTCGTATACAAGCGCAGCGCCCAGGCGCCTTGCACATGGTTCGGGTCCATCGGCTCACCCAGCGCGACATACAGGTCGCGGGTAATGCCGGGGTCGACCGCCGATGCGGTTTGAACTTGCTCGTGCGTGTAGGTGCGCTTCTGCGGATGCATCACGGCAACGGGCGCGCCGTTGCGAGTGACGGTGACGACGCCCTGTTCAGCTACCCAGTTCGGACCGGTCGCCTGCGTAACGCCATCGAAGCGGAATTCGTAACCACCCACGACGGCCACTTGGCCCGGCGACATACGCACGTCGCGCGTAACGCTTAGCGATTCGGAGAGCAACACACCAATCAGGAAAATCGCCACCCCGAAGTGCGCCAGCAGCATGCCAGCCATCTCCGCCGGATAGCGGCGTCCGCGCGGCATTTCGCGCCAACGCTTGGCGATGTAGAGCACGACGCCAACGCCAACCCACACTGCGCCAGCAACGCCGGCGATGGCCTTGAGTTGCCCTTGCACGAAGAACGCCGCAAGGATGGCGCATGCCAAAGCTGCGATGCCCGTGCGCGCCAAAACCTGCTTGAGCACTGGCGTGTCGCTCTTGCCCCAACGCAGGTAAGGACCGAACGGCAGCAGTAGCACCACCGGCAGCATCAGCAGGGGAAACAGCAGTCCGAAGTAAGGCGGTCCCACTGAAATCTTGCCCAGGTTCAACGCGTCGCCGAGTAGCGGGAACAGCGTGCCAAGTAGCACCATTGCAGCCGCCACGGTGAACATCAGGTTGCCGATCAGGATCGCGCTTTCGCGCGACACCAGCGCGAACGCCTTGCCGCCCGCGACTTTCGGCGCGCGCAGTGCGTACAACAGCAACGATCCGCCGACTACGAAGGCAAGGAAGCACAGAATGTACGTGCCGCGTCGTGGATCGGAGGCGAATGCATGCACCGACGTGAGAATGCCCGAGCGCACCAGGAAGGTGCCGAGCAAGGACAGCGAAAACGCGAACAGCGAAAGCAGGATGGTCCATGCACGCAGCGAGCCGCGCTTCTCCGTCACCGCTTGTGCATGGATCAATGCCACGCCCACAAGCCACGGCATGAAGCTGGCATTTTCCACCGGATCCCAAAACCACCAGCCGCCCCAGCCGAGTTCTGCATACGCCCACCAGCTACCGGCGACGATGCCGCAGGACAGGAAACCCCACGCCGCATTCGTCCATGGTCGCGCCCAGCGCACCCAGGCTTGTTCCATCGAACCGCCGAGCAGCGCTGCGATGGAAAACGCGAACGCCACCGAGAAACCGACATAGCCCATGTACAACACGGGCGGATGGAAGGTCATGCCCGGGTCTTGCAGCACCGGATTGAGATCCGCGCCATCGGGCGGCATCGGCAGCAGGCGGCCGAATGGGTTGGACGTAAACAGAATGAAGCAGAGGAAGCCGACCGAGATGATGCCGAGCACCGCCAGCACGCGCGACAGAAACACCTCGGGCAATTGCCGGCTAAACAGCGCCAGCGCCACCGTCCACACATTGAGAATCAACACCCACAACAGCATCGAGCCTTCGTGCGCACCCCACACGGCGGCGATGCGGTAGTACCACGGCAACCGCAGGTTGGAATTATCGGCCACGTATTGCACCGAGAAATCGAAGTGCAGGAAGGCCCACACCAAAATGGCGAACGCCAACGCGACGAATACGGCTTGCCCACTCGCGGCAGGACGCGCGACCGCCATCAGCGCGCGGTTGCCGCGCCATGCGCCGAGCAGCGGCAGGGTGCTTTGCGCCAGCGCCAACAGAAGGGCGAGTATCAGCGCGAGTTGGCCTAATTCAGGGGTCATAGCGGCTGCTTGTCCGGTGTGGCCGATTCGTCGATGTGCTTGCCGTCGTGGGCCTTCGCCATCGCGTCCTTCAGCTCTTTCGGCATATAGGTCTCGTCGTGCTTGGCCAGCACTTCGGTGGCGACGAAGCGCGCACCATCCATATGGCCTGTGGCGATCACGGATTGATCTTCGCGAAACAGGTCGGGCAGGATGCCGATGTATTCCACTGGCATGGCGCCACTCGCATCGACAACGGTGAAAGTGACCTTGAGCGAATCGTTACTGCGCTGGATCGATCCCGCTTTCACCATGCCGCCGAGACGGAAGTTCTTGTAGCGCGTCGCCTCGCCCGTTTGCACCTGGCTCGGCGTGAACAGGTAGTTCATGTTTTGCTGCAGCGCATAGACCACGAGCGCCGATGCGACGATCACGGCGACGAGCACGGCGATGATGAGGGTAAGTCGGCGTTGGCGCGTGGGATTCATAAGAAATGAGTGCTTGGTAATCGCGCTTAAGTTGCGGCCGTGGAGTTTCGGTTTGCGCGGTCTTTGCGGGCGTCCTGACGTGCCATCCTGCCGCGCAAATCGCGCAGCAGTCGACGGCGGCGGATTTGCGGCGCCAGCCAATCGATCAGCAGCACGACGAAGAACACGCCATACGCCGGCCACACGTAAGCGGCGTAGCCGCCCATGGCAAGGAAGGTGGAGAGCGAGCTGTCGCTCATGGGCGTACCTCGTTCTCGGCGATCTGCCGCACCCAATCTTTGCCGCTTTCCAGCGAAAGCAGATCGGTGCGCGCGCGGCCGAACAGGCTGGCGAAGTAATAGAACTTGGTCGCGGCCATCATCGTCAGCAGCGGCCAGATCATCGACGGTGCGATGGACGATGGCCCCAGCAAGCGGATGGTGGAACCCTGATGCAAGGTGTTCCACCAGTTCACCGAGAAGTGCACGATCGGCACGTTGACGATGCCGATCAAGGCGAGAAACGCGGCGGTGCGCGCACCCTGGCGGCGATCTTCGAACGAGTGATACAGCGCAATCACGCCCAGATAAAGGAAAAGCAGCACCAGCTCCGAGGTGAGCCGTGCATCCCACGTCCACCACGTGCCCCACATGCGTTCGCCCCACAGCGACCCGGTAACGAGCGTAATGAACGTGAAGGACGCGCCAATCGGCGCAGATGCCATCGCCACGACTTCAGCCAGCTTGATGCGCCAGACCAATGCGATAAACGCGGCGATGCCCATCACGCCATAGATGAACAGGCTCATCCACGCACAAGGCACGTGGATAAAGATGATGCGGTAGTCGTCACCTTGCTGATAGTCCGGCGGGGCTAGCACCAGTCCGCCGTAAAGCGCCGCCATGCCGAGCAGGATCGCCAGCGTGATGGCCCACGGCCGGAGCTTGCCCGCAAAGCCGTAAAACACCGGCGGCGAGCTCAGCTTGTGTAACCAAAGAGGAATCCACTTGGCCATTGTTCAGGAGTCCAGCGCGATACGAAGTGCGGCCGCGCAGGCCAGCGGCGCCAGCACCACGGCCAGGGCAAATGCTGCACCCAGCCATGCGATGGGGGCGAGCCACGGCAGCCCCTCTTGGGCGGCTGCCAGGGCTCCGGCGGCGAAGATCACCACCGGCACGCACAGCGGCAGCAGCATCAAGGCGAGAAGCATACCAGAGCGCCGCGTCCCGGCCGTGAGCGCCACCAGCACGCCGCCCAGCAAGCTCAGCAGCGGAGTCGCCAGCAGCAGCACCAGCAGCAGCACCGGCATCACCGCGGTCGGCAGATGCAGCATGCCGGCCAGCAACGGAGCGATCACGATCAGCGGCACGGCCGTGGCCAGCCAATGCGCGAGGATTTTCATGCCCAGCATCAAGGCCAGCGGCTGCGGCGCCAGCATCAGCTGTTCCAGCGAGCCATCCTCGATGTCGCTACGGAACATGGCGTCGAGTGCCAGGAGCATGGCCAACAGCACGGTCACCAACACCACGCCACCGGCGATCCGGCGCAGCAAGGCATCTTCGGGACCGAGTGCGAACGGAAATAGCGACGTGACAATCAGCGCATACAGCACCGGCAACGCCATGTCGCCTCGCTGGCGCCATGCCAACGTCAGGTCGCGGCGAAGCACGGCGATGCAGGCGTGACCGAGGCCGGGGCGTCGCGTATCAATCATGCAGACGAATCCGCTGCGGCTCGCCGCCGTGAAATTGCACCGCGCCGTGGCTGGTGACCAAGGCTGAGCCGCCATGGGAGATGTGCGCTTCCAGCAAGCCGTTCACAAGTTCGATGCCGGTGCGGTCCAGATTGGCGTAGGGCTCGTCCAGCAACCACAACGCAGCAGGGACCAACAGCAATCGCGCGAGTGCGACGCGTTTTTTCTGGCCGGCGGAGAGCTTGCGAACCGGCTCGTCTTCGTAACCGGCGAGACCGACTTTCGCCAAGGCATCGTCGATAGCGCTGTGCTCGCGATGACCATGCAGGCCGATCGCAAAGCGCAGGTTTTCGCGCGGACTCAATTCGGCTTTCAATCCCAATTGATGGCCGAGGAACACGACCTCCCCACTGCAACGGTCCCAGGTGAGCGGTTCGCCTCGCCAGTACAGCTCGCCTTCTTCCGGGCGCAGCAAGCCGGTGAGGATACGCATCAAGGTGGTTTTGCCGCTGCCGTTGTCGCCTTCGATCAAGGTCAGCTCGCCTGCATCGAGACGGAAATCCAGCGGGCCGAACACGGGTTCGTCCTGGCGGTGGAAGCTGAGGGCCCGTGCTTCGAGCAAGGGCGTGGCGGTAGGCACGGAAGTCATCGCCCGCATTGTCGGGAATGCTTATCCGGCTTGTCCATGCGGCTCCCTGTCACTGGTCAGGCGCAGGCGTGCGGCACCTTCGCCGAGCCCGTGGACGTAGGCGCTCTGGCGAAATTGCTGCGCGAGCTGATCGATCTGGGTCAGGTCCGGCCCGATGACGAAAAAGCTCGGCTCTCGCCAGCTGTCGCCCGAGCCAAGGCCGGGGCGGATATACAGCGTTCCCGGCAGCGTGCGCAGGGCAGCAAGCAAGGCATGCTGCGCAACATGGTTTTGCGAGCGCGGCTGCGGTTGGGAATGCGGGTTCCAGGCCGTGATGAACGCCCAGCTTCGTCCGCCGGTCAAGGTTTGTAGCGACTCGGGTAGCGCAGCATCGACGCGGATACTGGCCCAGCCGCCCTGCAACAAGCGCACACGGTATTCGGTGGCTCGATAAGCGTCGATGAGCGTTGTGTCCATGGGGCGACTTTACGCTCTCAGCTTCGGCAGCGGTGGAAGCGTGGCTTCCAATGCTGCGACGGCAGCGTCCAGTTGCACATCGTTGGCACTGGTACTGCCGCGCAGCAATTGTTCGAGCAACTGATCTTGTGCGCGGCCGCGCTCGTAAACATAGGCGTAGGGCAGGTGGGTAAACGTCACCATGCGATAGCGCGCCATGAAGTGTTTTGGTGCACGCTCGGCAAGCCGCGCGCCGAGTTCGCGCTTGGCGAGATAGTGCGGGTCGGCCACCGAATCGCGCATCTCGATATAGTTTTCCAGCGCCATCGCGGCAATCGCATTGGCGTTGGGCTGGCGGATGCGTTGGAACTCGGCGAAGGCGTCGGCGGTGTCGCGCCCGGATTCGGCGAGCAGGTCGGCCAGCACCACCGTATCCTCAAAACCGCAATTCATGCCCTGGCCGTGGAACGGCACGATGGCGTG
>FTBI01000931.1_pt1 | contig 14920 bp, 14 predicted proteins | sample 1639171 | NCBI WGS metagenome assembly FTBI01 (sample SAMEA3914812, study PRJEB12502) | metagenome | biome: forest; material: soil | place: Canada | collected 2011-07-07 | depth 0.1 m | reverse complement strand
GTTTTATCTCGACATAACCCGAGGCGGTGTTCGACAGGGTGGAGTCCCATGCGCCGTCGAATACGAGGTCGGTTTTGAGTGTCGGCGGTGGCGAGCCGCTGAGTTGCGCCTGTAGCACGAGCAGCCGGGCGAGCGCGACATCGGACAGCGTGCCGCTTGAGCTGATGCGTCCGTGGTCAAACTCAAAATGCTGGAGCGCCAGCACTGCGGCATCGACCGAGAGTTGCGCGGGACCCACCGATACTTTTTGCTCGGCTATCGCAATCTGCACCGGCGCGCGTAACGCGATCGCCGGCACGCCATGGTTCTCGAGCTTCGCCACAGTGCCGCTCCACGACGTGCCCGCGCGGCTTTCCGTCAGGCCGCCGCGTCCCGCGAGCGCAACATCGATCGCGCGTCCCTCGACCTTGCCGACCGTGCTCGCATCGAAGGTGTGCGCCTCGCGTGTCCCGGCGAGATGCGCGGATAGCGTCGCGAGTTGAACGCCCGGCACATCGACATCGCGCCCGTCGAGACTGAAGGTCATCGCGCCTTTCGCACCATCACGCAACTCGGCGTGACCCTGCGCATGTCCGACGCGGTTTTCGCCGAATACGACGTGATCGGCTTCGTAGCTCGCGACCGCGTTGGGGTGCGCGAGTGTGCCCGTGAGATCGCCATCAAGCTTGAGCGTTCCGGCCACGCCGAAACCGAGCCGCTCGAGCGCGGGCGCGTCGACATGCACGACGAGGCGGTCACTTGCGCCGCCGAAGCTGCCCTTCGCATCGACCTGATTGCCCGCGATCGAGAGCTGCACAGAACTGGGCAGCAAGCGCGAGCCAACCAGTTGGACAACGCCCTCTCCGGTCATCGGCAGGCCGCCGTAGACCGCGTTCTTGAGCGCGAACTTCGCCTTGACCGAGGCCCGAGAGGCAAACGTGCCATCGGCGCTGAGCGTGCCCGTGATTTGCACATCGCGCACATCGCCGCCGACGGTCTCTGACTTGCCGTCGGACTTGCCATTGGATTTGATGCCGGTCTTGCCGGAAGCCGGCTTCGCGGCCGACTCTGCCGCCAGAAGCGGGAAGGGATTGAAGCTCGACAGCGTGCCTTTGACCGTATAGGTCGAAGCCAGGTCGTTCTTAAGCGCCGCCGCCGCTTCGACGCGCCCTTTGCCGAGTTGGAGTTTGAGCGTCTCGATCTGCGTCTGGGCAGGCGTCAACTTGATGGCGGCCTGCGCACGCAAGGCCAGTTTTGGATCAGCGAGATCCGCCTCGATATGCTGGCTGCCATCGCGTAGCGCGATCCGCACGGCGCCACTCACATGCGTCGTGCGCACCGCGGAGGTCAGCGTGCGCACATCGAAGTTGGCGATCTTCAAGTCGAATTCACCGCGGCCGTCGTGCAGCGTCCCGCTGCCGGTCACCGTCGCATCCTTGAATACACGGATCTGCAGAGCGTCGATGACCTGGTCGTTTGGATCGAGGTGGACATTGGCATGGGCCTCGATGACCGGCAACTTGCCGTCATCGAGACGCCCCGGAATCGCGTTGGCGATCGATGCCGTGCCCGCGACCACCAGCGCCGGTCCGCCCGGGGGCGCCGCCACCGGATGCACATCGGCCTGCACCAGCAGATCAGCCTGTGGCGCACCGGGACTGAAGGCGCGGGGGTCGACATGCTCGAAGCGCAAGGCGAGCGTCTTGAGCGGCACGTCGCCGAAAGGCATGGCGACCAGTTGCGCGTGCCCGGTGAGCTTCATACCTGTCGCATCGACATCGGCATTCAGCTCCTCGAGCGAACCGTTGACGCGCGCACCGACCTCGACGGCCTGATCGGACACTTTCCCCACAAAACCCGCATCTCCGCTTACGGCGAAGGGTCGCACGCCATCGAGCTTGAGCGCGACGTTGACGTCACCGAACGGTGTCGTCAAGCGGTCGAGCCCGAGCGCGTGATGGCGGCCATCGCTGCTGCCATGCAAGGCAAGCCGCGACAACTCGGTCGTCGAGGTGCCCTGGTGGATCAGGATCTTCGCGACGCGCAATTCGTCGATCTCCAACTGCAGCGGCAGACGCAGGTCCTTCGGCAAGGTCGCCCTACTGCTCGGCTTTGTCGAGGGCGTCAGCCGGACATCGACCGTTTGCGCGCGAAGAAAGTCGACCGTGAACTTGAGCGGCGCGCGACGCAGCCGCCATTGGCCCTCGACCTCGTCGATCTGGATCTCGGTGCCCGCGTCGTGCCAGCGCAGATTCGTCAACCGAACGCCGGTGGCGAGCGCGCCGCCGTGAAGGGTGCCCGAGAGACGCCCGTCCAGCAGTTTGACCGCGATGTCCCACGCATAGCGGGTGCCGTTCTCGGTCTGGATCGCCGAGAACAAGGCGCCGAGCGCAATCGCAAACACGGCCACCAATGCCACGATCGGCCAGACCGCGGCGCGCAGCCAGCGGCCCCGGCGCAGCCGCGCACGCAGTTGCGCCTGCGCGGCTCGCTCGGCCTGCCGGGCCCGCTCGGCGTCGCCATCGCTCCCGCCAGCGCCTGCGTCGCCGCCGGGGTGCGCGTCTTTCGGCTCGTCTTCCGAATGGGGATCCTGGTTCATTCCGTTTTCTCTGGGTTCCTAGAACGCGATACCCAGCGTCAAGTCCGGGCGCCAGGAGTGGTTCTGGATCCCGTAAGCGATATCGAGGTTGACCGGCCCTACCGGGCTGCGCCAGCGCACGCCGGCCCCCACCCCGCTGTAGAACCGGCGCTCGGACCAGTTGTCTGTCGCCGTGCCCGCATCGTAGAACACCGCACCGCCCCAGTCGCGCGTGATCCAGTGCTGGTATTCGGTCGAAGCCGTCACGAGATATTTGGCCGGCAGGATCGATCCCGAGGCATTAGTGCCGATGCTGTCGTAGCTATAGCCGCGAATCGAGTTCGCGCCGCCCGCGCGGAACAACAGCGAAGCCGGGATCCCATTGGTGCTCGACGACGTAAAGACGCCGCCGAGTTCGAGCCTCAGCAACACCAGGTCAGATTGTCCGATCGGGATGTACTCACGGCCGTTCGCATAGAGGCGCGCAAAGGTCTGTTCGGTCAGCACATGCTGCACCGCAAAGCCCGCCGACACCGTAACCAGATTGCCTGCCCGCGGAAAGACCACGTCGTCGACGTCGCGACGCGTCCAGGTCCAGTTGGGCACGAGCGCATGGGCGTAGCTCGACGGACCGACGTTCTGCTCGAGGCGGTCGTCATAGAACAGCAGGGAGTAGGTGTAGTCGTAGTAGGTCGAGGTGCGCACCCGCTGGACCCCCGCGCGCAGGCTGAGAATCGTCGTGTCCTCGATATTGGTCCGCGTGTAGGAAGCGAGCGCGCTATTGATCCAGCCGTAGCGGCCCGGCGGCATCGAAATCTGCACTTGGCCGACTTCCTGGTCTTTCTCCAGCCGCCCGGTCACGCTGGCGACCCACGCGCGGTCGAACAGGTTGAAGAAGGAATAGCTGCCCGCGATGTAGGGCCCCGTGTCGGAGCTGTAGCCCACGCTCGCACGGGTCGACTGATAGGGGTATTCGCTGACCTTAAGCCGGACAGGCGTCAGATCGGGATGCGCGGTGTCATTGCCGATGTCGAGCGCGACACTCGCGAAATAAGGCGTCGACTGAATCTGCTTCTGGAGCTCGGCGACCCGCTGGCTCGTATAGATCTCGCCCACATTGAGCGGGTTGACGTTGCTGATGATCCAGGCGGGGTAGCGCCGGGTGCCCTCGATCTGAAGCGCGCCGAGGGTAAAGGTCGGCCCGCTGTCAAAATCGACGATCAGCGCGGCCTTGTGCGTCGCCGGGTTGATGCGTGCCTCGGCGTGCGTGATTTTCGCGCCCAGATAGCGCTCGGCCTGCAGGGCCTTGAGGGCAGAGTCCTTCGCGGCGTCCCAGCTTTGCTGGCTGAACGGGTCGCCCTCGCGCAACGTCCACGCAGCGCGGGTCGCCGCATCGCGCGCGGGCGCCTCGGTCAGCACCGGTCCTGTCATATGGATGCTGAGCGAGGTCACCACGGTGATCGGGCCGGGCGTCACATTGATATCGATCCGCCGCTTGCCATTGTCGTCGCGCTCGTCGGTCGTCACCGCCGGCGTGAAATAGCCTTGAGTTTCAAGCAGATCGGTGACCTGGCGCGGTACGGCCGACACCAGAAAGCGGTATTCATCGTCGGTCAGGTCGTCGCGATTCGCGAAACGGGCCAGATCGAGGTGGGCTTCGAGAAGCTTGCGCAAGTCGCGCGGAGCGTGAATGTCGACCTTGTATTTTGCCTGTGCCAATACGGGCGCAAGCGTCAGCCCAAGCAGCACGAGCCAGCACGGCAGCAGGCCGGACAGCCAGAGACGGCGGCGCGGACTGCCTGGATGGCGACGGCCTTCGGGAACGCTATCCGACAAACACACTTCTCCGTCAACGGGTGGAAGACCGGTAAAACCACGGCCGCCGTTATTTCACCACATTCACGCATCGATCCGACATCCCACAATGCACCGAATCACCGCGGTGCGCGCCCCTTCGGGCGTGTGGAGGAGGAAGTGAAGGGCGGGTGAAGAGCGAATGAAGGGTATTCCCCCGTATTTTCGGCCCCCGTCCCGGGCAATCGGACCTCCAGCCGGAAAGAGACTGCGGCGCCGATTCGCAATGCGGTAAAATCCTTCTCGCGCACCCCTGCGCTTAGACGATAACCGTGCTCCGCCCAGCCATGTACCAGTCGGACATTACCCAATTCCTCAATAAGCTCAAAGCGGACAAGCCTTCGCTCGAAGAAGAACAACGCAAGGGCCGTGCGCTGCTGTGGGACAAGCAGCCCGTCGATCTCGAAGAACGCGCCGAGCAGACCGCCTCGCGCGTCGAGCAGACGCCTTACTCGTACTACCAGAATTTCTAAACAGCCGGTACGCGTGAGGCACACGCAGCTGAACGACGACGCGCTGGCCACGCCAGCCGCCGATTCGACCCCCAATGTCGTCGATGGGGTCGCGTTCGCGCGTCTTTATGGCGAGCCGCTGTTCAAGCTTCCGCAGGATCTCTACATCCCGCCTGAAGCGCTCGAGGTGTTTCTTGAAACCTTCGAGGGGCCGCTCGACCTGCTGCTCTACCTGATTCGCAAGCAAAATTTCAACGTCCTCGATATCCCGATGGCCGAAGTGACCACGCAGTATCTGGGTTACGTCGAGCAGATCCGCGGAACCAATCTCGAGCTGGCGTCGGAATATTTGCTGATGGCGGCAATGCTGATCGAGATCAAGTCGCGCATGCTGCTGCCGGTCAAGAAGGCTGACGCGGGCGACGAAGGCGAGGACCCACGTGCCGAACTCGTACGCAGGCTGCTTGAATACGAGCAGATCAAGCTCGCGGCGCGCAAGCTCGACGAGTTGCCGCAACTCGGGCGCGATTTCCTGCGGGCCGAGATCTATATCGAACAGGCGCTCGCGCCGCGTTTTCCGGATGTCGAACTCGACGAACTGCGCCTCGCCTGGGCCGATGTGATCAAGCGAGCCAAGCTCGTGGCGCATCACAAGATCAGCCGTGAAGAGCTTTCAGTGCGCGAGCACATGAGCGCGATGCTGCGCAAACTGCAAAACGCGCGTTTTATCGAATTTGGCGATCTGTTCGACGTCTCACGCGGGATGCCCGTGCTGGTGGTCAATTTTATCGCGATGCTCGAGCTCTCGCGCGAGTCGTTGATCGAGATCACTCAGGCCGAGCCGTTTGCGCCGATCTATGTCCGTCTTGCCTACTCGCCCACCTGAACGGCACCCCGCGCCGGACCTCACCCTATATCCCGAACGTGCACACCGACACTGCCTGGCGAGCTGCCGCGTGCGGTCTGCGTTCGGCTCACTCCCTTACTGAACTGCCGAAGGACACCCGACCCGATGAAAGTGATCAGCTCGATTCACGAACTGCGTGACCAGCTTCGCGGGCAGAACCGCGTAGCCTTCGTGCCGACCATGGGCAACCTCCACGACGGTCACCTCTCGCTGATGCGCCTCGCGCGCCAGCACGGCGACCCGGTCGTCGCGAGCATCTTCGTGAACCGGCTGCAATTCGGGCCGAACGAGGATTTCGACAAGTATCCGCGCACCATGGAAGCCGATATCGAGAAGCTTCAGGCGGAGAACGTCTATGTGCTGTTTGCGCCGACCGAGCGCGACCTGTATCCGGAGCCGCAGGAATATCGCGTGCATCCGCCCGCGGATCTCGGCGACATCCTCGAAGGTGAGTTCCGGCCCGGGTTCTTTCAGGGTGTCTGCACGGTCGTGACCAAGCTGTTTTCGTGCGTGCAGCCGCGTGTCGCGGTGTTCGGCAAGAAGGACTACCAGCAACTCATGATCATCCGTCGCATGGCGCAACAATTTGCGCTGCCGACAGAGGTCATCGCCGCCGAGACGGTGCGGGCCGAAGACGGGCTCGCCCTGTCGTCGCGCAATCGCTTTCTGTCGGCCGACGAGCGCGCCGAAGCGCCCCATCTCAAGGCGGTGCTCGACGATGTGCGCGCTCAGGTGCGCGACGGGCGCGGGGACCTTGAGGCCATCGAGCGCGCAGCCGTCGCGACCTTGGCCGGGCGGGGCTGGAAGCCCGACTATGTGTCGATCCGCAAGCAGTCGAATCTCAAGCCGCGTGGTGCCGACGAGGCAGACGCGCCCCTGGTCGTGCTCGCGGCGGCGAAGCTCGGGTCGACGCGACTGATCGACAACCTCGAGATCTGAGGGAAGGCGGGCCCGTGGGGAAGCCTGGGAGGTCCGGACCGTCAAGCTCGGACTTGGACGCCCGGAACCGCGAGGCCACGGAGGCCCGGCCGTCACCGTCAGAGACTTATTGCCGGGCGTCGACGAATCTCCCCAAGCCGTTCAATCCTTGCTGTCGAGCCAGTCGATGATCGGCGCCCACTGTTCGAGATCCTTCGTGACGCGGCTGGCGGTCACGTCCCAAAGGGTGAGGCCCTGTGCGGCGAGCTGCACGTAGTTCTGCGTGTCGCGAACGTAACCGAGCACCGGCAGGCCCAGACCCTCAACAAATCGGTGGAGCTGGTCGGCGGACTTGGTCCGCGCATCGACTCGCATGCCGACAATGCCGATCTTGATGCCGCCCTTGCGGACGGCCTTTTCCTTGGCTAGCCGGGTCAGGAAATCACCCGTCGCCAGAATGTCGAAAATCGAAGGCTGGAGCGGCACGATCACCCGGTCGGCGAGGCCCAGGGCGACCTCGAGCCGGTTGCCGTGAACCCCTGCCGGGGTGTCGATGATGACCTGCTCGAGGCCTTTGGGCGGTTTCTGCGGCTGGTCGAGATCGATTTTCCAGGCTTCGATCGGGGGGAGCCCGGCCGGCCGGATATCGAGCCATGCATGGGCCGACTGCTGGCGGTCGAGGTCGGCCAGCGCGACCCACTCGCCGCGCGAGGCGTAAAGCCCGGCCAGGTTGGTCGACAGCGTGCTTTTACCCACGCCGCCTTTCGGATTCGCGACAACGATCACCGCCATAGGGTCTCCTGAAGCGAGGTTGAAGTCATTTCTGCGAACATCGATCTTGCATGCCGGGCCGCTCGCGGCCGCGATGCCGCGGTACTGCCCTGCGCGGTTATTATCAGCGAAAACCGTCTGCGGGCGGTGAAAGTCCCCGCCCGTCCCTCTTCTGTTGACCTTCTCCTCTATGTCACAGCGTGATTTCGAGTCGATCCCGGCTCGTACGACTTTTGTGCTCGGCGGTGCGCGCTCGGGTAAGAGCGCCCATGCCGAACAGCTCGCGGCCGCCAGCGGTTTGCCGGTAAGCTATCTCGCGACGGCCGCCTCGCCCGGACAAGCAGGCGCGGCCGAGGATAGCGAGTTTGCCGAACGGATCGCCATGCATCGTGCACGTCGCCCGGTGCATTGGCGGACCATTGAAACCGGCATCGACCTTGCGGGCGCTTTGGTGCAGGGGGGAGAAGACTGCGTGCTGGTCGACTGCCTGACGCTGTGGCTGACCGCGCTGTTTTTCTCCGCAGAGTCGGACGGCCCACGGGCTGACTGGCGCGAACGCATCGCTGCATTCGATGAAGCACTGGGCGCCAGCAGTTCGCGCGTGATCATCGTGAGCAATGAGATCGGACTCGGCGTCGTGCCGATGGGCGCGCAGACGCGTCTGTTTGTCGACGAATTGGGGCGCCTCAATCAACGTATCGCAGCACGGTGCGAGGAAGTGGTCATGATGGTGGCAGGCATTCCGATGAAGGTGAAACCTTGATGGGGCAGCGAGTGAAAAAGAACGGTCGCGCTAAGCGAGCCGGTTGGGCCCTCGAGAGCTTTTTGAAGACCGTTTCGACGCTTGCTTTCCAGGGAGTGCCCACCTCGGCTCTGGGTTCGTCTCTGAGCCAGTCTTTGAGTTCGTCTCTCACCTCGCTTCTACCGTTACCTTTGCTCCCGGCACTGAGCCTGATTTTGGCGTTGACCCTGCCCACACCGGCGCCCGCGGCGCCGATAAGCGTCGTCGACGATAGCGGCGCGACGGTCACACTGGATGCCCCCGCGCACCGCATCATCAGTCTCGCGCCTCATACCACTGAACTGATCTACGCCGCAGGCGGCGCGGGGGCTATCGTCGGCGCCGTCAACTACAGCGACTACCCGCCGGCCGCGCAGCAGTTGCCCCGGGTCGGCGACAATCAGGCGCTCGATCTCGAGAAAATTGCTGCGCTCAAGCCTGATTTGCTGGTCGTCTGGCGGCACGGCAACGCGCAGCGCCAGCTCGGCGCGCTACGGGCGCTGGGGATTCCGATGTTCTACAGCGAGCCCAAACAGCTGCCCGATATCGCCGCGAACCTGCACAAGCTCGGCGAACTGATGGGCACCGAAACCGTCGCCGATCAGGCCGCACAGGAATTCACCACGAAGATCGCACACCTGCGCGCGCAGTACGCGGGACGCTCCACGGTGACCGTGTTCTATCAAGTCTGGGAAACGCCGCTGATGACCCTCAACGGTAGTCATATGGTCAGCGACGTGATTCGTCTTTGCGGCGGCAGCAATGTATTCGCCTCGCTTGAGTCAGTCGCGCCTACCGTCTCGACCGAGGCGGTGATCGCCGCCAATCCCGATGCCATCATCACCGGTCGCTACGGCAATACCGACCCCGACACCTTGCCGAAGAGTCTCGACCGCTGGAAGTCGTGGACGGCGCTCACCGCCGTCGCGCATCACAATCTCTTCGCCGTCAATGCGGACTGGCTTGATCGCCCGGCCCCGCGAATTGCAGACGGCGCAGCGCAACTCTGCACGACACTCGACACGGCCCGGCAGCATCTGGGACGCTAGACGTCCTGATGATCCCAGGTCTCAAGGGTCCATTTGGAAGAGCCTTGGGCACCCTCACCGGATTGGCAAACAAACCGGCACAGGGCACCGTATCCGAGAGGACGGCGCAGGGACGCGGCAATCGGCTCGCCGAGCAGGTATGAAGCCAAGGTGCGGATCACACCACCGTGAGTGATGGCGAGCACGCCACGGTGGGCGACGGCGGCCACGCCGGGAGGCGACGGGCGTGTCGGCGACGGTGTCCCTTGCACGTCAGAGGACACCTCTCGTTTGTGCATCGACATGACCGCGTCTTGGGGCCGAGGATGGCTCTCGCCGCCGGCCGTCATTCTCTTCACCGCGCCGGCGACCCATCGCTCGACACGCGCCGCGAGCATCGCTGCGCTCTCGCCTCCATGGGGTCGGCCGTGTTCCAGATCGGCCGCCCAGGCGTCAAGCTCCGCGCGATCCACGGTGTCCCAATTCGCCAGTTCCCACGCGCCATAGTCAAGTTCCAGCAGGTCCGTATCCTCGCGCGCGGGCAGTCCGTAGTGGGCCGCAAGCTCGGATGCGACCGACGAGCATCGGCTCAACGGACTCGTGTCGATCCACTGAACACGCGCGCCGCCGAGTCGGTCCAGACGCGCGGGCAATGCCTTAGCAAAGTCGGCTGCCGAGCCGGCGAGCGGTACATCGCTCTGTCCGTAGCAAATACCTGCCTCGATTGCCACCGCAGGATGGCGGACCACAACGATTTCCATCAGCGCATCAGCCACGCAAGCGCGCACAAATAGCTGGCGATCTCGCAGACCTGCTGGGCCAGTCCCAGGCAGTCGCCGGTGTAGCCGCCGATGCGGCGGTTGAACCAGCGTCCCAGAGCGAAGCGCAGCACGATCAACACACCGAGCGTCACGAGCCCGAGTCGCCAGTCGGGCCAGAACAAGCAGGGCAAGCCCGTCAAGACAACCAGGGCAAAGGTCGGCAGGCCGAGCTTGCGCGCCAATGGCCGGGCCTTGCCCTCGGCGCGCACATACTCGTGAGTGAACAGGAAACTGATGGCGACGGCCCGACTCGCCGCGTGAGCGGCAATCGAAATCGCCATGATCCGCAGCGGCGGCAGTGCACAGAGCGTCTGCCATTTCAGCAACAACGCGACGATCAGTCCGATCGCACCGAACACGCCAATGCGTGAGTCGCGCATGATGCGCAGGACGTCTTCGCGCTGATACGCACCGCCGAACGCGTCGCAGCAGTCGGCAAGGCCATCTTCATGGAACGCTCCCGTCAACAGCAGCGTCGCGGCCATCGACAAGAGCACCGCGACCGGCACTGGAAACACATGGGCGGCGACCGCGAAGACTGAAGCCGCCACCGCGCCAACCAGCAAACCGATCAGCGGAAACCAGCGCGCGGCTGCATGCAGGTAGTGCGGTTCGAAGCCGACCCAGCCGGGCACGGGCACACGTGTGAAATACCCGAGCGCAGTCAGCAAATAGCGGACTTCGTCGAGCGCACGATGCCGCAGCGTGGTTGCCTCAGTCGACATGACCGGCAGGATCCGTCCGTTCGCTGACGCCGGCCGACTCGAAACTCGCCATCTCGCTGAGGAACGCCGCCGCCGCATGGACGAGGGGAATCGCCAGCGCCGCGCCGGTACCTTCGCCAAGGCGCAGACCGAGCGACAACACCGGCCGCGCACCCAGATGATTCAGCATGAGCCGATGGCCGGCCTCGTCCGAAGCATGGGCGAACACACAGTAGTCCAGCACTTGTGGTGCAAGCGCGTGAGCAGCAAGCAGTGCCGCTGTCGCAATGAAGCCGTCGACCACAATCGTCATGCGCGCCTGCGCGGCAGCGAGATAGGCTCCCGTCATCATGGCGATCTCGAAACCGCCGAAGATGGCGAGCGTGGTCAACGGATCACTCGAAGCCGGATGATGCGCGAGCGCCGCGCCGAGCACCGCGCGCTTGTGGGCCACGCCTGCATCATCGAGCCCCGTGCCACGGCCGACACACTGGTCGATCGGCAAGTCGCAAAAGCGGCTCATCAGACAAGCGGCGGCCGAAGTGTTGGCGATCCCCATCTCGCCGAAGCCGATCGTATTGGTCCCAAGCGCAGCGTGATACTTGACACGCTCCTGGCCCGCTGCCATCGCCTCGGCGAGCTCACTGGCGCTCATCGCCGGTTCGATCGAGAAGTCACGCGTGCCCGGCGCGACCGACCGAACCACCAGGCCGGACGCGTGGTCGATCGGTGTCGCAACGCCCGCATCGACGACTTCAAGTTCGATGCGCGCGGCGCGCGATAGCGCATTGATCGCTGCGCCACCGGTCAGGAAGTTCATGACCATCTGCGCGGTCACGGCCTGCGGGAACGGACTTACGCCCTGTGCGGCGATCCCGTGGTCGCCCGCGAACACGATGATGACCGGACGCCGGACCACGGGCCGCAGCGACTGCTGGATCAGCCCAATGCGCAACGCGATGTCTTCGAGCATGCCGAGACTGCCGAGCGGCTTGGTCTTCGTATCGATCGCATGCTGCAGACGCGCGACTAATGCGTCATCGCCGCCCCCCCCCAATGCGGTGAGGGTGGGAACGGAGTACGGTACAAGCGGCGTGCTGGAAGTCGACATGGAATCGGTGAAATCGCGGTTAGCGGTTGCGTTGCGGTTGCGGCTTGCGCCCCAGCCAATGTCAAAGTTGCAGTGAGTCGCTCGGTTGGTCAGACGACAGACGCGGCACGAGTACCTCATGCGCGCCGTCACGCAACAGCGTCAGCGGAAAACCGAATGCACGGCTCGCATGATCGGCCGACAGGACCTCGGTCACTTCGCCCGCGATCACCGTCCCTTTGCCATCAAGCAATAAGGCATGCGTCGCAAAGCGCCGCGCCAGGTTCAGATCGTGACACGAGAGCAACACCAGCCGTTCCTCAGGCCGTTCTGCGAGCCACGCACACAACACTTCGAGGCACTCGACCTGGTGTCGCAGATCAAGGTGAGCCAAAGGTTCGTCGAGCAACAGCATCGGCGTTTGCTGGCAAAGCGCAGTCGCCAGCGCAACGCGTTGCCGCTCGCCCCCCGACAATGACGTGACGTCGCGTGCCGCGAACGCCGCGATGTCGAGCTGCTCGAGCGCGGTGCGAGCCACGGCGGTGTCCGCCTCGCTTTCCCACCCCCAGCCTTTCAGATAAGGATAGCGCGCAATCAGCACGGTCTCGAGTACGGTGGCGCCGAACGCGTCATGCGAAGCCTGCGGCATCAAGGCGCGACGACGCGCGAGTGCATCGGCAGGCCAGTCGGCGAGCGCGCGCCCATCGATCGCTACCTGTCCCGATTCGGGCGACCGCAAGCCTGCGATCACGTCGATCAGCGTCGACTTGCCCGCACCATTGGGACCGGCAATACACCAAAGCTGTCCCGCGCCAAAACGGTAGCTGAACCCATCGACTAACACACGCCCGGCCGCCGTGAGGCGCAAGTCGCTCAAGGTCAGTGCGAGCTTCATCACCGTACCCCTCGACGACGACCCAGCAGAATATAAAGAAAAGCCGGTGCGCCGATCAACGCCGTAATCACGCCAACCGGCAGCTGCGTGGGGGCGACCACGGTGCGGGCCAGCAGATCGGCGATGGTCACCAGCGAGCCCCCTGCCAGAGCGGCGGCCGGTATCAGCATGCGTTGATCATTGCCGAACGCGAGCCGCAGCGTGTGCGGGACAATCAATCCGACAAAGCCGATGGTGCCCGCCGTCGTTACAGCAACGGCCGTCGCAAGCGAAGCAATCAGGTAGATACGCCGGCGCAACGGCGGCACGTTAACCCCCACCGTGTGCGCCAGGACATCGCCGCGCAACAGGGCATTGAGCCGGGGAGCAAGCGGCAAGATCGCCGCCATCGCTACGAGCACCGCGAGCCAGGCTGGCCATGCACGTTCGACACCATCGAGATCCCCCGACAGCCAGAACACCATGCCACGCAGACGGCCATCGGGTGCGAGGCTGAGCATCAAGGTAATCAACGCCCCCCAGCCGGCAGCGAGCACCGCCCCAGTCAGCAACAGGCGCGGTGACACATCGCGAGGTTCGGCGCGCCAGAGATCGCCGCGCGTCAACACCAGCACCAGGCCGATGGAGACCAGTGCGCCACCGAACGCGGCCGCATCGACACCCCACCACGGCAACATCAGCAGCATCGCCGGCAATGCAAAAACGGCGGCGCCCCCGGAGACACCCAGCACATACGGATCAGCAAGGGGATTGCGCAGCAAGACCTGGAGCAGCGCGCCGGCCAGCGACAGCAACGCGCCGCAGGCGAAGCCCGCAAGTGCGCGCGGCAGTCGCAAAGAGAAAACGATCTGGTGGGCCAACGGATCGTCGAGTCCGCGCGGGCTGATCCACACGCTCCCGAAGCACACCGACGCGAGGAGCGCCGCGATCGCGAGCGCGGCAAGCGAGGCCCAGATGAGGCAGGCACGGCGCGCGGTCATCGGCTGCACGTCAGATCACTCCTTCAACTCGCGCGCGGGCGCCCAAAGTGCCGCCAGTGTAGGGAGCGCTCCCGGACGCGTCAAGAATCCGCGCCTCCTCAGCGAGCCCGATGTCACCGAGACACACAGCACCCTCTCATGGAGGCGCACCGCATCCGCAGCGGCAAACCGGAATGCCGTCACGCGGCGCAGAGACGGTGCCCGAATCCCGCACCAAACGCCGAATAGCTGCGTACAGAATTCGTAACCGGGCGTTTCGGACCTCTGAAGCCTTACGGATTGGAGTTAGAATGGCAAGCCTTATGAGGACGCAGCAGACATGCTTAACGAACTCGATCTTCTGTCACAGAATATCGGCCGACTGATTGCCATCAGTGGTCAGCATCAACAACGCGCACTCGATCTCGAGTCGCAACTTGCGCGCGCGCACGAAGAACGCGACAGCTTGCGCGGCGAAGCCGAAGCCCTGCGCAGCGAACGCGACGCCCTGCGTCTCGAACGCGATGCCTTGTCGTCGAAAATCGACGATGCGCAGGTGCGCCTGAATGCAATTCTCGAAAAGCTGCCGCATAGCCGCATCGACGAAAGCCAGCTCGACCTGCTCGCGCCGGTTGCCCCTGCCCCCGTTCAAGGAAATGCCGGATGAGCGCGAAACAGATCGAAGTGCAGATTCTCGGCCAGTCATACCGGCTTGCGTGCGCACCCGAAGCGGAGCCCGCATTGCGCGAAGCCGTCGCGCGTGTGGATGCCGAAATGACCAAGGCGCGCGACAACAGTGCGGTGCGCGGAACCGACCGCGTGGCCGTGCTTGCCGCACTTTCGCTGGCGTCGGAATTGCTTAAGCTACAAAAGAGCGTGCGGCACGGAGAAGCTTTTCCGGTCGAAGAAATACGGCGTACAATGAGTCACATGAACCAGCAGCTAGACGCAGCGATTGGTCAGTTCGACGTCCGCCAGTAAGTGTTCTGGATGACCGTTCGAATCCATCGGCGTGACGCTCGGGTTTCACCAGTTTGGTTGTAAAGCTTCCCTGCCTGGTTCGCCAAGGTCATAAATTCCTTGAACCAATGCCATGTGCAAGGTTGCGGAAATTGTAGCGCGGGCGTGCGCGTCACTTTGTCTGATGAGCCCAACGTGCTTCTGACTGCGACCGTCTTGAACT
>FTBI01001344.1_pt1 | contig 14977 bp, 13 predicted proteins | sample 1639171 | NCBI WGS metagenome assembly FTBI01 (sample SAMEA3914812, study PRJEB12502) | metagenome | biome: forest; material: soil | place: Canada | collected 2011-07-07 | depth 0.1 m | reverse complement strand
GCCAACGGCGGCTACGCGCAATATCTGCTGACGGGCGAACGCTCGCTGATCCAGTTGCCGAAGTCGCTCGCGCCGAAGGACGTCGCGCCGTATACCGACGCCGGCTTGACCGCATACCGCGCTGCAAAAAAAGCGTCGCGCCATTTGCTGCCCGGTCAATTTGCGGTCGTGATCGGCGCCGGCGGGCTGGGGCACATCGGCATTCAGGTACTAAACGCGCTTTGTGCGGCTGAAATCGTCGTAGTCGACCGCTCCGATGTTGCGCTGCAGCTTGCAAAGGAATGCGGCGCGCATCACACGGTCAAGGGCGACGGTCATGAAGTCGAGCGCGTACTCGAACTCACGGGCGGCAACGGCGCCGAAGCGGTAATCGATTTTGTCGGCGAAGGCGATGCAATCGCAAAGGGCCTCGCCATGACGCGCAACGCGGGCTTCTACTACATCGTTGGCTATGGCGGAAAGATCGAGTTGCCGACCATCGACATGATCACCAGCGAGAAGACCATCGTCGGCAACCTGGTCGGCACCTATCCCGAACTCGTCGAACTGATGGCGCTCGCCGACCGTGGCCTCGTCCATCTGTCAACGCGGGAATACCGTCTGAGCGAGGCGAACCAGGCGCTCAAGGATCTGCACCACGGCAAGGTCAAAGGCCGGGCGGTGTTGATTCCGTAGACGCCTCGACGGGCGAACCTTAACGTGGAGATCGCCGTGACTGGGGAGCGTGACGCAGCCTCGCTTTTCGAGCGTATGCGTCTGGTTATTGCACTGACCGAAGTTAATTCCCACCACTTGCGCGGCGAAAGCAGACGCGCGGGCGCGGAGATCGAACTGGCGTGCGCACTGGCTTGCGAGGAGTGCGACGGTGTCTCGCCGGAAGGAACGGCGCATATAGCGCAATTGCGCGAGCGCTTCGGCGAGGCCGAAAGCGCGTTGCGGGCGATCGAATCCGAGCGGGAGCGGCTGGCGAATGAGCTGGCCCAATTGGACAGGCGAGCGTCGTCTGACACGCATGGGGGCTGGCAATGAATCGGATCCCGGTTACGGTGCTCACCGGCTTTCTCGGCGCTGGCAAAACCACGCTGCTCAATCGTATTCTGCGCGAGCAACACGGCCAGCGCTATGCGGTGATCGTCAACGAATTCGGCGCGATCGGCATTGACGGTGGCCTTGTCGTCGGCGCGGAAGACGAGGTCATCGAATTGAACAACGGCTGTGTCTGCTGCAAGGTGCGCGGCGATCTGATTCGCGTAGTGGCGGCCCTGGTGAAGCGCAAGGGTGGCTTCGACGGGATCCTGATTGAAACTTCCGGTCTGGCGGACCCTGCGCCGGTGGTGCAAACCTTCTTTATCGATGATGAGATCCGGCAGCGCACGCGGCTCGACAGTGTAATCTGCGTGGCGGATGCCGTGCATCTGCAGGCGCGCCTCGCAGACAGCCGCGAGGCGGCGGAGCAACTCGCGCAGGCCGACATCGTACTGATCAACAAGATCGACCTCGTCGATCCAGCCGGTCTCGCTTCGGTTCAGGATGCCGTGCGGCGTATCAACCCGACTGTGGAATGGCGGACCAGTGTGCGCTGCGACATACCGCTTGCCGTGCTGCTCGATCGCGGGGCCTTCGATCTCAAGCGCATGGCGCTTGCCACATCGGCGGGTGAGGCCGGCGAATCATCGCGCGGCGAGCGGCCTTACCGCTATGTGCCGCTTCGTGCAGGCGCCCCCGTCAAACAGGGTCGTCATAGTCACGGTATAGATAGTGTATCGCTGCGCGTCGAGCGCCCGCTCGAACGTACGCGTTTCCTCTCCTGGCTGCAGCAACTGGTGGTCGAGCAAGGCCAGGACCTGTTGCGGGCAAAGGGTATCGTCGATCTCGCCGGATCGGAGCGCCGCTTCGTGTTTCAGGGCGTGCACATGACGATGGATACGGATTTCGACCGACCCTGGCGAGCCGGCGAACACCGTGACAGCCGCCTGGTGTTTATCGGCCGCAATCTCGACCGGCGCGAGTTACGGGAGAGCATCCGGCACTGCGAGATCGACTCATGAATGCGCCCCCCGTTCTGATCGAACTACTAGGGGCGTGTTGGGTAACCGATGCGTCCGTCGTCGACGTGGTGTGGGACACGGCGGGGCAATCTGCTGGATTCGCCCTCGGCGACGGCACGCTTGCGCTCGCCACCGGGGTCTGGGACGGCGGCCCTCGACTCAAACCACGCGAGAGCGGCGGCGTCGAGTTCGTGCAGGCGCAAGCACCACCGGCGCCGCTCGCGCGCTTCAGCGCGCATGAGGGCACGTGCCTGGCCCTTGCCGCCGACCCTGCGGGCGGATTCCTCACCGGTGGCGATGACGGCCGTCTCGTCCATCTGCGCCTCGATGGCACGAGCGAACTCGTCGCGCACGAGGCCGGCGCATGGATCGACCGCGTGGCTGCCAGCGAGGCGGGTGGCCGAGCCTATGCAAGCGGCCGCCGGGTTCATTGGCTTGGGGCCAAACCCGCCTGCGTGATGCTGTCCGGATCGGCAACATCGCTGGCTTTCGACCCGGCTGGCACGCAACTGGCGATCTCGCATCAGGGTGGCGTCACGCTTTGGGCGGCCGACACGCTCCGCGAGCGTCAGCTTGCGTGGCCGGGCTATCACCGTGACGTAGCGTGGAGCCCTGACGGCCGCTATCTGGTGAGCGGTATGGAGGAGAACGCGTTGCATGGCTGGCGGCTGCCCGACGGCGCAAACATCGAGATGCGCGGCTATCCCGGGCAGCCGCGCTCGCTATCGTTTTCCGCGGACGGCCGCTTTCTTGCCACCAGCGGCGGCATGCGCGCGGTGTGCTGGCGCTTTGATCCGCCCGACGCAGATGACGAGCCGCATGAATGCGGTATCACGGGCAAGACGCCGGTCAGCCGGGTAGCGTGCCATCCGGCACATCCGCTGATTGCAGTGGGTTATCACAGCGGTGCGGTGTTGCTGTGCCAGCCAGGCAGTAGCGACATTTTGTTTATCAAGGGTTCCGGCAACAGCGCGGTGAGCGCGATGGCCTGGTCGCCGGACGGTGGGCGGCTCGCGCTGGGAACCGAGGCGGGCGAGCTGGCGCTGGTGTTTCTGCCGGAGGAACTGTTCCGCTTCGGACGCCGCAGATAAGCGGGCCGCGCTCGCATCACATATCAAAACGGAGACAACCATGAATAACGGACACACACCCAAAGAGCAGTTCTTCGAGCGCCTTGGCGGCGTCGCGGACGAGATGATCGAAGCGTACGGCAAGGACTTCGCGCTGGGCGCGCTGATTCTTACGGCACGCTTTGTCGCTGAAGGAAAAGGGCCCGACGGCGTTGCTCAAAGCTTGATTCTTACGGGTGAAGGCCAAGGCGGCGTTGCGACGTAACAGCGTGGCATGGTTTACCCCGCTATCCGTAACGAAATATAAGGCATCCGAAATAATATTGACGGTCGATCCAGCGATCGCCATCCGATCCAAACGTCCCAATATCGGACAGCGTCGTGAAACGGAGTTGTCGCAGAACACAACATGGCGCACTGCAAGAATTTTTAACAGAAGCCCGTGCTCGTTACCAGGCTTGATGCCGAACCAGGTAGTCCTTCTGGCACGCATATCGCTCTATAAGTCCAGGTCAATCCGGCCCGCCCGTGTTGTTGACTCTGGTCCAGGCGCGAGCCGGCCCTGCCCGAAGCGTCGCATTGCGACAGTTACCGAAATGGAACTAGGAGAGCTCAATGTCTGATGGATTAACGCTCAACAAGATCACGTCCCAGCGTGGGATCAGCATTGGCGAAGCGGCACGCCGCGTTGCCGATCTCGGCTGGACTCCGAGTTACGTCCAGGAGGCCATGACCTTCCCGACTGACTACAAGATCAGCAAGGCGCCACGCGACCCGATGAAGCAGGTGCTGCGCTCTTATTTCCCGATGCAGGAGGAAAAGGACAACCGCGTCTACGGCGCACTCGACGCGGCATTGCGCGGCGACATGTTCCGCAACGTCCAGCCCCGCTGGGTGGAATGGATGAAGCTGTTCCTCGCGATCATTCCGTTCCCCGAAATTTCGGCGGCACGCTCGATGGCAATGCTCGGCCGGCTCGCGCCGGGTGAAGAGCTACGTACCGGCTTTACGATGCAGATGGTCGACGAGTTCCGGCACTCCACGATCCAGATGAATCTGAAAAAGTGGTACATGGAAAACTATATCGATCCGGCCGGGTTCGATATTACGGAGGCCGCATTCGGCAAGTGCTATGCCACCACGATCGGCCGTCAGTTCGCCGAGGGCTTCCTCACCGGCGATGCGGTCACGGCCGCCAACGTGTTTCTGCAGGTGGTGGCTGAAACGGCGTTCACGAACACGCTGTTTGTCGCGATGCCATCAGAAGCCGCCCGCAACGGGGACTATGCGTTGCCGACTGTGTTCCTTTCGGTGCAGTCGGATGAAAGCCGCCATATCGGCAATGGCCACTCGCTGGTGATGTCGATCATCAACGATCCGGATAACCATCTGCTGCTTGAGCGCGACCTGCGCTATGCGTTCTGGCAGAACCACGCGATTGTCGACGCCGCGATCGGCACCTTCATCGAGTACGGCACCACGGATCGCGACAAAAACAAGGAATCGTACGCCGAGTTGTGGCACCGGTGGATCTATGAGGATTACTACCGCACCTACATGCTGCCGCTGGAGAAGTACGGTATCAAGATTCACCACGACGACGTCGCCGCCGCCTGGGACCGCATCGTCAAGCAGAACTATGTCCACAAGGTCGCGCAGTTCTTCTCCGTGGGCTGGCCCGTCAACTTCTGGCGCATCGAAGCGCAGACCGAGAAAGACTTCGAATGGTTCGAACACAAGTACCCCGGCTGGTACGCCGAATTCGGCGATTTCTGGAAGTGGTACGCGAAGAAGAGCGTGCCGGGCGAAACCAACATGCTGTTCGATCAGGAAAACGGTTACGTGTATCCGCACCGTTGCTGGAGCTGTCTGGTGCCGTGTCTGATCCGTGAAGACTTCGTGGTCGACGAGGTGGATGGTCAGCTGTACACGTATTGCTCGGAGCTGTGCCGCTGGACGCATAAGGTGGCGTTTGCGCCGGAATACGAGGGCAGGCCGACTCCGGCTATGGGGCGCTTTAGCGGGCGCCGCCAATGGGAAGAGTGCTACCACGGCTGGGATCTGGCCGATTGCATCAAGGATCTTGGCTTTGTGCGCAGCGACGGCAAGACGCTCGTGCCCCAACCGCATCTACGCTTTGACGACAAGCAGATGTGGACGCTCGACCACGTGCGCGGCTATACGATCCAGAGCCCGATCGTGCTGCTGCGCGCCATGACACCGGAGCAGCGCGAGAAACACATTGCCGAGTATCGCGCCGGCTTCAAGATCAATCCGGTGAATTGACGAAGCCATCCGATCCGGCGGCACCTATCCCGCGCCACCGGACGGATCAGGAGCACACGATGAGCGACACGCAAGAGACGAGGCGCGAGATGGCGGACACAGGTGACGACAAGGTATTCCATACCGTTTACTTCGAGCCGGTCGGCGTGCAGATGTCGGTGGCGGAAGGCGAGACCGTGCTCGATGCCGCGTTTCGCCAGGGCATTGCGGTGATGCACGGATGCAAGGAGGGGCAGTGCAGCAGCTGCAAATCGCTGCTGGTCGAAGGCGATGTTGAACTCAAGAAGTATTCGACCTTCGCGCTGCCCGACTACGAACGAGAATCCGGCCATATCCTGCTGTGCCGCACGCTTGCCTATAGCGATCTGACCGTCGAGCTGCTGAATTACGACGAAGACCTGATGCGCCGCTCGATCGCGGTGAGCGAATACGACGCGACGCTGACAGGGATCACCGAGCTCACGCACGACATCAGGCTGCTGGAAGTGAAGTTGTCGAGGCCGCTGCGCTTTTGGGCCGGGCAGTACGTCGACCTGACGATTCCCGGCGCGGGCATCACGCGATCTTTCTCGATGGCGAACACGCCCGACGGCGAACCGGTGCTGAAATTCATCATAAAGAAGTATCCCAACGGCGCGTTCTCGTCGCAACTGGACGGTGGTCTGAATCCAGGCGACAGGTTGATAGCAAAGGGACCGTACGGCACCTGTTTCCGGCGCGAAGACCAGCCTGGACCGATGGTGCTGGTGGGCGGAGGCTCAGGCATGTCGCCGCTGTGGTCGATCCTCAGCGATCACGTGCAAAGCGGTGAAGAGCGCCCGATCCGGTTTTTCTACGGCGCGCGCAGCCGTCGCGATCTGTTCTATCTCGACGAGTTCGCGGAGCTGGAAGAAAAGCTGCCGGATTTCCGTTTTATTCCGGCGCTCTCGAATGCCGAACCGGATGACGGCTGGACGGGCGAGACCGGCTTCATACACGAAGTGCTCAGCCGCGCCTTGCGCGAGGAGGCACTTGCTGGAGAGATCGACGCTTACACATGCGGTCCCACTCCGATGATCGAGGCGGTGATGCCGGTTCTTCAGATGGCGGGTGTGGCACCCGAGCGGCTCTATTTCGACAAGTTTACGCAGGCGGTTCGCTGACCGAATCTGGCAAAACGCCTATTCGAAGTGCTTATAACCGAAACACGAAGGAGGACTAACATGAGTACGTTGGCAGAGCAGTCGCCAGTGAAGTCGGGCGCGGCCGGCGCGGCCCAGTTTTCCGGCTGGGACAGCCGCAAATACAACTACTTCGAGCCGAAGGGACGCAAGGCGAGCCACTACGAAGACATGACCGTGGATGTACAGCCGGACCCCAAACGTTATCTGCTGCAAGACTGGATACTTGCATTCGCTGACGGCACACCGACGTATTCGCAAACCTGGACGGCGGCCAAAAGCTCAGACTGGCATCAGTTCCGCGCTGTGGACGAAGAGTGGGAGCGCACCCATTACCAGCGTCAGTCGACCATTGTGGGCATGATCACCGGCGCGATCCAGAACGCGCGGCGCTCAGGGGCAGTCAAGCGCTTCGACAAGACCTGGATCAAGGTGCTGGAACAGCATCTGGGCGCATACAAGCATGCGGAATTCGGTTTGGGCACAGCCACAATGCATGCGCAGCGCTACGGCTACACCCAGATGATCAATAGCGCCATCCTCACGAACGCGTCGTACAAGCTGCGCTTTGCTCAGGACCTGACGCTCTACCTGGGCGAGATCGCGTTGGACCTGCCCAATCTTGACCTCGATGCCGGCAAGCAGCATTGGCTCACCGACCCAATCTGGCAGGACACGCGCCGCGCGGTGGAAAACATCGGTGGCGCCACCGATTTTCTCGAGAAGTACTTCGCCGTGAACGTCGTATTCGAGCCGCTCGTGGCGGATCTGTTTCGCAGCGGCTTCATCATGCAGGTCGCCGCCTCGCAAAACGATTTTCTGACGCCGACCGTCGTGTCCGCGGCGGAAGGCGACTATGAGCGCAATCTGGCCAATGCCGTCGAACTGTTCCATATGCTCGCTAACGACCCGCAGCACGGCGAAGCCAATCGCAAGCTGTTCGGCGAATGGCTGGAAAAACACGGTGCGCTGGCCTCAGCGGCAGCAAAGCAATTGCAGCCGATCTGGTCGATTCCGCACGTGAAAACGGCCCAGTTCAACGATTGTCTGAACAGTTCGATAGAGCGGGCGGAGATGATCGCGAGAGAAATAGGCGTTCACTTTCCGTCGTCGATCCGCGCCTGAGCGCTCCTCGACCCATTCGAACCAACCGCGAAGAGGAGTACGCAATGTCAGTGCATACCGACAACATTTTCAAGTCGATGAAGGACGTCCGCTTCGAACAGACCATCTCGCATCAATGTGGCGTGACGATGAACGACAGCGTGGAAGCCCGGGCGATAGCCGAACTGATGTCCGCCAAGCCCGGCATCACGGTGACTTATCTGCCCGCGATGATCCGCATAGACGGCCAGGGCAAGATCGAGTTCAGGATGGGCGAGATCAGCGAAGTGCTCGGCCGCGAGATGACACCGCATCTGTTCGAAATCTCTACCTCGACCCACTACGGACGGATGGTGATGATCGACGACGAGACGGTGGTGCTGTTCGGCAATATGGACGATGCGATGGCTTACGAGTGAGCGAACACCCTGCCAGCTAATCAGGCGGACGGTTGCCCTCAAGGGCGACGGGCCGCCCATGCAACCAAGGAGACGAATGCCATGTATCGAACCACGGACGGTGAGGAAATCTTCATCATCGACGGACACGTTCATCTATGGGACGGCAGCAAGGCCAACCTTAAAAACGTGCACGGCCAGCAATTCATTGACTGCTTCTACGCGTATCACTCGAACCTGAGCCCCAAGGAGTACTTGTGGCCCAAGGAGAAATTCGACAAGTACGGCGAAGAGGCGATGTACAACGACCTGTTCGTCACGGGTTACGACGACATGGCGATCTGTCAGCCAACCTATCTGACGGACTTCTACAAGAACGGCTTCAACACGACCGAAGCCAACTACGTGCTGAAGCAGAAGTATCCGCACCGCTTTATCGTCAACGGCGCGTTCGATCCGCGCGATGGGGAAGCAGGACTCGATCGTCTCGAGGAGCTTGCGTCTCTCTACAAGATTCAGGGTGTCAAGCTCTACACGGCAGAATGGCGCGGCGATAGCAAGGGCTACAAGCTGTCGGACCCGAGCGTGCAGCGTTATTTCGAACGCTGCGAGAAGCTGGGCATCAAGAACATCCACGTCCACAAGGGACCGACGATTCTGCCGCTGAATCGCGACGCGTTCGACGTGGCCGATGTAGACGATGCCGCCACCAGCTTTCAGAATCTGAATTTCATTGTCGAGCACTGCGGCTTGCCACGGCTTGACGATTTCTGCTGGATCGCGACCCAGGAGACGAATGTCTACGGTGGCCTCGCCGTAGTGCTGCCATTCATCCATACACGTCCTGAGTACTTTGCGCATGTGATCTCGGAACTGCTGTTCTGGATCGGCGAGGACAAGATCCTCTACGGCAGCGACTACGGCATCTGGTCGCCGAAATGGCTGATCGAGAAGTTCATGGCCTTCGAACTGCCGGAAGCGGTGAGTAAGGAGACCGGCGTGCAGTTGTCGATGACGGCCAAGAAAAAGATCCTTGGGCTCAATGCGGCGCGGTTGTACGGCATCGACGTCGAGGCGCAAAAGGCGCTGCTGGAGGACGTCCGGCAACCGGCAGCGGTCGGCGCATGAGCACCGGGCGCGCTGTGCAAGCACCGGCCGCCATTGCGCCGAAGGCAACTGACGGCCGGGTCGCCGAGGTCTGGACCCGGCTCGAGGCGGTCGCTGACCCCGAACTCGATGAGTCGGTGACGGAGTTGGGCTTCGTCACCGCGGTCGAGGTCGACAGCGGCTGCGTGTCGATCGGTTTCCGCTTGCCGACCTACTGGTGTGCGGCCAACTTTGCGTACCTGATGGCGGACGATATGCGACGGGCGGTAGCTGGCTTGCCATGGGTGACCAACATCATGATCACACTCGACGAGCATATGTATGCCGCTGAGATCAATCGCGGTGTGGCCGCTGGACGGTCGTTCCAGCAGACCTTTGGCGGCGAGGCCAATGGCGAAGTGGAAGACGTACGGCGTATTTTTCTCGTCAAAGCTTTTCAGCGGCGGCAGGAGGCGCTTTTAAGCTGGCTGCTGGCACAAGGCAACGAGCCCGCGATGCTCGTGCGCTTGAGCATGACGCAGCTATTGGTGTTTGCAAGCGCGAGCACAGACGATGGGAAAACCCAGCACCTGGTAGCGCGATATCGCGAGCGGCGTTTTTTTGTGGGGCGCTGTACTGACGAAGCACAACAGGGGGATGCACCGGCTTTTATCGACACAGAAGGTGCATTGCTGAATCCAGACGAGCTAGGTGCATACCTGCGTGCGTTGCGAAGGGTCGGCGTCAATGCCGAATTCAACGGCGCGCTATGCCGCGGTCTTCTGGCTGCCCGCTATGGCGAAAGCTGCGCCCCAGCGCCAGCGGTTGAGATCAAACCGGTGCATTTCGTCCGCACTGGCGGCTCGAAGCCCGGAGGTACGTTCGCGCCAGCACGAGAGACACGCGGCGCAGCAGAGTAAAAAACAGCAATCCGAATTAACCGGATCAGGAGGAGCAGGATCATGCCGAATATCATGCTGCATGACGACGACGCGCGCATGGCGCTAGGTCGAGGCGTTGCGAAACTGGCCAAGGCAGTGCGAGGCACGCTGGGGCCGCGTGGAATGAACGCGATCATCGACCGGCCAATCGGCACGCCGATCATCTCGCGCGACGGCGTCAGCATTGCCAACGAGATCGAACTCGAAGATCCATTCGAGAATATCGGTGCCCAAGTCGTGCGCGAGGTGTCCAAGCAGACCAACGAAGTCGCCGGAGACGGCACGACCACCGCGACCGTGCTGGCCGACGCACTGGTCCAGGATGGCCTCGCCTGCCTCGCGCAAGGCGCCAACCCTGTCGAACTGGTGCAAGGGCTGGAACTGGCCGTCAACGAGGCAATCGATGCGCTGAAGCGCGCTGCGACGCCCCTGCGCAGTGGTGACGAAGTGCGTGCCGTGGCGGTGGTGGCAGCCAACGACGAATTCACCGGCAAGCTGGTGGCCGAAGCATTGGAGCGGGTGGGCGCCGATGGGATTGTCGATGTGGAATACGGCACCACCGTCGAAACCCGTCTGGAAGTGGTGGACGGGATGGCTTTCGATCGTGGCTACCTGTCGCACCACATGGTGACGGACATCGAGAGAATGCAGGTGGTGCTGGATAACCCGCTCATTCTGATGACCGACCAGCGGCTGCAATCGCAGGAAGAAGTCGCAGCGCTTCAGACATTGGCGACCCGGAGCAAACGTCCGCTGCTCATCATTGCCGAGGAGGTGGCGCCGGCCTGTGTCATGACGCTGCTCGCATGGCGCGACAACGGCGGCATGCCTGTGGCGGCGATTCATCCACCGGAGTACGGACACTGGCGCAAGGCGATGCTCGAGGACATCGCAATCGTCACAGGCGGCAAGGTGGTTGCCCGCGACCTGGGGGGGAAGCTGGAAGCCACCGAATTGCGCGACCTCGGTAGCGCGCGGCAGGTGCGCATCTCGTCGAACCAGACCATCATCACGGCCGGTGGCGGCGATCCTGCGGCGGTCGTGGCGCGCCGTCAGCAGGTGGCGCGCCAGTATGAGATGGCGCCGGAGAACGTTGAGCGCGACAAGTTCCAGGTACGTCTTGCCAAACTCTCGGGCGGCACTGCGCTGATTCTTGCGGGTGGCGCGACGCCAGTCGAGCAGAAACGCCGGCTACATCTGATCGACGATGCGATTCACGCGGCGCGCGCGGCGATTGCCGAAGGCGTCGTCCCTGGGGGCGGCATGGCCTTGTTGCGGGTTTCGTCCGAACTGGAGGGCGTCATTGCTCGTAGCCACGGCAGCGTGCAGCAAGGCGCACGGCTCTTGCAGCGTGCGTTGGCGAAGCCGCTCTTTCACATCGCGACCAATTGCGGCCTCGACGGCGCGGCCATCGTTGGCGAAGCGGTGCGGGCAAAACCCGGCATGGGTCTCGACGCGCGTAGCGGGGCTTTCGTCAATCTCGTCGAAGCAGGCATCATCGATCCGGTAAAGGTCAGCTACAGCGCGGTGCGCAATGCAGCCTCGGTAGCAGGGCTGATTCTCACCACTCAGACGCTGATCGCCAAGAAGCCGGAGACGATCGATCCGACCGCCGGACCGGCGCTAGGCGCAGGCGCCGAACTGCTCGGTCGCCAATAGACGCATGAGATTGACATAGCCGGTCCCCCTATCCGTGGACCGGCACAACAAGGCCGCTGCCGGCACGAACCGGGCGGCCTCCTGTAGAAGGAGACGAACGATGGCTACAGGAACGACCCGCCACTTCAGCGCAATTGCGATGACTGCCCGGTATCTTGGCGTGCTGCCTTCGAGGCGCCTCGTCAAGTTCACACTGGGCTGGAGCATCACGCTGAGTGGGACAGGTATTCTCGTAAACGATGTAAGCGCAACGATCGCTCCGTTTTTACGCGGCGTCGCGGGTGCGATCATTAAAGCAATGGTGTAAGCGAAATGCCTGTCCGTTTGAGCGGCCGCTGTTGCGAATTGCGATGGGAAGGAGAGCGCACGCATCGATGATCGCGTTTGGCGAACGCGTCTGACGTATTCAGGGGCAAGACCAACGAAGCCATGAAAGGGGCGCGATCCGCTGTGCTGACCGTGTTTCCCCCAAAAGACATGCTGAAAATCCAGAGCTATACTGATCGCGCGTTAGCTGCTGGGTTTAAAAAATAGGAGTCCACCAGATACGCCCAGCCAGAACATTCCAGCTAGTCAAGACGAAGCCAGCCGTAGAGCCCGGTTCCGCGTTGACCCATCGCCCAGGAGGAAAGTTGTGGCGAGGAGACATCAGATTGGCAGCATGTTGGGTCTAGGTGATCAGGCCGCGATGCGCAGCATCGTGGCCAACGCGCAGCGCGCCAATCTCCGTCATTCCGACAGGGGTACGATGCTCGCATGGGAGCGCTTTCTGGCGGGCGAGCCGTCGACGTCTGCTCCGCCGGCGCTCATCGACTCATGGCAACGCAGCTTGCAGTCCGGCGTCAGTCCGACTGCGGTCTCGGCGCCGATCGCGGTACACGGCGACGAGGTTGCGGCGCTGTGCTGGCGCCATCGCGACCTCCTGGCAGCGGCCGACCGCCTGTTCACGGTCACGGCCGACCTTTTCGCCGATTCACATTCAATCCTGCTGCTCACGAACCAGGACGGCGTGATCCTTAAAGCGGCCGGCGATTTGCGCACGCAGGCGGCGGGCGAAAAAATCCATTTGACGCTCGGTGGGGACTGGGGCGAGGGCAGAGCTGGCACCAATGGTATCGGCACCGCGCTGGCGACCCGCGAGCCAACCTATATCCACGGCTCCGAGCACTTCTGTGAAGGCATCAAGTCATGGAGTTGTGCAGCGGCGCCGATTTGCGAACCGGGCACTGGAGCAGTGATCGGTGTGCTCGATATTTCCGGTCCGCCTTCCACCTATCAGATCAACAACCTCACGTTGGCCGTGACCGCGGCACGCCAGATCGAAATGGTGCTGGCCGAGCAGGCTGCGCGCGAGCATATGCGTTTGTTGGCCTTTTGTCTGCAACGGTTGTCGTCGTCGGATGCAACCGGCATGGTTGCGATAGACCGCAGTGGCCGGCTCGTGCATACCACGGGCAGAGTGGCATTGCCGGTCGGCATTGGCGAGCGTTTCCCGGGGATGAACGAGACTTCCGCCGTGGAGGACTGGGCGCAGCATTTGCCCGCAGGGCTAAGCGCCGAATGGTTCAATCCTGTCGTCGTCGACGGTAGCACCATTGGGGCAATGCTAGTCGTGCCGGCGCGAACCCGCCCCATCAATGTGCGGGTCGCGGAGCGCAACGGAGAGGCTGATCCGCTGCGCAACTGCTTCGCGCAGATCCAGGGGCAAAGTGCGGCGATGCTGGCCGCCGTCACTCGCGGGCGCCAACTTGCCAGCAGGCGCGTACCAGTGCTGATCGAGGGCGAAACAGGGGTTGGCAAGGAACTGTTCGCGCGCGCTATTCATGGTGAAGAAGGCGGAGGCGGCCCGTTCGTCGCCTATAACTGCGGGGCGGCGTCGAAAGAACTGATTGCCAGCGAGTTATTCGGTCACGTGCGCGGTGCTTTTACTGGCGCGACAACGGAAGGGCGGGCCGGCCGTTTCGAGCTGGCTCATGGTGGGACGCTCTGTCTCGACGAGATCGGTGAGATGCCGCTCGAGTTGCAACCTGTCCTCTTGCGTGTACTGGAAGAAGGCATCATCTACCGGCTTGGTGACACGCAGCCGCGGCGCGTCGATGTGCGCCTGCTGGCAATGACCAACCGCAATCTGCGCGAGGAGGTCGAGTCCGGTCACTTTCGCCGCGATCTGTATTACCGGATCAGTGTTACGCGTATACGTATTCCGCCGCTGCGTGAACGGGACATTGATATCGATCTGCTCGTCGAGCACTTTAACCGGAAGCTTGCCTTGCGCCACGGGGTCCCCGAACGACAACTGAGCGCGGAGATCATGGCGGTGTTGCGCGCCTATTCGTGGCCGGGCAACGTAAGGGAAATGCGCAACGTGATCGAGAATATGCTTTTGACGTCCAGTGAACCCGCTGTGTCGTTCGATGATCTGCCTGCCGAGTTGCTCGATGAAATCGCGACGTCTGGAGCCGTACCGTCGCTGCGGGACGATGGGGCGAGTCTCGAAGAAACGGAGCGTTTAGCCATTGCACGCGCAGTGCACAATGCGCACGGCAACCTTGCGCAGGCCTCCCGCGCCTTAGGCGTTTCACGCAGCACGCTTTATCGCAAGATCGAGCTTTATCAGCTGGAAGGTATCGTCAAACCAGCGGGAAAGGAATGAGGTTGTGCGGATGAAAGTCTGGCACACCCGGAAGTTCATGCATGACAATACCCGGGTTATTTACTTCCGGCCTGCACGCGGGGGCTTTACGCTGGGGCGTTGCTTTGAAATGCTGCGCATAGCCGCGGGAGCGCCCTGCATGAAACGCGTAATCGCGGCCTCGATGATTCCGTCGAGATCATCCGGAACTGGCATGTCGTACACCCAACGGCGCAAGGCCAGATAAAACAGTTCACCGTGCAGGCCCCAAGCCACTTCCATCTCTTCCGCCGAAGGAGGGGTTTTTCGCGCCCTGGGGCCTTCCGCCAATAAGCGCAACTCGATGGCCAAGGGCGCAATTACCTTTGCCTGAATGAGCGCGAGGTAGCGCTGACTGATGCCGACGCCCTTCAGGCCAGAAAACACGAAGATCCTCACCCAGTCATAGCGGAAGATGGCGTGGAGATAGGCTTTGTAGAAATCCGTCAGGCGGGCTTCCAGTGGTCGCTTCGGCTGACGCAGCAGGCTCTCCCATTCGGGCTGCCAACGGCTGAGATAAACCTCCTCGTACACGCGGTCAATCAGCGCCTCCT
>FTBI01001517.1_pt1 | contig 15085 bp, 15 predicted proteins | sample 1639171 | NCBI WGS metagenome assembly FTBI01 (sample SAMEA3914812, study PRJEB12502) | metagenome | biome: forest; material: soil | place: Canada | collected 2011-07-07 | depth 0.1 m | reverse complement strand
GCGCTGGGCGTGTTCGGCGACTCGATCACCACCGACCATATCTCCCCGGCCGGCTCGATCAAGAAGGATAGCCCGGCGGGCCGCTTCTTGATCTCCAAGGGTGTGCAGCCGAAGGACTTCAACTCCTACGGCTCGCGTCGCGGCAACGACGATGTGATGGTGCGCGGCACTTTCGCCAACATCCGCATCAAGAACCTGATGCTCGATGGCGTGGAAGGCGGCTACACGCTCTATGTGCCCAACGGCGAGCAGATGGCCATTTACGATGCGGCGATGAAGTACAAGGCCGACAAGACACCGCTTGTTGTTTTGGCTGGCAAAGAATACGGGACCGGTTCATCGCGCGACTGGGCGGCTAAAGGCACGCTGTTGCTGGGCGTGAAGGCGGTGATCGCCGAAAGCTTCGAGCGTATCCATCGCTCCAATCTGGTCGGCATGGGCGTGCTGCCATTGCAGTTCAAGGACGGCGAGAACGCCAAGTCGCTGGGTTTGACCGGCAAGGAAACGTTCGAGATCACCGGCCTGAAAGACGGTGAATCGAAAGAGGCTACGGTGGTAGCCAAGGGCGATAAGGGCGAAAAGACGTTCACAGTGAAGGTGTTGCTGCTGACACCGAAGGAACGCGAGTTCTTCCGTCACGGCGGCATCTTGCAATACGTCTTGCGTCAGCTGGCTGGCAAAAAGGCGGCCTGATCGACGCACTCAGAAAACGCCGCCTGCTACAGGCGGCGTTTTCATCCGCCTTATCTCACAGCTGCTGGGTCCAGGTGGATTCGTAGCATCGCCAATCGTGCCCCTCGCGACGCCAGGCCGATTCGACCTTGTAGACGCCCAATTGCGCCGGGAACAACTTGCCACCACTGGTCAGCGTGACAGTGAAGTCGGCGACATAGCGATCACCTCTCGGCTGCACATCAACAGGCCCGAGCACGGCATGCAGCGTTTCACCACGCAGCCGCGCCACTCGCAACACGTTGCCGATGTCCTGTCTGTTCATCGAGCCGCTATTGCCGTCGAAATCGTCAGTGAGCTGGCCTGCAAGCGCCGAGGCATCCATCTGCTCCGTCGCCTGGGCGGCGGTATCGATAGCCTGCCGAATCAGCACCTCATCCGGCGCGCGAGGGCATCCGGCAACGCCCAGGGCCAGAGCGGCCAGCAAGCCCAAACTGCGGACCATCGGTGTCATTCTCGGCATGCTCGAATCTCGTTGCAGCGCGGCTTGCTGCTATACGCGGGCGTATGCTCCAATGCCTCGCCCGCATGATGCACGACCTTGGTCGCCGCCACCATCGGTTTGTTACTACTGGAGCTTGGATCGAACATGAGCAATCAGCGTCCTTGGCTGAGTCACTATCCGGATGGCGTACCCGCAGAGATCGACATCAATCAGTACACCTCGGTTGTTGCCGTCCTGGAAGAAGCCTTTGAACGCTATCGCCAGCGCATCGCTTTCTCCAACTTCGGGAAAAGCCTCACTTACGACGAGATCGATACGCTCAGCGGCCAGTTCGCCGCATACCTGACCGGCGAGCTCAAGCTCAGCAAGGGCGATCGCATTGCGATCATGATGCCCAATGTCTTGCAGTACCCCATCGCCCTATTCGGCGCACTGCGTGCCGGCTTGGTAGTGGTGAACACCAACCCGATGTACACGGCGCGCGAACTCAAGCATCAGCTGGAAGACGCCGGCGTGCAGGCCATCGTGGTGCTCGACAATTTCGCCGCCACCCTGCAACAGGTCGTTGCCGAGACGGGCGTCAAGCACATCATCACCACTGGCATCGGCGATCTGCTCGGCGCCAAGGGCGTGTTGATCAACTTCGTGCTGAAGAACGTCAAGAAGATGGTGCCTGCGTATCAGTTGCCGCACGCAGTGCGCTTCAAGAGCGCGCTTGTAGCGGGTAGCAACTACGAAGTGCCCAAGCCGACGATGTCGCACGATGACATCGCGTTCTTGCAGTACACCGGCGGCACGACCGGCGTTGCCAAGGGCGCAATGCTGACCCACGGCAACATGGTGGCGAACATGCTGCAGGCGGGCGCGTGGTTCGGTTCGAAGATCAAGCCTGGCGAAGAAACCATCATTACGGCGCTGCCGCTGTATCACATCTTCGCGCTCACCTGTAATTGCTTCATCTTCATTCGCTTTGGCGGTCGTAGCATTCTGATCACCAATCCGCGCGACATGCCGGCTTTTGTCAAAGAACTCAGCAAGACACCCTTTACGGCGATCACCGGCGTCAACACACTTTTCAATGGCTTGTTGAATACGCCAGGTTTCGATCAGATCGATTTTTCCACCCTTCGCATGAGCTTCGGCGGCGGCATGGCCGTGCAACGCGCGGTGGCTGAAAAGTGGCAGAAAGTTACCGGTTGCGCCCTGGTTGAAGGCTACGGCATGACGGAAAGCTCACCGGTCGCCACCATCAATCCATTGGTGGACGGGGTGCGCTTTACCGGCTCGATCGGCCTGCCCGTTCCTTCGACGTCGATCAGCATCCAAGATGAAGACGGCAAACAGCTCGCTATCGGCGAAGTCGGCGAGATCTGCATCCAGGGCCCGCAAGTGATGAAGGGTTATTGGAACCAGCCTGCCGAGACGAGCAAAGTGCTCAGCGATGATGGCTGGTTGCGTACAGGCGACATCGGCCGTATCGACGATTCCGGTTACGTCTACATCGTCGATCGTAAGAAGGACATGATCCTGGTGTCGGGCTTCAACGTGTATCCGAACGAGATCGAGGATACGGTGATGCAGCATCCCGGCGTGGCCGAAGTGGCTGCGATCGGCATACCTGACGAACATTCGGGCGAAGTGGTAAAGATCTTCGTAGTTCGCAAGGACCCGAACCTGACGGTGGAGCAGCTCAAAGAGTTCTGCCGCGAGAACCTGACCGGCTACAAGCGTCCGAAGGTGATCGAATTTCGCGATGCGCTGCCCAAGAGCAACGTGGGCAAGATCCTGCGTCGTGAACTGCGCGACGAAAAGAAAGCCGTCGCGGCCGGCTGACACTCAGGAATCAATATCATCAAACCACACACCCTGTGCGATGCGGGGTGTGTTGGCACGCTCATTCGTCGTGCCACATCTCCAGGATGTCGGCGTAACCGCCCAGCAGATTCCATAGCGGCACCTGCTTGTCTTCCGGGATGCGCGTGTAGGCAAAACCGATGTGCTTGTCGGAAAGGCGCGCCACCTTGGCTTCGAGGTGGATGTGCAGATCATGTCCGAAGATCATGTCCAACACCCAGCTCTCTCCCGGCTTGCCGCTCCAGTCGCGTGGCCGGCGCAGCAAAACGCCTGTAGCCGAAATGTCGATCAGATCGGTCGGGTGCGATTCGTCTCCATGACTCATCAGCACGGTGGTTTTGATACGCATCCGCGCGGGGCGCAAATGCTCGTTGTCGGAACCGTCCATGGCGTCGTCACCCATTGTGGTCATGCCTTTCATCTCCCTCCCGCGCAGCATTGCAGCTACGCGCCAAGATCCGTACCCCAGATCTCGCCGCTTCCGCATTCTGCCTCGCGCCGAAGCCATGCGCCTTCCGTCGGCGCTGTCTCCATTATTCGTCAGCAACTGCGCCTACCTGCAGCTGCCCCCCGGATATCTCCTATGATGAAGCAAGCCACATGCCACTGCTATAACAACGTTTTCCAGGCTTATTTTGCGCATTTCAATTAATCCCCCGGGTTGGCGGCAGACGCGTTAGGTCACATGCTGCCGCGTTATGAATTGAGGCAATCCCGCGGTCTTGCGAACCCTTACGCCAGCTGAAGCACTCGCTGGACATGCCTCTGGACTGCAGCTAATCTGTAACCCGCGTGTGGAGCCAAGTACGGATGCCCGCCGGGAGCCCCGGTTGGGGTGGCCTCCACCCGATGCATTCAGCCGACTTTTACGAATCGCGGGCGACGCCGGCGGCGTCACGTTTGGTTTATGCCTGATCGTTCACATCACGACCGACCCGGCACCCAACGACCGCCTACCTGACCGAACCGCAACATGTGGCTTCATCAGGGTCTGCAACGGCGGGAAAACCGCACGCCTCGGCTGGGCATCGTGAGATTTGGCTTTATTGGGAATCGCCTCCGCAACCCAGGCATTCCGGGCTTGAACCTTTCTTCGATCAAAGGTCGAAAACAGGTTTTGATCGTCAACAGAACGAATTGCCAGCCCTCCCGGGCGGCCCAATGACATGCATTGATGAGCACTGAGCCAACCGAGTCTCAGCCTATACAAGCAACGCATGACGCGTTCGCCGGGGTTCCACAGCAGCAGGAAATGCCGCTGGCGATCGTGCGTGGCGAACCGATCCTGCAAATGCCGCAGGACCTTTACATCCCCCCAGATGCGCTGGAAGTCATTCTGGAAGCATTCGAGGGGCCGCTGGATCTTTTGCTCTATCTGATCCGCCGGCAGAACCTGGACATTCTCGATATCCCGATTGCCGAAATCACCCGGCAATACATGGAATATATCGACATGATGCGCGATGTGATGCGCCTGGAGTTGGCCGCGGAATACCTGCTGATGGCCGCGATCCTGGGCGAGATCAAATCGCGGCTGCTGCTGCCCAGGCCGCCCACGGAAGAAGGCCTGGAAGAAGACCCCCGCGCCGAGCTGGTGCGTCGCTTGCAGGAATACGAGCGATTCAAGAAGGCCGCCGAGGATATTGAAGCCCTGCCGCGCATGGAGCGCGATACGGTGGCGGTACAGGCCGATGTTGGCGAGCGCAACGTCATCAAGATGCCGCCGCCGCTGGACCTGAAGGAAATGCTGCTGGCCCTCAAGGATGTGATGCACCGGGCCGAATTGTTCGGGCATCACGCCATCAAACGCGAGGCGCTGAGTGTGCGCCAGCGCATGGGCGAACTGCTCAGCCGTCTGGACGACGACCAGTTTCACCGCTTCGAGAGCCTGTTCGACGTAACCGAAGGTCGGCTAGGCGTTGTGGTCACGTTCCTGGCCATGCTCGAACTGGCCAAGGAATTCCTGATCAACATCGTGCAGGAAGAGCCGCTGGCCGCCATCTACGTCAAGGCGAACGCCACTTCCGCCGAAGAAGAGGCCGAAGTCGCTGCCGATGACGACGCCTTCGACGAAGAACAGCAATCCGCATTCGGTACCGAGTAAACCGTACGCCACCTGTCATGGACACCCGATCCTAAGCTTATGCAGATCGAGCAACTGAAACCGATTATCGAAGCAGCCCTGCTTGCCGCCAGCCAACCCTTGAGCGTGGCGCAATTGGGCGAGCTGTTCGTCGAGGAAGACGGGGTCGACCGTGCGCAGATCGCCATGGTGCTGGAAGCGTTGGCGGAAGACTGCAACGGCCGAGGCGTCGAGCTGAAAGAAGTCGGCTCCGGTTTTCGCTACCAGGTACGCCAGGATGTCCATCCCTGGGTATCGCGCATGTGGAGCGAAAAGCCCAGCCGTTACTCACGCGCCTTGCTGGAAACTCTGGCGCTCATCGCTTACCGGCAGCCCATCACGCGACCGGAAATCGAACAGATTCGCGGTGTCGTGGTCTCCTCCAACATCATCAAAACACTGGAAGAGCGCGAATGGATCCGCGTAGTCGGCCATCGCGACGTACCAGGCAAACCGGCCTTGTTTGGCACCACCCGAGGCTTTCTCGACTACTTCAACCTCAAATCGCTGGATGAGCTGCCGCCGCTCGCCGAAATCCGCGACTTGGAAGATCCGCAACTTCGCCTAGACGATGAGCCCTTCCCGCCCCGCGTCATCCGCGACCTGCCGATCGACCCGGATGGTGAGGATCTCGAAAGCGAAGAGCTCGAAAGCGAAGATCTGGAAAGCGAAGATCTCGCAAACGAAGAACCCGAACACAAAGTTCATGCCGACGACGATCAACACGATCACGCTGACATCATCGATTCCGACACCCACCATGACGAGCCCGCGCCTGAAGCGGAAGCCGTCGACGAAACCCATCCCTCCACTGCCGACGAGGCAGCGGACAGTGCGGAGGCCGCAGATGGCACCGCCGAGCAAGACACCGAGGAGTACCGCGCATGAATGCGCCGCAAAAATCCGTATTAAGTCTGAAACGCGCCGCTGCGCCTGAAAACGCACCGCAGATCGAAGAGCGCCTGCACAAAGTGCTCGCCAACGCCGGCCTCGGCTCGCGCCGCATGCTGGAACAACGCATCCAGGGCGGCGAAGTCGAAGTCAATGGCACAGTCGCCACCATCGGTGCCAGCGTTCGCGCCGGCGACCGCGTCGTCCTCGACGGCAAACAATTCGTTGTCGCCACCGACAGCCGCGATGACGCCGAAGTGCTGGTCTACCACAAGCCCGAAGGTGTGGTGACCACGCGCGAAGATCCCGAAGGCCGCCCCACCGTATTCGAACAGCTGCCGCGACTGAAAGGCGCGCGCTGGGTCGCCGTGGGTCGCCTCGACATCAACACCACTGGCCTGCTGCTGCTCACCACCGATGGCGAACTCGCCAACGCACTGATGCATCCCCGCAGTGGTCTTGAACGCGAATACCTGTGTCGCGTGCATGGCGAAGTGCCCGATGAAATGATCGAAAAACTGAAAGCTGGCGTTGAGCTGGAAGACGGCCCTGCCCGTTTTGACGAAATTGCCATCATCAGTCGCGGCGGCAGCCATAGTTGGTTCCGCGTGGTGATCCGCGAAGGTCGCAACCGCGAAGTTCGCCGCTTGTGGGATTCGCAGGGTTTCCTCGTCAGCCGACTGAAGCGCATCCGCTACGGCAACATCGAGCTGCCGCGTACACTGCGCCGTAGCGACTGCGAGGCGCTCAGCGAAGATTCCGTCAAGGAACTGCGCAAAGTCGCCGGTCTCGGTGCACCGCAACCTGTGCTGACGCTTAGCCCCGTGTTGCATCAGCGTCGCGCGCCGCGCAATGTCACTGAGTATCGTCCTGAAAAAGGCGCTGGCACGGCATGGAGCGGTGGCTATCACGATGAAGCACGCGAACTGCGCGCCTTCGATCGTATTCGCGAAGAACCGACGCGTGGCAAGCAGCAACGTGGTCGCCCGAATCCGAATCGCGAAGTAAACGGCAATGTCGCCCGCCCCGAGCGCTCGTCGAACGGCCCCCAGCGCAATAAGAAAAAGCGCGGCATAGGTCCCGGCCAGGAACTCCCCCCGGCACGTACCTGGTTCGCCGGCGAAAGCCGCGGCGGCGACCGCGCTGCCAGCGGTGGTGGCGGCAATCCTGCTGGCAACCGCCGTCATGGCGCTGCCAACCCCAGTAGCCCCTACGGTGGCTTTGGCGGCGGTAACGCCAACCGCAACAGCCGTGGTGGCAGTCGCCCAGGCGGCCAGGGCCAAGCTCAAGGTCAAGGCGGTCGCCCGCAAGGTCGCGGCGGCAATCGCCCGCAAGGGCAAGGTGGCGGCAATCGTCCGCAAGGACAGGGCGGCGGTGGCCGCCCGCATGGTGGCCGCGGCGGAAGTGGCGGCGGTGGCAATCGCTCCGGCAATCGCTGATTGGGCGAGCGGCACCGCATATCGCTGAACCGATGATTCGCATTTATCACAACAACCGCTGCTCGAAATCGCGCAGCGCATTGGCCCTGATAGAACAGCACGGCAAGCCCTTCGAGGTAATCAACTACCTCGAGACGCCACCCAGTGCTACCGAGCTGAAAACCTTGCTATCGCAACTTGGCATGACAGCGCGGCAACTGTTGCGCGGCGGTGAGGATGTTTACGAAGAACTTCACCTCGATGATGCCTCACTCGATGATGAAGCTTTGATCGAAGCGATGACCCATCATCCGCGCCTGATCGAACGACCCATCGTGGTCGCCAATGGCAAAGCGGTGATTGGGCGCCCGCCGGAAGCTGTGCTCGAAATTCTCTAGCGCTTCATCTTGGCCTGCGTGGATTCGAGATGGCGATTCCTCACTGTGAAAGCTCCTTTTCATCGGACTCGCGTGAAATCTCATCACCGTAAGCAAGTCGCTCGGCATGCTTACGTATGTCCGTCGGCCACTGGGCAATCAACGCGCTGAACTTCGCCCTGTCATTGGCGAACAGCGCGCGGCTCGCCTCTTCAAAACCTGGCATGTCACCGGCTATCGCCGAGATGAAGTGGTAGGCGCGCTCCTGTCCGGCGCGCGATTGATTGCGTTCGCTGTGGCTGTGACGCGCTTCTTCCACCAATTTGCGCAGAGCCACACACGGACCGCCAGGCTGCGTTGCAAGCCACTCCCAGTGCCTTGGCAACAACGTCACTTCGCGGGCTACGACACCCAGCTTGGGACGGCCGCGCCCACGCGGACTATCGGCGGATATTGGAGCGATGGCTTCATCGTATGCAGATGCAAAGGGATATCGGGCAACGATGTCCTCATCTGTGCCCCGCGTATCGATATCGATGGAGCGGCCTGTGCCGTCGTCGAAAATCAGGATGGGCTCCAGCGCCCCGCAGTCAACGGCGCGCCTCACCGCCAAGGCCACGGTATGGAGTGCGCCAGACGCCAGCTGCCGCTGGCCCTGGAAGCAGGTGTAGGAAAGCGGGGACATGGTGCTGGCCACTGTGGACTCCTGTAGGTGGTTGCCGAAATAATACCCGGGTATAAATATATTGACAATATTACTCGGGTAAATTTGAACTGCGCACACCGCCCATTGCCCCATAAAAAAAGCCGCCCTTCCGGGCGGCCTTCTTATGCACTGGCTGGAGAATCAGATCCGACTCTGCGTGGCCGGGTCTCCGACCTTGGCGCCGGCATCGCCGCGCGGTGGCGGTGGGGGCACCGATGAACCGGGCGACGAGGTCTTGGACCAATCCGCCGGCGGCCCCGGAACGCGGCCATTCATGATGTCGTCGATCTGGCGTGCATCGATCGTTTCGTACTGCAGCAGCGCATCGGCCATCACATGCAGCTTGTCGATGTTGTCGGTGAGCAGCTGCTTGCTGCGCGCGTAGGCACGGTCAAGGATCTGGCGCACCACTTCATCGATCTTGCGCGCCGTTTCGTTGGAGACATTCTTGTGCTGGGTTACCGAACGACCCAGGAACACTTCGTCTTCTTCCTCGCCGTAGGTGACCGGACCAAGTTCGTCGGACAAGCCCCACTTGGTGGCCATGTTGCGAGCCATCTTGGTGGCACGCTCGATATCGTTCGACGCACCGGTGGTCACCTTGTCGGTGCCGAAGATGATTTCCTCGGCTACACGGCCACCGTAAAGCGAACACAGCTGCGATTCGATCGCAATCTTGTTCATGCTGTACTTGTCGCCTTCCGGCAGGTACATGGTGACGCCCAGCGCGCGACCGCGCGGGATGATCGTGACCTTGTAAACCGGATCATGCTCGGGCACGAGGCGGCCGACGATAGCGTGACCGGCTTCGTGATATGCGGTGAGTTTCTTCTCGTCCTCGCTCATGGCCATCGAGCGACGCTCGGTGCCCATCAGGATCTTGTCGCGCGCTTTGTCCATGTGATTCATGCGCACTTCGCGAGCGTTCTCACGCGCAGCGAACAAGGCAGCTTCGTTGACGAGGTTGGCGAGATCGGCACCGGAGAAACCAGGCGTGCCGCGCGCAATAACCATCGCGTCCACATCGCTGGCCGTCGGCACCTTGCGCAGATGCACTTTGAGAATCTGCTCGCGACCTTTCACATCCGGCAAGCCAACCACTACCTGGCGATCGAAGCGACCTGGACGCAACAGCGCGGGATCGAGTACGTCGGGACGGTTGGTGGCGGCGATGACGATGATGCCTTCAGTGCCTTCAAAACCATCCATCTCGACCAGCAACTGATTGAGCGTCTGTTCGCGTTCGTCATGACCACCGCCGAGACCGGCGCCGCGATGACGGCCCACCGCATCGATTTCGTCGATGAAGATGATGCATGGAGCGTGCTTCTTGGCCTGGTCGAACATGTCGCGCACGCGCGAAGCGCCCACGCCGACAAACATTTCGACGAAGTCGGAACCGGAGATCGAGAAGAACGGCACTTTGGCTTCGCCCGCAATCGCCTTGGCGAGCAGGGTCTTACCGGTACCCGGGGGGCCGACCATCAGCACGCCGCGCGGAATCTTGCCGCCTAGGCGCTGGAACTTGCCGGGGTCTCGGAGGAACTCGACCAGTTCGCCGACTTCTTCTTTTGCTTCGTCGCAACCGGCGACGTCACTGAAATTGACCTTGACCTGATCCTCGCCCTGCAGCTTGGCGCGCGAACGGCCGAAGCTCATCGCGCCGCGTCCACCGCCGCCCTGCTGCATCTGGCGCATGAACCAGATAAACACGCCGACGATCAGGATCACCGGCAGCCAGTTCACCAACAGGCCGATCAGCGAGAAGCCCGTGCCGGAATCCTGGCTAACCGTAACGTTCTTGTCCTGCATCTGCTTGACCACCGAATTGGTGGAGAAGCCGAGTACTGGTGCGACGGTACGGTAGTTGCTGCCGTCCTTCAGCTTGCCGCTGATGGTGGCGGGGTTTTCCGCGCTGATGGTGGCGGTAGCGACATTGCCGCTATCCACGCTCTGCACAAAGCTGCTGTAAGGGAGGTCCGAAGAGGCGCCACCGTGCGGATTGAAGCTCTGAAACACGGTGATTAAAACCACCGCGATCACCAACCAGAGCAACAGGGTTTTCCATGTCTCATTCATGCGCGGTTCTCGCCAGTCTGCCGACTGCCGGATTTGAAGCCGGTAGCCAGCGCATATACCTCACGCGAACGCGCGCGGGAGGCCTTAGGTTTACGCATGCTTACGCGCGTAAACTCCGCGCGCAAGCTTCTTAAGTAATCGTCGAAGCCCGTTCCCTGGAACAGTTTGATTAGAAACGCTCCACCCGGTTTGAGCCAGTGCCTGCCAAAATCAAGCGCCAGTTCGGCCAAATCCATCGATCGGATCTGATCGGCCAGCGCCACACCACTCATATTGGGGGCCATGTCCGACAGCACAAGATCGAGCTTTTGGCCGTCCAAGCGCGATTCCAACTCGCGCAGGACACTTTCTTCACGAAAATCGCCCTGCAGGAAATCCACACCGCCAATACCCTGCATCGGCAGGATATCCAGCGCCACCACGGTACCACTATCGCCCAAGCGCTGACGAACCAACTGCGACCAGCCGCCTGGGGCTGCCCCTAGATCGACCACCCGCATGCCGGGCTTTAGCAGGTTGTCACGCTCGATCAGCTCTTCCAGCTTAAAGACGGCGCGCGAGCGCAGACCCTCGGCCTGCGCCTTCTTAACGTAGACATCGTCGAAATGCTCCCGTAACCAGCGGGAACTGCTCTTGCTGCGGGGCATGGTCGGCAACAGCCGGAAACGGGGGGAGTCCATGATAACCTTTACGGTCCCCTCGTCGCGAATCCGAGACTGAACGCATGGCCATTTCCCCTTCGCAGCAACGCTATTTGCGTAGCCTCGCCCATGATCTCCACCCGGTGATTCTGCTGGGTGCCAAGGGAGCCACCGAGGCAGTCGTCAAGGAACTCGATCTGGCGCTGTCTCATCACGAGTTGGTGAAGGTAAAGCTTTCCGGCGGCGACAAGGACGAGCGCGAAGCGCAAAAGGAAACCCTCATTAAGGGGACCGGCGCGGAAAGCGTGCAACAGATCGGTCATGTCGTGGTGCTGTTCCGGCGCAACGAGGAAGACCCCCGGCTGGCCTTGCCGCGTTAAGGAATCGCCATGGATCTGTCGCTGGATCGGCCGGATGGCTACCTCTTCGTCCGCCGGGTTACCGCCAACGCCATTACTGTGGTCGATCGTGAGTTGACCGCCAGTTTCCTGTTGGCGCCCGATCGGGCCGTCGAACAGTGGCCTGTCTCCAGTGCGCTTGACCTGGATGAGAGCCATGTTGCCGGCATCCTCGAATTAAAACCGGAGCTGGTGCTGCTCGGCACCGGCACACGCCAGCAGTTTCCGCCAGCCGCCTTTATGGCCGGTTTTCTGCGTAAAGGCATTGGCATCGAAGTGATGGACAACGCCGCTGCAGGTCGCACTTACGATCTGCTGGCCGGCGAGGGACGACGTGTGGTCGTCGCCTTCATTCTTCCCGGGCACACCTAAAGCTACTCAGCGCGAAGGCAAATATTCGAGCGGATCGACTGGACTGCCGTCCTTGCGGATCTGGAATTCCAGTTCGTCGCGCGAACTGCTGCTGGACCCCATCTCGGCAATCTGCTGCCCGGACTTCACCTGTTGCCCTTCGGTGACGAGACGCTTGCGGTTGTGACCATAGGCGGACAAGAAGCTGTCGTTGTGCTTGATGATGACCAGCTCGCCGTAGCCGACCAGACCATTGCCGCTGTAAACCACCACGCCGTCGGCGGCGGCGACCACCGGATCACCTTCCTTGCCGGCGATATCGATGCCCGGAATAGCGGCGCTGCTCTGGAAGCGACCGACCACCGAACCGGAGGCGGGCCAACGCCATTTCACACCACCCGCGGTCCGCATGCCGCCGCTGGCAACAATGGGCGTTACTGCAGCTGCCACCGGTACTGGGTTTACCGCAGCAGTGGCAGGCGGCGGAGCCGACGATGCGCCTGCCACCGGGACCGCTGGACTAGGGTGCGCCGAAGTGGCAACCGGCGTCACCGGCGCAACGGGTTGGAATGCAGGCGTCGTCGAGGGTGGCGGAGGGGGCGGCGGCGCCTTGGCGACGATCACCGTCGGCGGCGCATGCACGGGGCCTGGACCATGCGATGAAAGTTGCAATACCTGACCAGGCCAGATCGTGTACGGCGCGGCAATGCCATTCAACTTGGCCAGGTCGCGAAAATCCGTGCCGTTGCGGAAGGCAATCGAATACAGCGTGTCACCCTTGACGACGGTATACGTGCCAATAGCGTTGCTCGCCTGCACCGGCTTGACTGCTGCTCCGCTCGGCGGCGGCTGAACCACAACCGTGCTGCAGCCGGTTATGAGTAGTGCCATGGAGGTAGCTGCGGACCATCGCATTATTCCTTTCATGCGCATCAGCATAACGAGGTCTCGCAGAGTTTTCATGCGGCCGGCCGCAAATGATCGCCGGATGCTAATGCTTCAGTACCCACCACGCCGCGAGCGCGCCCAGCACGGCCAGGGCAGCCCAGCCTATCCATTCGATATGGCGATGGAGGATCCGTTCGGCACGCTCGCCGAACAAACGGATCAACAGTGCAAGCAGCCACACCCGCTTGCCGCGCCCGAGCAAGATGCACACCAGGAACGGAATCACCGGCACGCCGACGATACCGGCAGCCCAGGTGACGAATTTCATCGGTACCACGGGTTGCAAGGCTGCAAGCATCAGCACCAGCAGCAGCTCAAGCCAATGCTGGTTCATTTCCGTGCGAAGGCTCTCCACACCGCGCTCGATCGGGTCGTAGAGATGCAAGGACTGCAATAACGGTGTCAGCGCGTGGAAGGCCCAATGACCGAGCGCATAGCCAACCAGCGAACCCAGCAGCGAAAACAGCAGGCTGATATTGGCGTATGAAAAGGCCTTTTGCCGCTTGCCGAGCATCATCGGTGCCAGCATCACTTCCGGCATGATCGGAAAGATGAAGGCTTCGACGAAGCTAAGTCCGCACAGGTAATAGACCGCTCTGGGGTCGCGCGCCCAGACTAAAACGCGCGCATAAAAGTTTCCGAACAGGCGCATCAGCCGATGCCGCCAAGTAAAGGTACAAAACTCACGGCAGCCAATTCTTCCTGTATGAAATCGCCGTTGCCATCGCCGCGCATGCGGATCAAGGTTTGGCTGCTTGGAGAGCCGACGGGCGCTACGAGTACGCCGTCGGGACTCAATTGATCGAGAACTTGCGTGGGAATGGCATCGCCCGCGGCGGTCAGGATGATTGCATCGAACGGCGCCTCCGCCGCCCAACCCAATTTGCCGTCGTCGTGACGCGAACGAATGTTTTCGATGCCAAGCTGGCGAAAACGCCGACGCGCCTGGCGCAGCAATTCTTCGATACGTTCGACCGTGAAAACCTGCGGCACCAAGCTGGCAAGCACCACCGCTTGATAGCCCGAGCCGGTGCCGATCTCCAGCACTTTCTTCGGTCGCCCGTCTTTCTTGTCGAACGGTTCGAGGAGTGCCTCTGTCATGCGCGCCACAACCCATGGCTGCGAAATCGTTTGACCATGGCCGATCGGCAGCGCGGTGTTTTCGTAGGCGCGCGAATGCAGAGCCTGATCGATGAAGTGGTGGCGCGGCAGATTGCGAATGACATCAATCACGCGCTGATCGTGGATACCCTCTTCCTTCAACTTGGCGGCAAGGCGATCTCGCGCGCGCTGCGAAGTCATTCCTTCGCCCTTGAGTGCGGATGGCGGCAATGGATGCACGTTCACCTCACGCTGCCTTGCCATCGGTCTTGCCGCTCATGCCGTCAGTCAAGGCATGCACCCATGTGCTGACTTTCTCCAGCGCCTGGAAACGCGTCAGGTCCACGTGGATGGGCGTGACCGATATATAGCCGCGCTGCACGGCGTCGAAATCGGTACCTGGGCCGGCGTCATCGACGTCGCCAGCGGGGCCGATCCACCAGATGGTTTTGCCACGCGGATCGGTCTGCTTGATACACGGCGCGGAACGATGCCGCTTGCCCAACCGAGTCACTTCGAAGCCGTTGATCTCATTCCACGGACGATCCGGCACGTTGACGTTGAGGATGGTATCCGCCGGTAGCGGATCGACCAGCAGACGCTCCATCAGCAGCAGCACGGCTTGCGCGGCCGAATCGTAGTGCTCGCCCTTGTGGTCCTTGCTAACCAGCGACACGGCAATCGCCGGCAATCCTAGGAAACGCCCTTCCATCGCGGCCGATACCGTGCCGGAATAGATCACGTCGTCGCCGAGGTTGGCGGAATTGTTGATGCCGGAAACGACGATGTCCGGCTCGTAATCCAACATGCCCGCCAGCGCCAGATGCACGCAGTCGGTTGGCGTGCCGGCGACGCGGTAATAGCCGTTGTCCATGCGCAAAGCGCGGATTGGCGAATCGAGTGTCAACGAGTTGCTGGCTCCGGAGCGGTCCCGGTCCGGCGCCACCACGGTCACCTGGCCGACGGCGCCGAGGCGTTCGGCGAGCACGCGGATGCCCGGTGCATCCACGCCATCGTCGTTG
>FTBI01001915.1_pt1 | contig 15127 bp, 8 predicted proteins | sample 1639171 | NCBI WGS metagenome assembly FTBI01 (sample SAMEA3914812, study PRJEB12502) | metagenome | biome: forest; material: soil | place: Canada | collected 2011-07-07 | depth 0.1 m | reverse complement strand
GCGTACGCTCGAGCTGGTGGCGCGCGACAAGGCCTGCGAACATCCCGACAAGGCCTGCCACGGCGACTCCTGTCCACTCGCGCGCGGCTTCTATGACCGCCTCGACGATGCGCGCAGCACGGCATTGTCCGAACACCGCCTAGACCGCGCGGCGGTACGCAAAGCGGCGCTCGTACACGATGTCTGTCCGTACTACTTATCGCAGGAACTGGTGCGCTGGAGCGACATCGTGGTGGGCGACTACAACTACTACTACGACAGCAACGCGTTGCTCTATGCGCTCACGCAAATCAACCAGTGGCGGGTGGCGGTGCTGGTTGACGAGGCGCATAACCTGCTCGACCGGGCGCGGCGGATGTACACGGCGTCGCTGGAGCAAAGCGCATTCAGGGCCGCCCGCAAGAGCGCGCCTGCCGCACTGCGCAAACCGCTCGAGCGGCTGAACCGCGAGTGGAATGCACTCAATCGCACGCAGACCGACGCCTACCAGGTGCACCCGGACGTGCCGCCGCGTTTCCTGAGCGCGGGGCAGAATCTGATCGGCGCAGTCACCGAGCAACTGGCCGAGGCGCCGCTGTCGATCGACGAAGCCCAGTTGCGGTTCTACTTCGATGCGATGCACTTCGTGTCGCTCGCCGAGCAGTTCGGCGAGCACTCGGTGTTTGACACGACGCTTGCGCCGGACCGCTACGTCGCGCGTCAGGTCGGCGGCTCGGAAGCCGGCCGCCACGAAGCCGGCGTCACGAAAAACGCGGGCCTAATGGGCAGTCCAACCCGTCGTCCAAAAGCCGCGTCGACGCTCTGCGTGCGCAACGTGATTCCCGCGCCGTTTCTCGCCCCGCGTTATGCCGCAGCGCGCACGACCGTGATGTTCTCCGGCACGCTCAGTCCGCATCATTTCTACCGCGACACGCTCGGGCTGACAGACGAGACCCGCTGGCTCGACGTCGAGGGACCGTTCCGCGCGGAGCAGTTGAAGGTGCACGTCGCGAGCCACGTGTCGACGCGCTGGCGCGACCGCGAGCGCTCGCTCGTGCCGATCGTCGAGCTGATTGCCCAGCAGTACGCCGCGGAGCCCGGCAACTACCTGGGTTTCCTGAGCAGTTTCGATTATCTGCAGCGCGTGGAGGCGCTAATGCGCGAGCGCTATCCGGAGGTGCCCGTCTGGGCGCAGGAACAAGGCATGGACGAGACGGCGCGCGAGGCTTTTCTCGCGCGCTTTAGAGCGGTGGGCCGCGGAGTGGGATTTGCCGTGCTGGGCGGCGCGTTTTCGGAAGGCGTCGACCTGGTGGGCGAGCAACTGATCGGCGCGTTTATTGCCACGCTCGGTCTGCCGCAGATGAATGACGTTAACGAGCAGATGCGCCGCACTATGGAGGCGAAGTTCGGTAATGGCTACGACTACATGTACCTCTATCCGGGACTGCAGAAGGTCGTCCAGGCGGCAGGGCGGGTGATTCGCACCGAGCAGGACGTGGGCGTCGTGCATCTGATCGACGATCGCTACCGGCGTCCCGAGGTGCGCCGATTGTTGCCGCGCTGGTGGCAGGTGCCGTGAAGCCAGCGCGCGGCCTCTGCGGTCTTTATTCCACCGGCGTAACGGACTTGGCTGCGCAACGCCCAACCCGTCAGCATCGCGCATTACGGGTCGTCAAGCGGCAGGCCGCATCGCGCACCACAGGTTCCTTAAGCGGTAGGTCGCATCGCGCACCACAGGTCCTTAAGCGGCAGGCGGCTTCGCGACGTTGGGCCGTTGAGCGGCTTGCGCTGAGGTAACCGGCGTACCTGTTGCATCTGGCGCATCCGTTGCACCCGGCGCATCCTGAGTCCCCGCACCAGGCACGCCATCGTCCGTTTTCCCACCGGGCATCCGGGAGCCACTCTCGACGAATACGGTGCGCTGCGGATTGGCGATCTGGATGCCGCGCGCCTGAAACAGCTCGGCCACGCGCCGATTGAATTCGCGTTGCACGCCCCAGCGTCCGCTGTCGCGGCACTGGATCTGGCCACTCATCGTGATCGCTGAGCCGTCGACGGAATCGATGCCCCAGTACGCGAAGTCGGACAGGATGCCGTCCTTGAACTGCGGATCGTCGCGCAAGGACGCGCCGATTTCCTTGAGCGTGGCGATCGCGAGGTCGACGTCCTGGCCATAGAGAATGCTGACTTTCACCGCCGCGTTGCCGAGGCCTCGGTTGGTGTTGTTGACCGTCGACACCGAACTGAACGGCACCGTGTACAGCGAGCCGTCGCCGCCGCGCAGGCGCACCGTGCGGATCGACAGATATTCGACAGTGCCCGATACGCCGGCGAGCGTGACCCAGTCGCCCACCTGCATGGCGTTTTCCATCAACAGGAAAATGCCGGTGATGAAATCCTGCACCAGCTTTTGCGAGCCAAAGCCCAGCGCGACGCCAAAGATGCTGGCGCCTGCCAGCAGCGGCCCGACGTTCACGCCGATTTCGGAGAGCCCCGTCAGGATCACGACCAGCGCGATCACGACGAACAGCAGGCTACGCAGCATCGGCAACAAGGTACGCAGCCGCGCGGCGCGCACCAGGTCGCCGGAGGTGGTCCACTGGTGCAGACGTCGTTCGACGGTGACGTTGACCGCTTCCCAGACGAACAGCGCGACAACCGCCGCAACCGCGATGGTGACGAGCGCGGAGGCGAGCCGGTGGCCGATGGTGCCGCTCGCGAACAGCACGCCGACGTTGGCGCCCCAGACCTGCAGCAGCACCAGCGCGGTGACGATGCCGACCAGCCACGACACAATCCGGCGCAGCAGCGGGTAGTAGCGGTAAGCGTGCTGATGAACGAGGGAGTCGCTCGTCTGCGAATCCGGTCCCTGTCCTTGTCCCTGTCCGTCAAAGAGCCGCGCGAGGGCGCCGAAAATCACGATGGAAACGACGCGCGCGCCCACGAGCACCGCGATAGAAATGCCGCCGAGATGCACCAGAGCGTGATAGCCATTGCGTACGTCGAGAGCCCACACGAACCACAGCGCCATCACGACGAACACGCCGATCGTGGCCCATGAGTCGGCCAACGCGTTGCCGATGACCGACAACGACGCGCTGGCGGCACTGCGCGCCCGTATGCGTGTGGCAACCGGGCGGCGGCATTGCAGGATGAGCATTGCGATCATGAGGTGGCCGACCAATGTCACCACTTTCATCAGGGCGAGATGAGCGTCTTCGTTCAGGCCGAGGACCACGGCCGTATCGGCCAGCGCCGAGCCGGCGCCGACCACGCTGACGAAAATCACTGCCCAGCGCTGCGTAAAGGCGGCCCAGGCGGTGCCCATCTGCAGCAGACGCAGGCGTGGCGCGTCGGGCTGCAGAAAGAAGCCGCTGACGATGACGGTCACGCGGCACAGCACATAAATATCGATGATCGAATCGAGCGCGCGGTCCTGCGGCGTGCCTTCGTCCGTGAGGATCGACATCAGCAGGCTCGATGCACCAATGAAGATGCCCAGCGGCACGAATCTGACCACCATGCGCAACGCGGCCCGTGGCAGGCGGCGCAGCAAGGAATAGTGACGGGCAGCGTGGAGCGCGCCGGCATCGCCCGGCGGCGCGGTGCTCGCAGCGGCAGCGGACCCGGCGGCCCTGGCCGGCGGCGTGGCGGTCGAACGAGCGGAGCCGGCGGCGTCCGCTGGCGGCGCGACGGTCGAAGGGGCGGCCCCGGCCGCGGCCAGTTCCTCAGCGGCCGTGACAGCCGATTCGCTGTCGTTATCTACGGTCGCACCCGGTGCAGTGCGGCTAGAGGTGCTGTCCAACGCGGCCGACGCGGCTGGCGTGGCAGGCGCGGCCTGGGCCTCGGCCTCGGCAGCGGCCGCCAACGTTGCTTCCGACGGTTCGTCGAAGAACAGTTCGCGCGGATCGATGTTGCGGCGTATCGCGAGCGCGGTAATCGCGCGGCGCAGCAGACGGCGCGCCAGCCATTCCAGCGCCAGCGCGGGCAGCAACGCGCCAAGCACTGACAACAGAATATTGCCCAGCACCGCGCGCTGCTGCGGGCTGCTCAGCAGATTGCTCCACCATCCGCGTACGGACGACACGTCCAGCAGGGCCGCCAACGAGTGGCGCAGCGCACCGGCAACCTGGACCGCTCCATGCGCGCCCTGGCGTGCCAGTTGAGAGGCGAGACCGTTCGACTCGAGCGCCGCGTGCACGGCAGCCGCCGGGCCACTTGCCGGCGCCGGCGCCGAAGCGGCGGTCGGCGCGGAAGCCGGTGGCGCGCTAAGGGCGCCGGCCGCGGCGATCGCATGCAGGGTGTCCTGGACCTGCGCGCGTCGCTGTGGATCGTTGAGGACCGCCAGCGCCTGCCGGGCCTGGTCGGGCGTAAGCGTAACGGCCGGGGCGGCTGCGGGCTGCGTTGAGGCGGCGAATGCCGGCGCGGCGAGCAAGATCAATAACCAGACGACAAGTAGTTTGCGCATAGGGGATAGGCGGGACGGCTGCGATGAGCGGCGCCGTCCGGATGCAGGTCAATTCGACCGAAAAATTCGAACTATAAGACGACAGCGGCCTTGCTACGCAAGTTCCGCACAATGGGGACCGATTGGGGATAAATCAGTCTTGTAGGGCGTGCGTCGGTGAATCGTAAGCACGAGCACCACGACGATTATGCACGCTCGGTCATTTGCGCGGCTGGATCGTCGCGACCGCTACGGTTGCCCCCGCCAGCGCGCACACGGCCGACACCAGCGCGACCGCGCGCAGCGCTGCGCCGAGCGCGTCGGCCTGCGCGCGGGCAAGCGCCGGTTGCGCGGCCGATTGAAGCTGCGGCGACGCTTGCAGGGTGTCCTGTCCGCCAGACGCAGCGACGGTGCCTTGCGTGGCAGGGGCACTGAGCCGCGCGGCCAGCGCCGCGTCATGCGACCACACAAACACAATGCCGAGTACCGCAACGGCGAGCAGACTCGCGACCCGGGCGACCGCGTTGTTGATGCCTGACGCCACACCGGTGCGCTCGGACGAGACGGCGGCCATGACCGTCGTCGTCAAGGGCGCGACGGTGATGGTCATGCCTAACCCGAGCACGGTCAGTGCCGGAAAGAATCCCGTCCAGTAGCCTGTGCGCGCCCACGGCAAGGCAAGCATCGCAAACCCGGCCGCGGCGACGAGCGGGCCGGCCGTCAACAGCGCCCGTGCGCCGTACCGGTTGGTCAGATTGCCGGTGAAGCGGGACAGCAGTCCGATCGTGACCGGCATCGGCAGCAGCGAGGCCCCCGCGGCGGTAGCGCTATAGCCATAAGCGCGAATCAGCGTAAAGGGCAGAAAGAACAGCGCGCCGCCGAGGCCAAAGTAGAGCAGCAAGGTCACCAGATTGGCGCCGACGAAATCGCGCGAACCAAACAGATCGAGCGGCACCATCGGACTGCGGCTCTTTGCTTCAATCACAATGAACCCGGCCAGCACCACCATGCCCGTGCCGATCAGACCCAGCACTCGCGGATCGGCGAAGCCGCGCGTGGAGGCTATCGTCAGACCATAGGTGAGGGCGCCGAGGCCCACCGCGGCGGCCGCCGCTCCAAGCCAGTCGAGCTGCTCCGGCGAGCCGGACTTGCGGCTGTCGGGCACTGACGCGAGAGCCAGCGCGACGGTCGCACAGGCAATCGGCACGTTGAGAAAGAAGATCGCCCGCCACGAAAACGTATCGACCAGCCAGCCGCCCGCCACGGGCCCAACAGCGGAGGTAATCGCGCCGACCCCCGCCCAGGTGCCTATCGCCTTGCCGCGCTCGTTCTCGTCGAACACGGCGCCGATAATCGCCAGACTGCTCGGCACCAGCAGCGCCGCGCCGATTCCCTGCACGGCCCGTGCGGCGATCAGGACGCCCGCTTGCGGCGCGAAACCGCAGCCGATTGACGCCAGCGTAAAGACGCCGATACCGGTGACAAAAATTGTCCGCCGGCCCAGCTTGTCGCCGAGCGAGCCGCCCACCAGCACCAGCGCGCCGAGAAACAGCAGATACGCGTTGACGACCCACTGGATCGCGGCGACGCTCGCACCGAGCCCGGCCTGGATCGACGGTAGAGCGACATTGACGACCGAGCCGTCGATGAACGCCATGCTCGAGCCGAGAATCGTCGCCGCGAGCGCGAGCCGCTTATGACGGCAGGCACGCCCGAGCGCGAACGGCTGCGCGCCGATGACGAGTTCATCGCAGGGGCTCGCCTGAGCGGCGACGACGTGAGATACCCGTGCGGGTATCCGGGGAAGCTGCGGACCGGTCAAACCCACTCCTGCGCGAATGATCTCTGTGCAGCATAGCAATGCCATGCCGTGAGCGATAGGCGCCTGGCCAAGCGGCCAAGGCGCATCCACCGGCTCGAGCGTGCGTGTACGAGGGCGTATTCGTCCGGCGAATCCAGGCGTGTTTGCTTGCATTGCATGTTGTCATGTACGCATGCCATCATCGACCCAAAACGGGGCGCCACGCTGTCACGTCAGGCCTTCAAACGCCGCCAACCGCCTCCCGAGGCCGACGTTTCGCCGCCGATGCGCCCGTACATGCCGACGATTCCGTCGCGAGGCGGGCGCGGCTGCGCTGCACAACCGGAGAAGCACCATGGTCAACGAGGCACCGAGTGACACTCCCGGCGGGACGCCCGAGCAGCCGGACTGCTCGGATATTCCTGGCCAGATCGTGTTTGTCCTGCAGGGCGGCGGTGCCCTGGGGGCTTATCAGGCCGGCGTGTACGAAGCGCTGCATGAAGCGAAGGTGGAACCTGACTGGGTGATCGGCACCTCGATCGGCGCCATCAACGGCGCGATCATCGCCGGCAACCCGCGCGAACAGCGCATCGAAAGGCTCAAGCAGTTCTGGGAGCTGGTCGCGTATCAGGGCAGTGCGACGGCCGGCCTGTTGCCTCTGCTCGACGACTGGCTGCGCAACGTGTCGATCATGACGCGCGGAATTCCGGCATTCTTTGCGCCACGCCTCGGTACCTTGTTAGGCATGCATAGCGATGGCGGCGTAGCGCCTGCTGCGTTCTATTCGACCGAGCCGCTGCGTCAAACGCTTCTGTCGCTGATCGATTTCGGCTACCTGAACGGCAAACAGACGCGCTTGACCGTCGGCGCCGTGAACGTTCGCAGTGGCCGCATGCGCTACTTCACGAACCGCGATGCGCCGCTCGACGTCGATCACGTGATGGCCTCAGCCGCCTTTCCGCCTGGCTTTCCCGCGGTGCGGCTGGAGGACGAGGCATGGTGGGACGGCGGCATCTACTCCAACACGCCGCTCGAAGCGGTGCTCGACGATCATCCGCGGCGTGACTCGGTGATTTTTGCGGTGCAGTTGTGGCCGGCGCATGGCCGGGAGCCCAAGTCGATCTTGCAGGCGATGAGCCGGCAACGCGACATCCAGTATTCAAGCCGTGCTGAAAGCCATCTCGAGCGGCAGAAACAGATTCACCGCCTGCGCCACGTGATTCGTGAATTGGAACAGTACATTCCCGAGGAGCAGCGTGATGCGGCCGAGGTCAGGGAATTGCTCGGCTGGGGCTGTGGCACGACCATGCAGGTGATCGAACTCGACGCGCCACGCCTCGCGGGCGAGGATCTGCATAAGGACATCGATTTCTCGTCGAGCGGCATCAAGCGGCGCTGGGCGGCCGGTTATGAAGATACCGCGCGCATGCTGGAGAAGACGCCGTGGCGTGAGCGGCCCGATCCGATGGAGGGCATTGCTGTTTACCGGTCGGATCCGGAGGCCAATCCAGGCGCGGCCTGAGCCGCGGGGCGGCTGGCGCGGCTCAGTCGCGTTGCACGACCCGGCCGCGCTCCATGCTTCGGTTCAGTGCGTCGACGCAGTTAGCGAGCGCAGCTCCCGCTCACTGTCTTCGTCGTCTTGCGGCGCGGCTGAGTCCGACGCACGTGACCCATCCTGGTTGACGCGGTTGGCGTGCATCAGCCGGTATAGCGTGGCGCGCGAGACGCCGAGATCGGCCGCCGCTTCCGACAGCTTGTAGCCATGCCGCTGCAAGGCCTGCTCGATGGCATCCTTTTCCGCCTTGCTGCGGATCTCGGCAAGCGTCACCGCAGGCGCGTTGGCCGATTGCGGCAGGCCGAGGTCGGACGCGGTAATGAAACGGCCCTCGCTCATCACCACCGCGCGCCGCACGCAGTTGATCAGCTCGCGGACATTGCCGGGCCAACCGTAATTGGACATCGCCACCACCGCATCGCTCGAAAAACCGCGGATCTTGCGCGCGCCGTCCTGTCTGTACATGCTGAGCGCGTAGTTGGCGAGCAGCTTGATGTCGCCGCCGCGCTCGCGCAGAGGCGGCTCGACGAGCCGCAACACGCACAGCCGGTGATACAGGTCGGAACGGAACCGCCCATCTTCGACGGCTTTTTCCAGATCGACGTGGGTTGCCGAGATCACCCGGACGTCCACCTTGATCTCGCTGGTGCCACCGAGGCGCTCGATCGTGCCTTCCTGCAGGAAACGCAGCAGCACCGCCTGGCACTCGTGAGGCATGTCGCCGATCTCGTCGAGAAAGAGCGTGCCCTGATGGGCGCTTTCGATCCGGCCGGTCTTGCGCTGCACGGCGCCCGTGAAGGCGCCGCGCTCGTGGCCGAACAATTCGGCTTGCAGCAAGGTAGGCGGAATGGCCGCGCAATTGATCGCGACGAACGCCTGAGTCGAGCGCGGCGAGCGCACGTGGATGGCGCGCGCGGTCAGCTCCTTGCCGGTCCCGGACTCGCCGGCGACAAATACCGGCGCATCCGTGACCGCGCATTTGTCGATGTGACGATAGAGCTGGAGCATGGCCTCGCACTGACCGACCATCTCGTGGCGGCCCATGGAAGGTTCGGGCGTGATCCGCATCTTGCGCAGGTTCGACAGACCATGGGCGTGTCCCAACGCGAAGATCAGCCGTTCATTCAGGCAGGGCCGGGTAACGAAATCGAAACAATAGTCGAGGATGAAGCGGCTGACCAACTCGTTGTCGGACTGGCCCGGCTCGATCTGGGCGACCCAATTGGTCTCGACCCGCCGCATGCATGCTTCGAGCGCCGACAGATGTTGTGACGAACAGTTTTCCGGCAATTCGATCAGGCCGACCTTGATGTTGTCTCGCTCGATCATGCGTTCGGCCAGGGCGGTCGTCTTCGCATGGGCGACCTGCCAGCCGCACGCGGCCAGAAACTTGGTCAGCATTTCGTCGGGTCTGGCGGAAACACAGAGCACCGTGCGGTCCATCTCATGCGGCGTGACAGTCGTGGTCATGTTACCCCCGGTTTGATGCAGCGTTCGCGCTTACTGGGTCAGGTAAAGGATTCTTCAAACTGAACAATTGGGCCGGGATAGCGCAGCTCCCGCAGACCTGGCGACGGCGCGTTGCACTTCGCCCGAGGCCGCTGACGGGATCAGCCACGCAAATGGGTTGCGGGCGCTGCCGGAGAAAGCGGGCTCGCAACCGCCTTGGCCGCTCAAGAGCGAATCATTGGCGTGCCGAATAGTTTGTTCATACGAACTGTCAATTTTCATTTTTGTTTCTTCCCCCGTTGATACGACATGCCGGCATGTTTCATGCCGATTTCTCTCTATATTGCGCTCTATGCGATGTATGGCCAAAGATAGAACAAAATAATTGAGCTCGCCATACGAGCAAATCTGGATACGGAGATTTGCCGCACCGTCCGTCCTGATCGCAGACGGGTATGCGCGCTGCGTTGAGAGGTGACGCAGGCGGCCCGGTACACGTCGTGTATCAATTCTGTCTCAATCTGGGAATGCATGTAGCGATTATTTTCGGACAATTGTTAATTGGGTAATCGGAATGTTTGACCGGAGGCAGTCTTTATCGACAGCAATACGATGGCATTCGATTACGCGCTTAATTGCGCAAACCTTTGCGCCGTAGAAAGAATTGCGTGCCGTTGCAGTGTGCGAATAGCGCCAGCGGCAGTCGGCTAAAACCGGGGGAGCGGCCCCAATGCCTTGATAGAGGCGGCTCCAGCCATTCAGTCGGAGCGGGCTGGGCATCGCGGGGCGAGCGCTCTAGCTCCGTCGGCGTGGCGGCAAGTCGCGCCGGCCGGTCTCGCTCGGCACAGCACGTCTGGCGTGACACACAACGACTGTCCGGATGCTCCAAGCACGTAACCGACTCTTCGCTTCGCAGACTACCGCGCGGGGCGGCGTCTCACAAATGAGACACTTTGGGCTTTGTGCGGTAGCCCACATAGTGACCGACAAGGCACTTTTCGAACCCCTCAGTGCTAACCGGCGGCGTCGTCGCGTGGCTTTCCGCCAAGCCCCATACGAAAGCAGCGCGGCAGGCAAGGAAGTACTTGCTGGCGCAACGTTTCCTGCCCCGTATCTTTGCCGTTCCCGGCGAGTCGCACGCCTGCAACAATTTTTGCACGGAGCCCCTCAAAGCGTGCCGGGCTGCTGGGCGCGCTGGCTGCCACGCCCGGTGGCATAACGCTTTGCGAACGTCTGGCACGGTCGTCGCTATATGATCTGCGCCCGGCAGCAACGCAGCGATGCGGGAAAGTACAAACAGGGCGGGGAACCAAAGATAGCGCGGGGACGCACAAGCAGGTCGGGGCACTACAGATGGCGCGGGGACGCACAAGCAGAAAAAAAGCAGGCAGCGCGAAGACGCACAGGGAAGAAAAAGACCAACGACCGATCAAGCCCCTATCAAAGGGTGCGACGGGGCCAACAGAAGTGCGCGATGGGGCCAACGGGCAGGTAAGCCTTCATAGAAGGGCTTCGCAGTATCAGTTTCACAACGGGCGGATCAACAGCCCGATCGGCAGCCACCGGACGGGGGCGGGTGTTCCCCCGTCCGGTGCAGACCGATCGCATCGATGCTTCGCGGGGACGGCTTAGGCCGAGCGGCAGATCGGTCCACACGATCGCCAGGGGAACGGAGCGGCTGATTGCGGCGCGATTCGACGCCGGCGTTGATATACGCTCTTTTTTATTTCGCTGACCCGTCTCTCGTGGACGGCGGCAGCTTCTCGACGACCACCCCACATCCCTTATCCTGCCTGATCTTTACCTGCGCAATGCTGATAAGCAGTAAAGTAAGGAGTGCGAGATGAAAAATATAAAATGGATGGGGACATTGGCGCTCACGGCGGCCGGGACACTTGTAGCGGTGCTCTGCGCGTCGCGCTGGGTGCCTGCGCAGACCGCTTCGGCCGCAAGAATCGCGGTAGCCTCCGTGGACATCGACGTTGGGCAGCGCCTCACACCGCGTTTCATCAAACTGATCGATTGTCCCACCGGCAAGATTCCGCCCGGCGCGTTTAGCGACCCGCATAAGCTCGATGGCCGCGTGCTGCGCGCGAGCGTGTTGCATGGCGAACCGCTGACTGAGAGCGGACTCCAGCCGCTTGCACTGTCTGCCGTCAGACTGCATCCTGGCGATCTTGTCGCGCCTGCTGCTGCGCGAGGCTAGCCGAACAGTTCTCTCCATCATGGTTTGCGCTTAATATCAGAACTCTTATATCATGTTCGAGCTCAGACATTAAGTACGGCGGATCGATTGATCCACCGCACCGCTAAACGAAGGAGATTCCTGCTATGGCCGAATGTCTTTTCCTTGCCGGTGCAACTGGCGCCATCGGGCGCCGGCTTGCGCCGCTATTCGTCGCGGCTGGCTGGCGCGTGGTGGGAACCACACGTTCGCCGCAGCGGGCGCGCATGCTGCGAGAACTGGGCGTAGAGCCGGTAGTGGTGGACGTGTTCGATGCGGCGGTGCTGCGTGACGCACTCGCTGCTGCACGGCCCCAGGTGGTGGTGCATCAACTGACCGACCTGCCACCAGGTCTCGATCCCGCCAGGATGGCCGACGCGGCGCAGCGCAATGCGCGCATCCGCGATGAGGGCACGCGCAATCTGGTTGCTGCGGCGGTCGCGGCGGGCGTGCGGCGCATGCTGGCGCAAAGCATCGGGTGGGCCTATGCAGATGGCCCCTTGCCGCATGCCGAGGACGATCCGCTGGACACTGACTTCGACGGTCCGCGGGGCGTCACGCTGCACGGCGTGGCGAGCCTCGAGCGCCAGGTGCTGGAGGCTCCGTTGGATGCCATCGTGCTGCGCTATGGGCGGCTCTATGGTCCGGGTACAGGGTTCGATGCAGCGGCGGGCGCCGCTCCGATCCACGTCGACGCAGCGGCGCAAGCCATGGTGCTCGCGTTGTCACATGGCACGCCGGGTATCTACAACATCGCGGAAGACGATGGCACGCTAGCCTGCGACAAGGCGAAGCGCGAGCTCGGCTGGAGCGCTGCCTGGAGGATCGGACAATGACGCCCGAACTCGTACCGCAGGAAGCGGCGCTCGAGATCCGCGGCGATGCCCTGATCGCGCAGGCGGATGCTCACGCGGCGAAATGGATCTCCGTGGCGTGCGTTCCTTCAAGCTTGCGCGGCTTGGGCGGCCCACACCGACACGCCCGCTGACGCAATGGCGAACCGGTGTTGCGAGCCTTGACGCAAACGGGTGTCCTCGCTCGCAATATCGAAGTACGCGCCGCCTATTTCCACGCGGACATAACGCTCGCCCCGCCGCAGTTCGATGGCGTCGATCGTGCCGAGGTGCGGACCATCGGGCGTAGCCATCAGCGCGTGCGACGACACGCGCCACATCACCGGCTGGTCTGCCGTGATCGAGCGCGCGGCTGCCGCGGCCGTCCTCACCCGCAGGCCGTTGCCGATTTCGAGCACGCCTTCCTCGCGCATGACCCCTTCACCGACGTTGTGCAGACCGAGCAGTTCGGCGACACGCATCGTCGCGGGCTGCTCATAGATCGTGTCGATCGGCCCCGCTTGCAGCACGCGTCCCGTTTCAATCACCAGCACTTCGTCGGCGAGCAGCGCGGCTTCGTCGGGATCGTGCGTGACGATGATCGTCACCGCTGCGATCTCCCGCTGCAACGCACGCAGCGACTGCTGCAAACGTCGGCGGCGCGGCGTATCGAGCGCGGCGAACGGCTCGTCGAACAACAGAAGCTGACTGTGCCGCGTCAAGGCACGCGCGAGCGCCACGCGCTGACGCTGGCCAAACGACAGTTGACGGGGCAGCCGCCCGACCAGCTTGGCGAGCCCCAGATGTTCGAGCCAATAGCGGGCGCTGGCGGCGTCCGCATCCACCGGAAAGGCCAGTTGCTGGGCGACCGTCATATGGGGAAACAGGCCGTAGTCCTGCGGCATGTAGCCGATCTGGCGCCGCTCGGGCGGCAACGCGTCGAGGTCCGTTGTGCCGAGGCGCACCATGCCGTTTTCGTTCTGCTCGAGTCCTGCGATCAGGCGCAGCGTCAGCGACTTGCCGGAGCCGGACGGCCCAATGATCGCGAGGCGCCGGGTGGCCGGTGCCCATGCCACGTTGAGGTCGAAGGCCCCGAGATGCCGGGTCAACTGAAACGCGAGTTGGAGCGGGGCGGCTTCGGCAGAAGGCGGTTGACCCGCGGGCTGGACGGTCGCATCCTCGCCGTTTTCCAGTTCTGCGACGCCGCTCTGGCCCCGGCTGTACAGCGACAGCGCGGCGCAGACAATGGCGATCGTCAGCGTGGGTAACAGCAACGGCATCATGGCCGGCAGGCCTTGGCCGCCGAACACGACATAGGTATAAACCGGTAGCGAGTACGGGTGATACGCCACCATCACGGTTGCGCCGAATTCGCCGAACGCCCGCAGCCACGCAAGCGCAAGCCCTGCGCGAATGGCCGGCCACGCGACTGGCAGGATGACGCGAAAAAAGCGGCTGCCGGCGTGATGACCGAGCGTGGCGGCGACGTCGTCGAGAACCGGATCGACAGCGGCAAACGCGGACTTCGCCGCAATGATCAGGAAGGGTGCAGCGACGAAGGTCTCCGCGAGCACGATCCCAGCAAACGAATCGGTCAGCGTGCCGCCCGTCAGGCGGCCAATGCCGCTATACGGTCCGAGCAGAAACAGCAGGAGAACGCCGCTCGTGAGCGGCGGCAACGCGAGTGGCAACTGCACGACAAAGCCGAGTATGGCGACCTTGCGAGAGTTGGAACGCGCCAGAAAATAGCCGAGCGGCACTCCACCGATCAGGATGACCAGCGAGGCCACGCTGGCGCTCGCCGCGGAGATCCCCACCGCCGACCACGTGGCGTCCCAGTCGACGTTGGCCCAGTCGGCCGCGCCGAGCTGGGGCACGCTGGCGATAAACGGCGCGCACAGGTAGGCGGCAAGCAGCGCGGCCAGCCAGAAAAGCGGCCGGGCCGCGATACGCTTCATACCGTTACTGTGCCGCGTCGATCACAGCCTGTACCGACGGCGGGATCGCCTGACCATTGCCGGTGACGGTGGGCTTGATGACATCCACGCCATGCTGCTTCAACAGTGCGCGGCCCTGTGCGCTCAGCAGGAAGTCCACGAAGCGCGCGGCTCCGGCGCTGTTGGGTGCGTCGCTCAGGATCGTGAGCGTATAGCTGGCCTTGGCCGCCAGTTCAGGTGCGGGCTGGAACGCGGGAATCTTCAGATCTGAAGTCTCGGTGGAGTAGAAGAAACCGGCGTCGAGTTGGCCGGATTGCAGCCGTCCGACGAGCGTTTCTTCAGGCAACACCTGAGCGGGATTCTCGGGGTCACCGAGCGTTTTTTCGACGAGGTCCGGCTGATGGTACAGATCGGCCGCCTTCGTCATCATTTCAACCGTGAAGGCACCCTTCGGATCAAGCTTCGGATCGGTACGGCCGATACGGATACCCGGTTCCTGCAGCACCTGGTCCCAGCGCTTCGTCTTGAAGTCGGCGGCGAACTTGCTCTTCGGGTTGTAGCCGATCATGAGCGGCGACTCGGCGAAGCTGACGTACCAGCTCACATGATCGCCGTTGTCCGCGCCCATCAGGGTCTGGTTGACCTTCGGACTCGCGCTGATAAACACGTCGCCACGGCGCAGCTTGCCCTTGATTTCGTTGGCGATCTTGTTCGAACCCGCCGCGTAGCCGCGGAACTGCAGGCCCGTGGATTTCTCGAACGCGGGCCCGACGCTGCGCTCCATCAGATTGACGAGCGACCCGGCGTACAGCACGTTGACCGTATTGTCCTGGGCGAAGCTGGGGGTGGCGGCCGCCATGCTGGCGACTACCGTGAACGATGCAAGCAGCTTGCGAATCATG
>FTBI01001224.1_pt1 | contig 15232 bp, 23 predicted proteins | sample 1639171 | NCBI WGS metagenome assembly FTBI01 (sample SAMEA3914812, study PRJEB12502) | metagenome | biome: forest; material: soil | place: Canada | collected 2011-07-07 | depth 0.1 m | reverse complement strand
GACGAGGTCGGAGCGAACATAGGCGTCGTCGGTATAGGCGACGTAGCTCGTGAGCGCCTGCCAGGCCGCGAACACGAGAAGCAGCGCGGCAACGCCGATCGCCACGCGCCGCAGCGGGCGCGCCTCGGGCGACGGCGCCGCAGCCGGCACGGCCGCTTCCGCCGGCGGCGGAGGGGGTGCCTCGCCGGTCGTCTGCATCTCGATGCCGGACGTCGCGGGGCGTGGCGGGGGAATGATCGTCATCGGATCAACTTGGCTGCCGCGCGGCGTCCTCCCAAACAGATCTGTGCTCGGCCGGCAGCCTATATCCTGATGCGATCGAGTGGCAATTTCGCCAGCGCTATTGGCGGCTTTCCACGACCATCTCCCGCAAATCGAATTCGTCTTCGAGCTCGCGCAGGACCCGATCGTGGTTTTCGCCAGCTTCGTGCATACAAAGCATCTCCGCTCGGCCGGCCCGGATTCCGCGGTCCGGGCACAAACCGGCAATGCACTCGAGCCGACGTCCTATCGCAGTCGGGAGATTCCGAAACGTTTGTCGGGTGAGGTGTCAGCCTTTGCGTTCCGTCCGCCCGGACGCGGCCCGGCGGGTTTCGGCCAATCCTTGCCGATGCCGTCGTGGAGAGCGATCGCTTTTGGTCGACGGCTGACTATGACGATCTCGTTCTAACGTCACGTGCCAGCAGATTCCCCACCGTGGGGCTATGTCACGCTCCTCCGCGCGCCGTGCGGACGCCGCGGGCGTTCAATGCCTCGGCGATGGCGCGGGTTGTTGTCGCGCCGGTCGCCTGGATCTGGCGAATGATCGGCAGAACGTTGGCCGCGAAGGTGTCCGCGGCGGCGCGGTTGGATGCGTTGCTGAGGGCGCGGGCTTCAGCCAGGTTGGTGCGGTTCCCCAGCAGCGCGCCCTGAGCCTTCTTTGCAGCGAGAGCGGCTTTGGTGCGCGCTGAAATCAAGTGACGCTCCTTCTCTGCGAGCGAAGCTTACAGGTGCAGAAGGAACGGCTCGGCATCGGCGCCCATCTCCGTCACGATGAACGGTACCCGCTGGGCCATCAACCCGGAAACGGCGGCCGCAGCGCGAGAAAGACGGCACAGCTTGGCGCGGCCCGCGACTATGCTTCTGCGGGCCTCGGCCAGCGCGCCAGCGCACGTATCACCGCTGCCGGCCCGAATGCCGTAGCGCCTGATAAGTGTAATTATCATGCACGATAACGGCGCACGGTTTGGGGGCTTGGACATGTCGGATTTGGTAACGGTTGGCGGCGGGGCGCATGCCGGCGCACTCGCCAACTTGGCGGCCTATTCCGAACAGGCGCGCGGCGCGCACTCAGCCAACACGCTGCGCGCGATCAAAGCTGACACTGCCCTGTTTTCGGCATGGTGCAGCGGCGTGGGCTTGGCCTCGCTCCCCGCCACCGATGAAACCCTGGCACGCTTCATTGACGCGATGGCGGAAGAAAAGGCACCGGCCACGGTGCGCCGGTCCGTCGCGAGCATCGGCCACATGCACAAGGCGGCCAGATGACCAAACAGCTAAACCGGCTTAGTCAATATATCGACACGACTCATGACCGCGAAACGGGGCTAGAGTTGGCCAGCCATATTAATGGGATCATGTTTCGCGCGGGCTCTATCGGTCATTTCATTGAGAATAACTGCCAGGATCTAAGCCCTAGCGAGGTCGCGGATTTTAGGCAGATGGTGAAAGCTTTTGACGATGCAATGACGGCTAAGAGCATTCCCTCGCCGTGATCATTAGTCCGCGACATAAGGCTATAATCTATGATTGGATGCACCGGCATACAGGCGAGTTGGCACTTGCCGTAATTTTGGGTTTGGTGGGGTATGGACAGGTCAAAATCTCACGCGCTTTAACGCGCGTTTGTGAATTAACTGGCCCGCACGACTACACCAGCGGTCATCCAGTCACAGTCAAGGATGAAGTAAACAATATATGTATCAGTCACGAACCGGATGACAGTCCGGTAGCGGATGAACCGTAGTTGAAAAGGCCAGGGATTGTGCCCCTGGCCTCGGAATTACTTTGCCTTATTCGACCGCTTTTTCCGTGATGGCTTTTGTGGTGGCGGCTCGCACCCTGCAGCGCAGCTTCGGCGATTTCTTCATCAACATCGATGCCGACACAGTCCGCTTGCTCGAGGTGAAGATCGAGCGCCACTGGACCGGAAATTTGTTTCTCGAAACGTGGTCGAACCTGAACCTTGAAGACCGCGAGGCCCACGCGGAGCATGGCAGCACGCCCGGTTGGATGGTTACGAGCCGGGCGGATCTGCTCTTGTTTTATTTTCTCGATACTGACGACCTGGTGACCGTGCCGCTGCTGCGGCTCAAGCGGTGGGCGTTCGGCTCCGGAACAGAAGGCGGCATTTACGCCTGGCCAGAGAAGCGGCAGGGGCGTTTTGAACAACGAAACGACAGCTGGGGGCGGTGCGTGCCGGTGGAACACTTAGCCGCCGCAGTGGGCGCGAAGCGGACGCACGTGCGACAGCTCAGCTTGTTGCCGACGGTCACCGCGCCATAGGATCGGTTTCAGTACGCCACGCGATATCGACGGAGGTATGCCTTCGGCAGGTAGGGGCCGAAAACCCGGGCCTCAGCATGCCCCTTTCGCGTCGCGGCCACCGGCTTCGAGAGAGGCCGCGGCAAGTCCGAATACTCTCTCACCGAAGTCATGATCCATGTGCTTGGCGCAAATAGAGAGAGAAGGCCAAATAGCCTACGCGTCGTGGACCTGCAGGTGATACTAGTTTCCCCTTCTGACGCGTGCACCATGAGCGGCAACGAACTATAAAAATCAATGCCGAATCTCACCGTATGAATGCCCGGTTCAACGGAAATCGGCAACGTCTCGTTCGCTGAAACGCAGCCTCTCCGGATCCCATCGACAAGGACCTCGTAGGGCCGAAAGCTATCCGCGATGCTTCCGGATGTGCGCGCAATTACCAGCGTTCACATTTTTCTTAACCATAACGTGTCGAACGCACCGCGAATCTGCTGGCCGATCACAAAAACGTCAACAAATATTGTTATGATATTAAAATAAATACCTACGTGTATTGCGAAATGGACGGAGCGTCGGCAAATGTCTAATTTCTATTGACGTTTTTGCGTTATCTGGCCGTTTTCGCAGCATTGTCTCTTGTCGATACACGCGATGCGCGCGGCCAGCGCGAAGGGCGGCGCGCCCTAGATCAAGGACCAGCCCACCCAACAGTGGCCCACCATTCCCCGAACTGCTTGGTTCTCGATCAGCGGCGCATCGGTGGAAAATCATCCAACGACGCCTCGTGTCCAGACTAAGCCGGCCGCCTCACCACGTAGCCCGACCGCCGCAAGGACGCACCAGATGCGCAGCCGTGATCTTGGCCATCATCTCGCCGCTTACCTTGAACTGCTTCCGGTCATCGAACTGGAGGGCGTGCGCGGAAAGACCTGGGTTCAATCGTCGGGGGCTTGCGGGGTCGGGCGTTCGTCTAACTTGGCCGCAGGGCGTGGAGAGCACATGGCAGGAACTACGGCCGACATAGGTGAATAACGCGCGGCGTGAGCGACGCGGTTCTATCGGTGCGGTCCAGCAAGCATTGGCTCGGCCGCGTCTGGGCGCTTCTCTTGCGTCGTCCAACTTTCATCATCGTGGGCAGGGTCAATTAGCATTCCGAATCGCGACGCTTGGTTGGCCGTGTGCCTGTTTCTACTGCGGCGGTGCGCCAACTCCAGCGTTACGACACGCGCCAGCAAGACGGTCGGGTAAAGCTGGCCGATGATGCCTTCGAGATTGGCGAGGCTCCGCGCGAATGGATGTATTGGCAGGATGTCGCCGAAGGCGGCGCTTGTTAAAGCCGAGAGGCTGAAATACGTGGTGGCAGCGAAAAAACCCGGATCGTTTGGTCCGGTCGTCAGGTGCAGAAAAGCGTCAGGGCACAGCTCCGCCAAAACACGATAAAGGGCGCCAAACATCATCGCCACGTCTAGATAAAGTACGACTGCTCCCTGGACGCGGTAGTGGGTGATCCTTCCGGGAGCGAAGACTGCCCCTGCGACAACCCAACCAAGAACACCACGCGCCAGCAATTCGCCCGCCGCCCTAAGTGCGATTGTGTAAGGCGAGGGGGATACGGCATGAATTACGGCGGCGGTTAGATTGAGAGCCATGGATACAAATATAAGCAAAACAGCGCGGGGGGTGCGCGATAGCGCAACGACTGCAATTATGACGAGTAGTACGAGGGGAGTGATCACCATCACGGGCGGCGCCATACCGGCGGCGCGGAGTGGCGATATCACAAAGATAATGGCTGTCTCGAGCACCAAGAGTGCTGTCATCGCCGGGTCCCGCAGTCTTCGGTGCAGGTCCCTGGATTTTTGGTGCATCGAATGCCTCATATCTTGAGTGAGCACGATTAGCGTGGGCCGCGGGGTCGTTGCATCGACGCCGTCCGCGGTGGCTTACATGGATTGTGGACAATTGCTTGAATATTTGGTCGCGCCGATGTGCACCGACCCACCTCACATGAGTCTGGCACCTGTATGATGTTTGATTTAATTAAGCGCCGGGAGATCGAGTGCCGAGCCGCGCGCGGGGTCCATCTCGATCGCCTAGCCACATTAGAGCGACAATTCGACACGCGCCTGTGATGCTCACACTAATAAAGATGCACGACTCCATGATTGGTAATCTCGTGAATGCAGCATGGGTGCCATCATACTACCGTGGCTGGCTGGTATGTGCGCCGGTAAATGCTATCGCCCAGTTGTCCGATATCAACGCCGCTTAGGCCGGCCTGAGGCTGCGCGCGGCGTAGCCGAGGTGTGCTGTCACACTTGGTCCCGTCTGTGTCCGCTTCGGAGAACTCAACCGGGTGTGTTGGACGGCTGGACTAGGCGCAGGGTCGCCGGTTAAGCCGGCTTTACCTTCAAGGCTAGGCCGGCTCAACTTCTACACGTCTGCGCTTTCAGCCAACTGGAGCGCGTCCTCGACGTCCACGCCGTGATAGCGGACAGTACTCTCGCTCCTTGTGCGGCCTAGCAGGATCTGAACAGCCTGCAGATTGCCGGTTGCTTTGTAAATGATTGACGCCTTTCTCCGCCGCGGCGAATGCGTGCAGTAAGAGGCAAAACTATCATGTTTAAGCGAGAACGAATAAAGCCCCAAGCCATCGGGTAACCACCCTCGACAAAAATTGCACGCGTTCACACATAACTGATTGAGGCCGCGTCGCGAACTGCGATCCCGTTCTTGAACGTCATCCTGTTTTTGAACATAGTCGCGAGGCTGTCGGCACTAACGGGAGTGTCAGAAATGACGGAAAAGCATAAGGTCACTTCGCGCAGCGGTCGGCCGTCGGGACTAACCGACCTCACCCCAGACGGCACTCGGGACATCAGCGCCGCACTCAACGGTCTGCTTGCCGACGTCTTTGCTATTTACCTAAAGACGAAAAACTTTCATTGGCACATGAGCGGTTCGCATTTTCGCGACTACCATCTCCTGCTGGATGAGCATGGTGATCAGATATTCGCAATGACCGATCCGATCGCCGAGAGGGTTCGAAAGATCGGCGGCGCGACACTGCGATCCATCGGGCATATCGCGCGAACTCAGCGCATTGCAGACAATGATGCAGAATATGTCGAACCGCAGGATATGCTTGCCGAGTTGCGGGACGACAATCTGCGTCTCACGTCGGCGATGCGCCAGGTGCATAATACCTGCGATGATTACCACGACGTCGCAACGGCGAGTCTCCTTGAGGTTTGGATCGACGAGACCGAGCGGCGTACCTGGTTTCTTTACGAGATTTCCCATCTGCGGCCGGGCTCGAATAGCTGAGCGAGCCCGAAAGCGTTACTATCGGCGAACAGAGACACGAAGCGACACCGTGCCCCCATCCCCGCCGCGCTCAGTCAAAAACGCCTGCGTTGTAGGCAAGGGGCGGCCGCGAACCCGTTGCCGTCGGCTCACCAATTTAGCCCGTCGATGCAACCGAAGGACGCATAATAGGCGGCGACTAAACGCGACAGGCTTACGGACGGCAAGGGATTGGCAACGGTCCGCAAACGCAGTTGCAAATCTGCTGGTAGACGACCCCAATGTGCGTTGTATCGTTGGTATTTTTGGTGGCCGGTGGTAAGGCTTACCTGTAACAGGGGTTACGTCATGCGCAATATTATCGCTGCCGTCTTGTTGCTGATTCCGACGGCGGTTGCCGCACAGGAACTTCCAATCTTTCCTGACGTTACCAAAACACCCGGCCAATGGCACATTCCGCCTACGCCAATGGCAACGCTATGTGCAGATGACTACACGAAGACCGTGCGTGACGTGCCCGACCAGGAAAAGCTAAAGGTTTTCGCCGAGTATGGCATAAATCCGAAGGATTACCCCGAAGGCACTTTCGAAATCGACCATCTGGTTTCGCTAGAACTGGACGGCACCAACGATATCACAAACCTTTGGCCCCAAAGCTACAAGGGAACGCAGAACGCACACATGAAGGACGATCTCGAAGATACCCTGAAGCACCTTGTATGCACGGGAAAGCTGGCTCTGGGGGATGCGCAGACCGCAATCCGTACAAATTGGTATACAGCGTATCAGAAGTATGTTCCCCAAGGCCGATCGGGCAATTGATAGCGAGCTTACCTCAGATGCCCCCACGCGAATGCAATTGCCCCGGCTCTTGAAGCGGATAATCGACGCAGAGCAGCGGTCGGTGGGTGGCGTGCCTAGCGGGGGGACATGCATCTCGGTTCCACCACCATGTTGATTCACCGCAAACCCCAGCGGGCTCCAGGTTCCGACAACTCGGTGTCCCATCGCCGCATGATCATGGGACCGGCGCTGCGCTGCATGCTATCCCCCACAAAGCTATGATCCTTGCAATTCCTAGTTGCGCGGATTAGGGTTTCTCGCCCGCTAGTCAACCGCGAGACACCCCCTGAGCTGGACGCGCAAGCGTCCGAAGGTGTTGCCGTGGTTGACCCAGCAAACTCCAAAAATCCGTCGGCATTTGTGCGGGTTGCGCCATGAGCGATCCAGCATGGGGCCAGCAGGACATCTATGAAGGTGGAACGCAGTTCACCTTCCCGAATTTCCAGACTTTTAATTTTACTACCGGCGCCTCCACTGGGCAGATAACCTGTCCGCAAGTCGTGCCCGCAGCGGCTACTTACTTCGAACTGCATTGTTTACTGGGCACGTCTACCGGCGGGAATAGCTGTGCTGGACTTGTGCTGGGGTCTTACTCTGGTCCTAATATCCGAACCAATTTCACCACTACCACCGGGAGCGTGTGGGTCGCCGGGAACGGCGCGGTGTTCAACAATGGGGTTTTCACGGGCACCAGCCTAGGGAATATGACCACCGGGGTGGCTCTTGGAGTTTGGATAAACGCTACCCAGACGCAGATCGCCTTCACGCAAAACGGAACTACCTGGAACGGCAGTTTTACGACCGCACAGATTCTCGCCGGGACCGGTGTATTTGCGATTTCCTTCGGTGCGGCGTTGGTGCCGTTTGTAAGCCTTCGCGCCGCGGCTTACCTCACGCAGCCGCCGATTGCTGATCCGCCTGGATGGGGCAAACCGCTACCCGCTGGCACCGATCCGACCGCGGCGACACACTCGCCGGGAATGCCTCCAGCCGGCGCGCTGCTCGGGGCGCAAGTCGGTCCGAATGCAATACAAACGCTGTACGGCGCGCCGATTCCGTATGGTTGGGGCCAGGCGGTTGCTTTCGCGCAACCTGGCCAACAGGGCGCGGTGATGCAGCAAGCAATGGAAGCGCGGCGCACGCGCCTTCAAGAACTGTATTCCATGCCAGATTGGAGCCAGGGTGTTACGCAGGCGGCGCAAGAAGGATGGATGGACCCAAAGCTTGCTTCGGTGGTGGTCAATCATCCTGAGTCGCGCGACAAACTTCTGCAAACTTTAGTCTCGCCGGATTCGTATTTTTCTACCTTGGAAAAGTATAGCGGCCAGGGGTTGAGGCCAGATCCGCAGACTGGGCAAATGGTTGTCTCGCCCGTTGCGGTGCAGGCGGCCGGCATGAAGGCGCAATCTGTTGCCGAAGGCACTGGAACGGGTGACTTAGCGAACGCGCAGGCGCTTGCTTATGATCGAGCTCGCGGTGCAGCGGGCGCAGAAACGCAACCTCTCACAGTCCAGGCGACGGATGCCGATGGACGGCCACAATTCCAAACTGACCAGCAAGGTCGGCAGGTTCTTGGTCCCGATGGCAAGCCAATTCCGATTCTAACGCAGAAAATCGTCAACAAGGGTGTCTTGGCCGATCAAAGCGGCAGCAGCAGTCAGCCTGGGGGCGCCCCGTCCGGAGGTGCCCTAACGGGGTTGGGTGCGCCTGGAGCGTACCCACCTGGTGCGCAACCTGCGCCGGTCCGCTCGGTGCTTTCTACCCCTCAAATGTTCCCAGGTGGTGATTTACCGCCAAGCGATCCACGCAGTGCGACCGGGGCCGGCCCGCTGCTTGGTGGCATACCTTCCGCCCACGACGACCAGAACGCAGTGCCTGTGCCGATGACTGCCGCTGGGCAGCCCGTCCCCTGGGGTCAATCCCCACCGAATATGGCCCCACGGAACGCGCGGGCATCGATCGCGCCTGCTGCTGGTCCAGCAGCCACGCAGCCCGGCGGCGCGTTGGCTGGTCTCGGCGCTCCTGGCGCGCACCCGGCTGCGGCTGCCCCTCCTGCTGCTGCCGGCGGTGCTCTGTCCGGTCTCGGCGCGCCGCAGCCAGCCGTCCAGGCGCCAGCGGTCCCGCCTGCTGCGCCATCGACGGCATCGGTGCCGGGCCTGGATACCGGCTTGCCAGTTTATACGCCCCCGCAAGCCGCTGCGCTGAAGGTGGCGACGTGTCCGTCGTCGAATGTTTTGAGACAGAGTGTGATCTGAATTAGCGGAGGCTTTGGCCCATCTGGTTGAATGATTTATGCGGCTTGGCGTTGGTGGTGCAAGCGTCTTCGCTCGATGGTTTGGTGCTTTATTCGTTCCCGCTCGAGCAGGATAGTTTTGCCTCTTCCGTAATAGACATCGGCTGGTGTGAGGTTATCCAGGCTCTCGTGGTAGCGCTGGTTGTTGTAGGTCTCGATGAAGGCACCCAACTGCGTCTCCAGGTCGCCGGGCAGGTAGTAGTTTTCAAGCAAGATGCGGTTCGATTTTACCCTGCGTTTGTGGATGGCACGGGGCACCGCGGACATGCTCCATTTTCCGGGCCTTCAGCCATTCGGCCAGATCGGCTGCGATGTAGCTAGGGCCGTTATCAGAGAGCAGCCGCGGCCTGTGGCGCACGCTCGCCAGGCTGCAGCCTGAGGCGGCCAATGCCAGTTCGAGTGTCTCGGTGACATCGCTGGCTGCCATAGTGGTGCAGAGCTTCCAGGCGATGATAGTGCGGGAGAAGTCGTCGAGTATGGTGGATAGGTAGAACCATCCCCAGCCGATGACCTTGAAGTAGGTAAAGTCGGTTTGCCACAGCTGGTTGGGTGCGGTGGTCTTGGTATGGAATTCATCGGCGGCCTTGACGACGATAAAGGCCGGACTGGTGATCAGGTCATGGGCTTTCAGCAGGCGATAGACGGAAGCCTCGGACACGTAATAGTTTTTCTGCTCGGTAAAGCGGATGGCGAGCTCGCGGGGAGACAACTCCGGGGCATCCAGTGCCAAGTCGAGGATCTGCGCCCGGACATCGTCGGGGATGCGGTTCCAGACCCGCTCCGGCCTGGACGGGGTGTCTGCCAGGGCTTCCGGGCCGCCGGTGAGATAGCGATCATACCAGCGGTAGAAGGTCGGCCTGGGCACACTGATCTGTTCGAGTGTGCGACGCACTGACAAATGAGACTGCTCGACGATGCGGATGATCTCGAGCTTTTCAGCTGCGGGGTATCTCATGCGGGGTCGGCCCCATCCGCGATCAGACTTTTTTTGAGCAGCCGCAGCTCGAGTGCCTGCTCGGCGACAACCTCCTTGAGCGCGCGGGCTTCCTGGCGCAGGTCTTTAACCTCGTCAGCGGTGGTCGCGCGGGCTGTGTCGCCGGCCAGGCGGCGCTTGCCGGCCTCGAGGAACTCCTTGGACCAGGCGTAATACATGCTTTCGGCAATGCCTTCACGCCTGCACAGCTCGGCGATACTGGCGTCACCGCGCAGGCCATCCAGCACGATGCGGATTTTGTCCTCGGCGGAATACTGCTTGCGCGTGACCCTGCGGATGTCGCGGACCAAGCGTTCGGATGGTGAAGTCGTAGGGAAGGATTTCTGGCTCATCTGAACTCCTGCGTTGTTACGATGAGCCGGAAATCCTCCCTTCCTCAATACCGCAATTCTGTCTCATGAGACCTGACGCCGGACACCTTGGGGTAAAGGCTCACTCTCATACTGCATCAATGTAGCAAGCATTTCCCGGTAGCGCTTGACGTGTCCATCGGCGGTGCCCATCCCCACATTTTGGCATTGAAACCCGGCGAGAATGGCCGCGACGCTTTTATCTGTGTCCGTCACATACAACCCGGCTCTAGCTTACCGCTAAACATAGCATAAGCTGGGGCTCGTAGGGGCGCTAAGGTGTCTCGATCCAGGTAATCGGAAGCTGAGCCGCCGCGGTGTAGAGAGCCTGGCAGACGAGATCCTGGAGCTGTCGGATGATTCCAGCCGGGACGTTAAGATCCTGCCAGACGGACGGCAGCTCGTTGACCATGAGGTCGTCGCCCGCTTCATCCCCATGCGCCGGGCCGAGGCTGGCCATCACCAACGAATCTCAGGCGTTAACCTCGGCCGCTACGCACGAGAAAGCGCGTGGCGCGAAGACATGCGGCGGGTGGACAACGGCAGGTAGGCAGCGCGCGACACATCCACATTGATGGCCGCCGGGCGCGCCATGTTGCGTAGGCACGGCCAAGGCCATTTTTCAGCGCGGCATTCGGCTATTACAATAGTACCTGCGCGGAACTGTTACTTGCTACGCACGCCACTCCGGAGAAACACTCCCTAAAACTGGGGTGTGCGTCACATGACACGGAATGGTATCGGCCGCCTTGCCGCGGCGTTTCTGCCTTTTTTGCTATGGTCCCAGGGCTCGGTTGCAACCGCGCCGCCCAGGATCAGCAAGGTTAAATTTGTAGCCAGCGGAGGCACCTTTAATGCGACCATCTCGGGCCTGCAGTTTGGCACGGCACCGTCTGGCGTTCCCTGCACCGCCTGCTCAATCCCTGAGTTCAGCATCACCGCCATAGCCCATCTCGCTGACGCTGTTTCTTACAATATCACTGCTTGGACCAATACCAGCATCACGGTGACTGGAATCAACGCTGCCGCCAGCGATGCAGTCTCCATTGCCCTTAAGAACGATGCGTTGAAAAATGTCGCAACTTGGGGCGGTACCCTTCCCGGCAAAGTCAAGAATCCAAAAATCACTAAAATAACGTTCTCCGGAAGTGGGGCAACGCTGCACATAACCATAGCGGGCACCGGCTTTGGGTCCGCACCGGCTGGTATTCCCGGCACCACGGACGTGCCTTATCTTAACTTTGTTGAGTGGAATGTTAAAGCGCCGGGCCCGTATAATTATCCTTGGGGAGCGGGTTGGGACGCGCAGGGTTACAAAGACACCGCCACGCTTAAGTATACGTCCTGGACCAGTACGCAGATCGTCATTAGCGGCTTTGGCGGCGCCTATGGCACCGATGGTTTTACTTCCAAGGCCGGTGATCCCTACGTCATCTGGCTCTGGCAGACGCCGGGATCCGATCCCGGCTCGACCGGCCCGCAAACGGCGTACGGGGGACGCGTCCCGTAGGGAGAGGTCCGAGGTTTGCCGCGGCGCCGATTATCGAACGACAAGATTGGTTCGTCATGCGGCCCGGGCAAACATCGCGGCCGCGGCTGAGGACCTGGAAATTCAGAGCGACGTTCCATGATGAAGACCGTGGGCGTGTCAGTCGCGGGGGAACCTGGGCAGGTCATATACGCTAATTGGTTATGGTATTTTCCTCGCCACAACCTCTGACCGCTTTCGACAGGGCGAACGACACCCGCACGCGCTACGCCACTGAGGAGGTGGTCCGCCGCAGTATTGCTCTGATCGAGCGAACGCCAACGACCCTTGGCGCCATGGTCAAGGCCCGGGATCAACCCACCAAACCATAGGCTCGCGCCCCTGCTTCTCGCACCTCAGACCACCGTAAGGCCGGGACGGAGCCGCCCGCACGGAATCTACGATCTTAGCCGCTGCCGCCGGTGTCGTCACGTCGATCCCGCACTCGGCGGTCACCAGGCCGGCAATCTCCCGCACGTTCAAGGGCGGCTCGAAACGTGGTAGGGCGCCCATCACCGTCGTGGCTGAAGCCCGCAGGGGCCTATCGTGCGGTCCCGACCCGCTTGCGCTTCAGGTTTATCGTCGCCGGCTTTTGATTTGGATCAAACAGCCGCATGGTGTGGCCCAGGAGATCCAGATTCGCGCGGAGCACATCAAGCCGGCGCTCGGGCGCCTCGGGGTGCCGCCTGATAACTATAGCGCCCTGCGTCGGCGCCACGTTCCAGTTGGGCCCAGGTTCGGAAGTCGCCGTGGGTGTCGAACAGGCGAGCGATGAACTCGGGGGCAGTTGAGCAGCGAAGCGTCCGCACATGGACAACACAATAGCGAGTTTATTCCCGCATATCGGCGCACCCGTGGTAAATCCGTACCTGGGCCCGCGTTGGTGGGCTGGTTGCCGGCGAGCCTCGAGAGCAACGTCAGGATCCCATTCGCGATGTCGCTGAACGGGATAATCAGATCGAGGAACCGCAACATTATAGTGTTGGCGCAGCGCTTGTTTCGTCCGCTTATACCAATCGGCGTTGAGGCTGACTCACGTAAGGTAAGGTAAGCAGTTCTTTTTTGAGAAAAAGAACCAAAGAACTTTTGCTCATTGAGGTGTGCGTTGGATCGAACGCGCGCCCCAATTTGCAAAAGTTTTTGCTTCTTTTTTCAAAAAGAAGCGCTGGCTTGCTTGCTAAGGGTCAACCTCTACGCCGCATGGTATTAGGTGGGCCTGAACCCACTGAGAGACTTAACGTTGTGCAGTGGAGAACAGTAGGACGCATGAAATGAGGCCATGGCGCCCCCAAGATGCGGCCAGGCGCGTTATCTGCGCCGCGGGCCTGATCGCTGCGGCCGCCATGCCCGCGCGGGCTGAGGCGGCGCCGGCGCAGGCTGCGTATGTGGGCTACGTGCTGGGGGTGCACGTGTTCGACTTGACGTTGGTGGTGTCGCTTCAGCCTGCCGGGTATCGGATGGCTGTGTCGTTCCGGCTCGTGGGGCTGCTCGGCGCGTTGTGGCCCGCCGAAGGCTCTACTGTCGTGGATGGACATTTCACCGACAGCCGGGCCATGCCGCAGGTGATGGTCAGCCAGGGCCGCTACTGGGGCACCTCGCATGTGCTGAATGTCGACTGGAAGGATAGGCTGCCAGAGGTCGTGCAGATGATTCCGCCGTTGGAAAAGGATCGGGAACCGGTCCCTGTGCGCGATCAGGTGAATACGATGGATACGCTTAGTGCCGTGGCTGAGATAATGCAGGAGGTTGCCGCAAGCGGACGCTGTGACATGACTGCACGCACCTATGACGGCAGCCGACTGTCCGAGCTTTCCGCTCGCACGGTGGGGCAGGAGGTTTTGAAGCCTGCTGACCGATCGTCGTTTCAAGGTGACGCGCTGCGGTGTGAGCTGACGGGACGGATGATCGGCGGGTTTGTACGCAGCGACGATAGTGCGGCTTCACGCCGGCCTAAGGTAGCTACGATTTGGTTTGCTAGGGCAAAGCCGGACGAACCGCCGATTCCGGTGCGCATGACGTTCGCTCAGCAAGGATCCCCTGGGGCGATTGCTTATTTGGCTCGCTGAGCCTGGGCCATCGCGTGTAGGTCACTCTTTTGGTTACGTCATTGGAGCATGTCGCAACACGCGTGCGTCAAAACCGCGCCCAATGAGTCCGCAGAGAGTCCGCGTAGCCACCCGTCAATATGACTTAGTAACGTTCATGGCGTTAAGTTATTGATTTTGCTGGTGCCGGGTGAGAGGATTGAACTCCCGACCTTCGGTTTACAAAACCGCTGCACTACCGCTGTGCTAACCCGGCAAGCATTGAAAACGTTCAGTTTTTTCTAATTCTGTCCGACTGATCGTCCATGTACTCGTTCAACTCGGTCCACCTTTCGGCGCCCGGCGGCCACCTTCTAGCTTACCCGTCGCGGCTTTGGCAAACTCATCGTTCGGGAGCGCGTCGCCCTTGTCGTTGGTGCTGCCGGCTGCCTCGGCGCCGCTGTGTTCGCGGCCTGGGTGCAGCTCACTCTGCATTCAGCAGGAGCAGAAAGCAGGCTGGCCAATACCGTGACCTCAATCCGGTGGGCCGCCCGGCACATTTTCCCTTGTAGCCATTCCGTTGCCAATCCGCGCTGTATCATTCAGCAAGGTTGCTTCCCCGGCAAGGAGCGCCAGCATCAACCGATGTTCACGCGCGGTGACGATATCGATAAAATCTGAAACGCCACCCATGCATTGCAATGCATCGAGCCCATTTTCCAGAAAACGCTGCAGGTCCGCGAATCCCGCTAGTCTGGCGGGTTCGCGCATCATGCGCAGTGTGGTGAGGGCCAATGGCTTGTGGCCAAAACGCTCCAGTTCGCGCGCCAGCGCACCGATCAATTCAATTTGGCGGGTGCGATCGCCGGCTCGGCCAACGGCCGCGTAGGCCGTCGCGTAACGCGCGGGCGTTAGGTCGTGCACCAGGGAACCTAGCGTTTCGATCATGGCTGCATCAAGCGATTCCGACAACGCATCGAGCTGCCAGGCATCCGCAAGTGTCTCCAGGCCAGACAGTGGCAGCAAACGGACCGCCGTCGACATGGCAAGCTGCGCTTCTTCATAGCGCGACAAGTTTGTCTCTGGGCCGTAAAGGTCGGTCAGAAAAAACTGCGTCGCCTTGCTAAAACGTGCGTTTGCCAACAGATCCGCATAGGTGGGGGCCAGGCGCACAGCCTGAAATTGACGCAGAGTCTGCCGTGCCGCCGCCGCCGCCGCCGCGCCAGCGGCGAAGCCGTGCCGAATATCCGCCGCAATTTGCAGGTCGGCCTGCATGCGAGTTGCTAACATATCGCGTTTCATGCAAGCCGGCCTTTCATGGCGTTTGCGATCGGGGCCGCCTCGCGCTATGGTAAAGGGAACTGTCCG
>FTBI01000334.1_pt1 | contig 15366 bp, 17 predicted proteins | sample 1639171 | NCBI WGS metagenome assembly FTBI01 (sample SAMEA3914812, study PRJEB12502) | metagenome | biome: forest; material: soil | place: Canada | collected 2011-07-07 | depth 0.1 m | reverse complement strand
TCTCCATCGATGTCCTGTTCGACAAACTGGTCACCCAGCTGCGCAAGCATCGCGAGAAGATCTGCGACAAGCACCAGCGCGCCGTGCGCGACGAGCGCCAATACGGCTGACCAGCCCGGCCCGCCCGCCCCAGGGCGGGCCGTTACCCCCTCCGATTTCGACCTTCCAGGGCGCCGGCCGGTGTGAACTGGCACAATGTCCATGTTGCTGCACGGGCCAAGACCGCCCCCAACCCCGCAGCGCAAAGGATCTGGCTTGGATCGGCTCACCGCCCGACAACTCTACGATGGTGTCCACGAGCGCATGGCGCTGCGCTGGGTTTCCGGCATGCGCGGTGAGTCGCGCGTGCTTGAGCAGGCAGCGACAACGACTCGCCGGCCGTCGCTGATTGGCTATCTCAACGTCATCTATCCGAACAAGATCCAGATCATCGGCACGGAAGAGCTGAACTTCCTCGATGGCCTGGATTCGCGCCAGCGCTGGGAGGCGATCAACAAAATCGCGGCCTATCAGCCGGTCGCCATCATCGTCACCAAGGATCAGGCCATCCCCACCGACCTGCGTGAGGTGGCCGAGGAAACCAATACGCCGTTGTGGATCAGCTCCAAGCGTGGCCACGAGCTGCTGACCTGGATGCAGTACTACCTGGCACGCATGCTGGCGCCCAAGATCACGCTGCACGGCGTGTTTCTGGAAGTGTTTTCCATTGGCGTGCTGATCACCGGCGAATCGGGTTCGGGCAAAAGCGAGCTGGCACTGGAACTGATCAGCCGCGGCCACCGCCTGGTGGCCGACGATGCCACCGAGTTCACGCTGATCGCGCCGGACGTGATCGACGGCACCTGCCCCGAGTTGCTGCAGGACCTACTGGAAGTGCGCGGTCTGGGCGTGCTCAACGTGCGCGAAATGTTTGGCCACACCGCGGTGAAGCCGTCCAAATACCTGCGCCTGGTGATACACCTGAAGCCGTTGCGCGAAGGCGAGGACACCGATGGGCTTACCCGCCTGACCGGTGACATTGGCCACCGCGAGATCTTCGAGGTACAGGTACCGATGATCACCATTCCGGTGGCTCCCGGCCGCAACCTTGCGGTGTTGGTCGAGGCCGCGGTGCGTAACCATGTGCTGAAAAGCAAGGGCATTGACCCGGCCCAGACCTTCATCGACCGCCAGGCGCACCAGATGCGCCGGCTGCCTCCCTGGTGACCCATGAGTAATACGACGTCGGCTCCGGCCATCCATCATCCCGAGGCGATCCACTTGATCGTGCTCACCGGCATGTCCGGTGGTGGCAAGACGGTGGCCCTGCGCGCGCTGGAAGACCTGGAGTTCTACTGCGTTGATAACCTGCCCACCGCCCTGCTACCGCAGCTGGTGGCGGCGGTGAGCCGCGGCAACGAGGGACGCCGCCGCAACGTCGCGGTGGGCGTTGACGTGCGCAATCCCGAGGAAGACTTGCAGCGCATGCCGGCAGTGCTGTCGGAGCTGGCTGCGGCCGGCGTGCACGCACACCTGATTTTCCTGGATTGCCGCGACGATGTCCTGATCAAGCGCTATTCCGAAACGCGCCGTCGCCACCCGCTGTCGGCCCGCGGGCTATCGTTGGCCGACGCCATCGCCGAAGAGCGCCGCGTGTTGCGCCCGCTGTCCTCGATTGCGGACAAGGTGATCGATTCCAGCGACATGAACGTGCACCAGCTGCGCCGGCTAATCGCCACCGGCTATGCCGAGGCCACCGACGGGCTGACCCTGATGTTCCAGTCGTTCGCGTTCCGCCGTGGCTTGCCCTTGGATGCGGACTTCGTGTTCGACGCGCGCTGCCTGCCTAACCCGCATTGGGACCCGACCCTGCGCCCGTTGTCAGGCAAGGATGCTCCGGTGCGCGATTACCTGGAGACGCAGCCGCTGGTCGCCGAGTATTTCGCCGATACTGCGCGCTGGCTGGATGCCTGGTTGCCGCGTTTCGAGGCGGACGACCGCAGCTATGTCACCATTTCCGTCGGCTGCACGGGGGGACGACACCGCTCGGTGTACCTCGTGGAGAAGCTGGCGGCCCATTACCGTGCGCTGCGTAGCGGCGTGCTTACCTTCCATCGTGAACTTGAGTGATTGCCATGCTGTCGATGTCCCTGAACCGGAATGGCACGCCGTCGTGAGCGTCGGTGTACTGCTGATGACGCACGAGGCGGTGGGCAAGGCGCTGATCTCCGCCGCCCACCACGTGCTACCCAAGCTGCCTCTGAAAGTGGAGGCGGTGGAGATTCCGCCTGAGGCCGACCCTGACGTGATGCGCATGCTCACTGCGTTGCACGCGCGCGGGCTCGACCAGGGCGAAGGGGTGTTGGTGCTGGCCGACCTCTACGGCGCCACGCCATGCAATATTGGGCTTTCGCTCAGCGCGCTGGGCGTGCGTTTGCGCTGCGTCTCGGGGCTCAACCTCCCGATGCTGCTTCGGGTACTCAACTACGCAGAAAAATCATTAGACGAATTGGCCGAAATCGCTGCCAGCGGTGGACGCGGGGGAATCTTCATCGATCATGCTTGAACAAGAAATAGTTGTTTCGAACAAGCTGGGCCTGCACGCCCGCGCCTCGGCCAAGCTGGTGCAACTGGTGCAGGGATTCAAGTCGACGGTATGGCTGGTCAGTAAAGGCCGCGAAGTCAACGCGCAGAGCATCATGGGCGTCATGATGCTTGCAGCGGGTATTGGCACAGCGCTGACCGTGCGTGCCGAGGGGCCGGACGAGGAGTCCGCCATCGCCGCTGTGGTGGCGTTGTTCAACCGCAAGTTCGACGAAGGAGCCTGAGTGCGAAAAGTTCTCGCCCGAGCGCAGCACCTTGAGGCCGTGTTCACGGCCCGGTGGGCTGCATCGTGCGATCTTTTCACAGCGGGGTTCGATGCGTTGGCCGGATGCCGACGTCAACAGCGGCACGACAGGCTGCTTCACCACGGAAGGCACGCATGAGACTCATCTTGACCGGCACCACGGCGGCAAAAGGCATGGCCCTTGGCCGTGCCCGCCTGGTACAGCCAAGCCGCTACCTGGTCGATACCCGCCCGCTCAACGAGGACGAGGTGGACGTCGAGCTGGCGCACCTCCATCGCGCGCTGGAAACCGCACGGCAGGAATTGCGCGAACTGCGCGGCAAGCTGCACGGTGCGCTGGCGCGTGAAGTCAACGAGTTCATCGACGCCCACAGCCTGCTGCTGGACGACCCGGAATTGCTGCGTGGCCTGGACGACCTGGTGCGCATCGGTCACTACCGTCCCGGCGCGGCACTGAAGAAACAGCGCGATCGCCTGGCCGCGGTGTTCGAGGCGATGGACGACCCCTACCTGCGCTCGCGCAAGGAAGACGTCGACCAGGTCATCAACCGCGTCATCTCCGCCCTGCAGCGCCAGACCAGCCGCGAGGAACGCAAGCTGGCGGCACGTGTGGGCGAAATCCTGATTGCCGACACCATCGCCCCCGCCGACATGGCCCACCTGGCCGGTAGTGGTCTGCTTGGCGTAGTGGCCAGCTCGGGCAGCGTGTACTCGCACAGCGCGATCCTCGCGCGCAGCCTGGACCTGCCAATGCTGGTGGGCGCCCGGGATGCCTTGTCGAGCATCCACGACGACGACCTGATCCTGCTCGACGCCGAGCGCGGCGAGGCCGTAGTGCACCCCACCGCGCAGGACCTGGCCCGCTACCGTGCCTGGCAGCGCGAGGCGGTGCTGGAGGGCCGGCGCCTGGCGACGCTCGCCAACGCGCCGACGCGCACGCGTGATGGCGTGGATATCCGCCTGTTCGCCAACGCGGAAATGCCGCTCGATATCGCCATGGCCCGCGCGCGCGGCGCCGATGGCGTCGGCTTGTATCGCACCGAATTCCTGTTCCTGCGGCAGAAGGGCCTGCCCAGCGAAGACGAACAGTTCATTGCCTATCGCGACCTGGTGTTGGGCATGGGCGGCCTGCCGGTGACTATCCGCACGCTCGATCTGGGCGCCGACAAGGCCGACGCGGCGGGACTGGTATTGCGTGGCGAGGACAACCCGGCGCTGGGTGTCCGCGGCGTACGGCTGTCGCTGCGCTATCCGGCCGTGTTCAGCACGCAGATTCGCGCCATCCTGCGCGCGGCCTGCTACGGCCCCGTGCGCGTGCTGGTGCCGATGGTGACCCAGCCCGACGAACTTATCGCAGTGCGCACGCTGTTCAAGCTCGCGCGACAAGAACTCAAACGTGAGAACGTCGACCTGCCCGAGAAGCTTGCGCTAGGGGCGATGGTCGAAGTACCTGCGGCCGCCATCAACGTGCGCGCGCTGCTGGAGCATGCCGACTTCCTCGCGATCGGCACCAACGATCTGGCCCAGTACGTGCTGGCGGCCGATCGTGGCAACGACGCGCTGGACAACATCTACAATCCGCTTCAACCCGCCCTGCTGCGCCTGCTGTCCTACGTGATCGCCGAAGGCCGTCGCGCGAAGAAGCCGGTGAGCCTGTGTGGCGAGATCGGCGGCGATATCAATTTCACCTCCTTGTTGCTGGCGCTGGGCTTGTGCGAATTCAGCATGCACCCGAGCCAGCTTCTGCATGTGCGTGATCGGCTGGCCACGCTTGATCACGGTGTTTTGCGTGCACAGGCGTCGCGCATCCTGCGTGCGCGCACGCACGAGGAAGCCGAGGCGCTGCTCGCCAGCATCACGGCCTAAAGAGCCTCAGCGCCCATGTGCCGGTGAGTACCACGGCGAGCGGATAGCATCTTCTTATGCTCAATGGGCCAGACGCTAACTTACTCCGCTAAGTCCAGCCTGTTTCAGATAGCCGTGCATACCCGTTGCCTATCTCCCAAGTCAGCACAGGCGCGGACATCTTTCAGATTTGTCTGATATGGCCTGGGCGAATCACGGCCTAGGATGCGAGTCGATAGAACTTGAAGGTCGCACTGGGACATAACTTATGTCATTCAACCGAAGAAAGGTTGGCGCGCTTGCTGGCGCGCAGTTCCTCATCATGATCTCTCTCTCGTCCGTTGCGCGTGGGCAAGCCCAAAGCTCTTCCGGATTTCATGCGGGAAACTTCCGTCTTTCGCCGTCACAAGGCGCCTCCACATCGCAGCCATCAACAGAAGAAAGCACAAAACTCAGGGCATCGGTATTTGCCCCTGTTAACGATGCGATGTCGTTTCCCGACGCGTGCAAGAAAGGCTTTGCGAAGCAGCTGGGCGAGCGATCCTTTGAACTCGCCAATCCGGGGCAGCCTTATCAAGCAACGGATGTGATAACGCAGAATCCGCGTCTTCCCTGGCGCCGCTTAATCCTCGGCGGATCGACGCCAGATCGTTGCATCATCTACTACGAGAAGGGCGGCTTTACGACCACTCGTGTTGTTGTAGTGATCGACATCTCTAAGGCCAGTGGGCCCGCGTTCGTCTGGGGTGGTGTAGGTGGAGACGCCCCACACGACCTGGTATCGCTGGTTTCTCAGATAACCGATGCCAAGTTTCAGCGCGGCGGAGCCTATAGCTGGTAGTCGGTAGGATGACCGGCGCAAGTATGTGATCTTGCCAAAGGCGTTGGATGGCGCACCCAAGCAGTTGGTGTTCTACGAGGCAACGAGCTACCTGAAGTTCCGTCGCGAGCAGCGACGCATTGGCAGTCCCCGCGACTGTCGAGAAATCACCTCGATCCGCTGGATGTGCCATTTAGAAATGCCTCGATCAGCGCGCCGCGATAGCGCTGTCGGTGCAGCAATAGCGAGAGCTTGCGCTGCAGATCGAGGAATGGCGTTTTGAGTACGCTCAGGCGCCCGGCCGCCACTGCATCTGTCACTGCCACTTCGGGCAAACAGGCAATGCCCAGACCGGCGATCACGGCCTGCTTGATCGCCTCGGCCTGATCCAGCTCCAGCACGGTCTCGCCCATGGGCAGGTTCGACAGGGCACGTTCGCTCAGGCTGCGCGTGGCCGATCCGGGCTCGCGCAGCACCCAGCGAGCGCCAGAGAAATCCTCAGGCTGCAGGCGCCGCTTGCGTGCCAGTGGATGATCGGGTGGCGCGCACACCACCAATGCGTCATCGCGCCAAGGCCGCACTTCCAGTGACGGATGCGCGACCGGGCCTTCGACGCATCCCAGTTCCAGTGCGTGATCGAGCATGGCGGCGACGATTTCCGCGGTGTTGGAGACGCGCAGGCGCACCGAAACGTGGGGATGGGCTCGCACGAAGTCGCCCAACAATTCCCCCACTCGGTAGTTGCCTACGGTGTTGCTGGCCCCGACACGCAGCTCCCCGCCCAGCGCTTCCGCGCTGCCGTTGCCGATACGGCCGAATTCGGCATAACGCTCCAGCAGCTCCTGTGCCAGCGGCAATAGTTCGCGGCCACGGGTGTTGAGCCGCAAGCGGCCGCGCTCACGCGCAAAAACGGGGGCCTCCAGCTGACGCTCCATTTCGGCCAGCGCCATGCTGGCCGCTGGCTGGGTCAGGTGCAGCGCCTCAGCGGCGGCGCGCACGCTGCCCAGGCGCGCTATCTGCACGAACACCTCGAGCTGGCGCGGACTGATGTTGATCATCAGTAGATCTTATTACATGAATCAATAATTCAAAGTTTCCTTGATGAAACCCCGGGCGGACAATGGCGCCATTGCAGGAGAACGCCATCAACGCCACCGCCGCCACCCTCACCTCACCCACCCTTCATCAGCGCCTTCCCGGCCTGCTGCTGGCGGTGGTCATCGCCCTGGTGGCGCTGGGCCTGGGGCGTATCGCCCCGCTGATCGGTGGCCCGGTGTTCGGCATTGTGCTGGGCATCCTGGTGCGCAATACGATCTCGCCTGGCGGCACCTATACGCCGGGTATCCAGTTCGCCGGCAAGCAGGTGCTGCAGTGGTCGATCATTGCGCTGGGTTTCGGCCTCAGCCTCAACCAAGTCGCCAAAACGGGCCTGGAATCGCTATCGGTGACGCTGGTGACCATGACGGTCGCCTTTCTTACCGCCTGGGCGCTGGGCCGCATGCTGAAGGTGCATGACAAGCTCAAGATCCTGATTGGCGTGGGCACGGCCATCTGCGGTGGATCGGCCATCGCCGCGGTGACGCCGATCATCAAGCCCGATGATCACGACACCGCTTTCGCGATCTCCACCATCTTCCTGTTCAACCTCGTGGCGGTGCTGTTGTTCCCGCTACTTGGCCATCTGCTGCATCTTTCCGACCTGGGCTTTGGCCTATGGGCCGGCACCGCCATCAACGACACTTCGTCGGTAGTGGCCGCGGGCTACAGCTTCAGCAAAGAGGCCGGTGACTACGCCACTATCGTCAAGCTGACCCGCGCCACGCTGATCATTCCCGTCTGCCTGGTGCTGGCCTTCGCCACGGCCTGGAAACAAAAGAAACAGGGCGCCAGCGATTTCAGCCTAGGCCGTATCTTTCCCTGGTTCATCCTGTGGTTCCTGGTCGCCTCGGCTGTGCGCACGATGGGCCTGGTGCCAGTAGCGATCCAGCCGGCGCTGCATATGGCAGCGGAGTTCCTGATCATTGTGGCGCTCACTGCCATCGGCCTCTCAGCCAATCTGCGTCGCATGGCGTCCACCGGTGCGCGCCCGATCCTGCTCGGCCTGGGTGTGTGGGCCGCGGTGTCGGTAAGCAGCCTGCTGGTGCAGTTGGTGATCGGGCAGCTTTGATGGAGCAAACGCATTACCCTGCGTGACTGGTACCACCAACACTCGAACGGACATGCTTATCCACGGCCAGTGTCACTGCGGGAATATCGCCTTCACCCTCCACTGGGTGCCCGACCCCATCGAAATACCTGCGCGTGCATGCGACTGCTCTTTCTGCACCAGGCACGGCGGTGTTTGGACGTCCCTTCCCGACGGTTCGTTGAGCATCGCAATTCGGGATGCATCGCGGGTCTCGCGATATGCGTTCGGCACGAAGACTGCAGAGTTCCTAACCTGCGCCCATTGCGGCGTGGTGCCGGTGGTGACCAGCGAGATTGATGGCCGTCTTTACGCGGTAGTCAACGTGAATGCGTTCAACGATGTCGATCCCGCACTAATCCGCCACAGCTCAAAAAGCTTCGGTGAGGAAGACGCCGCATCGAGACTTGCGCGCAGGAAGCTCTATTGGATCGCCGACGTCGAGTACATGGAAGCCCTCGCCTGACGGCCGGCAACACTCACTCGGCAAACTGCTGCAGCAGCTTCACGGCACCCGCGAGGTTGGCGGTCAACGCCTCTGGAAGGCCGTGTCGACGGATGATGTAGTCCGGCGAGTTGCAGGCTACCCAAGTTGACCCCTGCTCGTCCTCCCATAGCAGCGCCTTGAGCGGAAGGTCCAAACCCGACAACGGCTCGGCCTGCATCAACGGCGTTCCCGCTTTTGGGTTGCCGAAGATCAGCATCTGCTCCGGCCGCATGCTCAGCCCCGCACGCGCGGCATCCCCGCTGAAGTCGATACGGGCGAAGATGGTGATGTCATGGGCGTGGAAAATCTGTTCGAGTTTCTCCAACGCCTCAGCGACGCTGTAGGCAACGCGGAACCGGACGATATCCTGATCTGCATATTCGCTTGTCATGGCTAACCGCCCGACGTCTCGTGGTGGATGGATGAGCGCCTCGCAACCGTCCGATCAATGATCCATCCGCAACCGTTAATACGATGCATGCGTACCGATGCCTGCCACCCAACGGCATCGCCAACATGCTTCAATGCTTTACCGCGTCACGGTGAATAAACGATATATGCCGCCAGAGCTTCTGTACCTCGAAGACCCCACCCAGGATGACCGGGCCGCGATTGCTGCGCCGCTCTTTACGTACAACCTGGCAAAAGGTCCACCGCCCGATGCGCGACCCGTCGCCATTGTGTTGCGCGATGAGCACGGCCATACGGCAGGAGGCCTGTGGGGCAAGACGGTATATGACTGGCTGTACGTCGAACTGCTGTCCGTACCCGAACACATGCGCGGGCAACACCTTGGCGCCGACCTTATGCAGCGCGCGGAAGAGATCGCCCGACAGCGTGGTTGTGTGGGCGCCTGGCTGGACACCTTCGCGTTCCAGGCGCGTGCTTTTTACGAGAAGCTGGGTTACCGCACGTTCGGCGAGCTCGCAAATCACCCGCGTGGCAGCGCCCGCTATTTCCTGATGAAACGCTTTTCCTGAGTCGTTCGGACATCACTTCCACGACACGGAAGCAAGCAACTCTGAAAGCCCAAACCAGAGCAGTTGCATGCCGATGCAGAAAATCACGAAGGCGAACAGCCGCATCGCGATCTTGGTGCCAACCGTTCCCAGTAGGCGCTCCAGATCGCCCGCAAAACGCACGCAGATATAGATGCTCAGGCAGAGCGCCACCAAGGCCGCGGCAACGCCACCGATATGTCCAGGAGAGAGTCCCTCGCGGGGCGAGCCCGTACCCAATGCGATCGCCACCGCAATCGACCCCGGGCCCACAGTCAGCGGCATGGTCAGCGGATAAAAGGCCTTGGAGGCGAGTGATCCCGTGCGCCTGTGCGCATCGATCGCCTGCGCCTCATCGTCATTGTCGTCGTCATCCGGCTTTTGCAGCAGATTCCAGCCGGCCATGCTGATGATGACGCCTCCGGCCACGCGAAGCACCGGGATGGAAATCCCAAAGAAGGTCAGCACATAGGCGCCGATCAACAGCGATCCGAGCAGAATGGCGAAGCTGTTGGTGGTGATGCGCCACGCCAGGTCGGTCCGTTCCGCCGTTGTCGCATTGGGAAACAGGCTGAGCACGATGAGTGCCGAGGCCGGTGGGTTGATGATGGGGAACAAACCGGTGACCAGCAGTAGAAAGGTCTGGGTGAATTCTTTCAGCATGGCTCACAGCGCTCCCGTATCAGTCCGTTGGCGAACACTGTGCCATGGCGCAGCAAGGAAAGTGAATGAGGATATCGGCCACCACGCACGGCAGGGCAATACATGCCGATATCGGCGCGCCACAGGGGTGCGCCGAGCGATCATTGAATGGTAGCGGCGTCGATGCGGCCGGCCCTCGCCGCCTTGACCATCGCTGCATGATCACGCTCGTTCTGGTCGGCGTAGGCCACTGAGAACGAAGTGATGGCGTCAGCAAAGGCATCGCTCTTTCCAATAAATGCGGAGAGCAGCACGGCATCGCCGGACCGCCCGTGGGCACGAGCCAGCGTATGGGCGCATAGCCTTCCATAGCGACGCAGATTTGCCGTACTCATCAGCTCGATCTGCGGTGACACCTTGGCGTCGCGCAATTGGCGCACGTAGAAGTGCCGCGAGGGACTCTGCATCCAGCCAAGAAAGATATCGCTGGCCGACTGCATGAGCCGCTGACCGGCGACCACGCGTTGACCCTGGTTCGGATAAGGGTTCTTGCCGATGAACGGATCGATCACCGATGCACGTGCTTCCTTGAACTGCAGGAATAGTGGATCGCCAGCCCCCGACACCAACAGGCTGATGCCGCAGTAGGTACCCACACTACCTACGCCAACAACCTTGACGGCGGCATCCACGGTCTCGAAGCGATCGAGCAGAACGCGCCGCTCCGGCGAAAGGGATTGGCGATAGTCCTCCAACGCACCTTCCCGTTCGTCTTTGGCCACATCATCAAGAAGTGCGTTGTCGTGATATATCAGCGGCGGCTCATCCTGGATACGGGCCGGCGAACCACCAGCCACCGTGAGCTTGACGAACTCCTTGGTGTGGGCCGTGTGTTCCATCGCTTTGCGCACGCTCTTGGACGCAAGCTTCTTCATCTGGGCGTCCTGCATGCGATCGATCACGGCCTGCAGGTCGATATGGTCGTACCAGGCATCGAGCAACGGCATGGCCGCGTACTCGGCCGTGTGGTCGCGATACGCGGTGGCGGCATTCCAGGCGATGTCCCGCGCATCGTCGGCCGAAAAGCCATTGGCACGCGCGGCGACCACCAGGCTCGCGCACAAACGCTTGACGTCCCATTCCCACGGACCAATGGTGGTCTCATCGAAGTCATTGATGTCGAATACGAGCTTGCGTTCGGGCGTGGCGAAGCCGCCAAAGTTCACCAGATGGGCATCGCCGCAAATCTGCAGATGAATGCCGGTACTCACGGTCGTGGAGAGGTCGCTCGCCATGATGGCTGCGCCGCCGCGATAGAAGGCGAACGGCGAAGCCATCATGCGGCCGTAACGAATCGGCACCAATGATTCGACCCGACCTTTCGATGTTTCGATAAGAATATCGATCGGATCATGCCGATCTTTGCTCGCCTTCCACCCGCCCAGCGCCCGCCGCGAACACTTCTCGCGTATGGCCTTGGCCATGGCCTGTCGGTCTTGTGGCGTCAGGTGCCACGTCTGCTGGGAGAGCGGTGACTGATCTGCCGTCGATAAGGGCAAGCTCGGCCCGGGGCTGCCCTTGGCGGCCGAGGGCTGGGCGTCTGCGGATGCTTGTTGCTCGACTATCGTGGACATGGCTAGCCCCTGATCGAGATAGGGTCGGACCGGCCGACCGGCTCCACATTTGACACCCGGAGCATGTGAAGAAAAACCGTAGAATTACCGTGAAATACGTGAAGTCACGGATAGCCGTCCCCGCAGCCAAGTCAGCCCAGAAGGTGGACCCTCAGGCCTTGCCCTGCTCCACCAGCGTGAGCGCGACCTTATCGCGCAGGTACACCGGCAGAGCATGCTCGGGCGCGCTGGCCCGCCCGGCGGCAAATTCACCGGCGGCCAGCTCGGCGACGTGGCGAGCCTGCGGGAAGCGCGTGCCATCCGCGGAACGTAGTTCGCCAGTAAGGCGGCCACGCAGTACCTCGGGGTAAGTGGCCCAGCCGGTACCGACCACATGCCAGGCATCCGCAGGTGGCAAGACCAGCGATTCGGGCGTGCATACGCGCTCGTCATCGAGTGCGACCAGGCCACCGTTATCGTCACGGCGATAGCTCGCCGCATAAATTTCCCCCATGCGGGCATCGATGACGGCGAGGATGCAGGCATCGTCTTCCGGTGCCTCTAACGCCAGCGCCGCCAGCGACGATACCGTGATCACCGGCACATCCAGCGCAAGCGCCATACCCTGGGCCAGCGAAATGCCAAGTCGCACACCAGTAAAGGCGCCCGGGCCGCGACCCACCGCGATGACATCCAGCGCATGACGCCCCAGGCCCGCCTCGGCCAGCAAGGCATCAGCCATCGGCAGCACCAGTTCGGCATGCCGGCGCGGGGCGATCTCGCTGCGAGCGATCACTTCGTCGCCATGGATCAGGGCAACGGAACAGGCTTCGGTGGCGGTTTCGATGGCGAGCAGGTTCATGGTGTTTCCATGATAACGGGTGCCGGCCCGGCCGGGATGGCTGGGCTGGTGCTTACCCTGAAGATGGAATCACCATGAGAACAGCCGCGAAGGCTGCTACCGAGGCGTGGCGGGGTCAAACTGCAGCGGTTAGGTGGCGAATTGACGATCAGCCTGCCGGAGGCTGCCACAGTTCGATGCGCGTGCCTTCCGGGTCCATGATCCAGCCGAAACGACCGAATTCACTGTCGTCGACACGCTCATCCACCTCGACGCCAGCTTTGCGCAGCTGCGCCAGCAGACCGTCGAGGTCGTCAACCCGGAAGTTGATCATGTAGGGCTGCGTGCTCGGTGCGAAATAGGTGGTGTCGGCCGCAAAAGGCGACCACAACGTCTTGCCCTTGCGGCTTTCGTCCTCGTTGAAGCTGGCGCCGCCCCATTCGTGCACGGGCAGCCCGAGATGCTTCGCGTACCACTCGCTCAACCCCTTCGGGTCGCGAGACTTGAAGAAGATGCCGCCCAGCCCGATGACCTTTGCCATGACACGATTCTCCACGTGACGTTGCTACGCGGACGAAGACATCTCGTTCGCAAAAAATGTTTGTACGTCGCCCAACTCGCGCGTGCGCGGCATGGCCGGCAGGCTGGCGAGAAAAAGACGTCCGTACCCTTTGCTGGTGAGTCGTGGATCGCACAGTACCAGCACGCCACGGTCGCGCACATCCCGAATCAGCCGCCCTGCGCCTTGCTTCAGGGCGATGACCGCACTGGGCACCTGCCAGCCCATGAATGGGTTGATGCCGGCTTGCTCCAGCGCTTCCAGCCGCGCCTGTAGTACCGGGTCGTCAGGCGAGGCAAACGGTAGCTTGTCGATCACCACGACGCTCAGCGCTTCGCCTGCCACGTCCACGCCTTCCCAGAAGCTCGCCGCGCCCAGCAGCACGCCGTGGCCGCTGGCGCGAAATTCCTCAAGCAGCCGAGGGCGCGGCGCCGTGCCCTGCACAAACAACGGCCACGGCACGCGATCGCGCAGCAAATCGGCGGCACGACGCAAGGCGCGATGCGAGGTGAACAGCAGGAAGGCGCGGCCATGCGAAGCGTGCAGCACGGGCAGCACGGCGTCGAGCACACGGTCGGTGTAGTCGCGCGTCGCGGGGTCTGGCAAGCCCGGCGGCAGATAGCACAGCGCCTGGGTGGCGTAGTCGAACGGACTCTCTACATGCAGCGTCTGTGGATCCTCCAGACCCAACTGGCGCGCAAAATGATCGAAGCTTCCCGCCACCGACAACGTGGCCGAGGTATGGATCCACGCCGCCTGCGTCTGTTCGCGCATGGCGCGCAGTGGCGCGGCCAGGTCGAGCGGGGTTGCGTGCAACGCGAAGCCGCGCGGAAAGAGTTCATACCAGCGCACGTCCCGCTCGCTGTTACGCTCGGCAATGCGGTCCAGTCGCTCGCTCAAGTGCGCGGCGCGCTCATGCACATTGGCAAAACCGCGCGAACGCTCGGCCTGCGAAACGAGACAGTCGGTAAGCGCTGCCAATACTTCGCGCAGCTCATGCAGCATGCTACCGATATGGCCGCTGGCCTCAAGCTGGTGGAACGGCCCACGTTCGGGCAGCGACTCCATCGCCAGGCGCAGATGGCGAACGGCATCCTGCAATGCTTCGACCGGTTCCAGCAGCAAGCCGATCGCACCGGTGACGCCATTGCATTCGCTCAGGCTGTCCTGCGCCAGCTCGGTAAGCTGTCGTGCGCTGATGCTCTGCGAGAAAAATTGCCCAGCCAGCTCGGGTATCTGGTGCGCCTCGTCGAGAATGAAGGCGTGCGCACCGGGAAGAATCTCGCCGAAACCTTCCTGCTTGAGCGCGAGATCGGCAAACAGCAGGTGATGATTGACCACCACCAGGTCGGCTTCCTGCGCCTCTCGGCGCGCCTTCACCACGTGGCAGTCATCGTAGAACGGGCATTCCACGCCCAGGCAATTTTCCGGGGTGGAAGTCACGCGCGGCCACAGCGGCGACTCTTCCGGCACCTCGGCCAGCTCCATCCGATCTCCACGCCGCGTGCGCGCGGACCAGGTGCGGATGGCGGCCAGCTGCGAGGCCTGCGCGCGGTCGAAGGTGCCCCCTTCGCGCACGGTCTGGTCCAGCCGGTACAGGCACAGATAGTTGGCACGCCCCTTGAGCAATGCCGTTTTCAGCCGTGCATCCAGCACCGAACGCACACGCGGAAGATCGCGAAAGTACAATTGGTCCTGCAGCGCCTTGGTGCCGGTGGAAACAATAACCCTCTCGCCGGAAAGCAGCGCAGGCACTAGGTAGGCGAAAGTCTTGCCGGTGCCGGTACCGGCTTCGGCAACCAGCGTTTCGCGCTCGGCAATGGCGTGCTGCACCGCCCGCGCCATCTCCTGCTGGGCGGCGCGCGGGGCGAAATTCGGCAGCTCGCGGGCGAAAGGGCCATCCGTGCCCAGCAGCGCGGCAACATCCTCGTGATCGATCATCCGGCAAGTATCGCCGACCCAGGCGCTGGCCGCGAATGCCCTAGACTGTGGCGACCCGACGGGAGATGCATTCATGTCCACGCCCATCAGCGGCATCGGCCAGATCGCCATCACGGTCAGCAACGTCGACCAGGCCTTGGCGTTCTATCGCGATATTCTCGGGCTTACCTTCCTGTTTCGCCCTGCCACCAACCTGGCCTTTCTCGATAGCGGCGGTGTGCGCCTGATGCTGTCCACGCCACAAGGCGCGGGTGCAATCGGTGGCAATTCGATTCTGTACTTCAAGGTCGCCGACATCGGCAACAGCTTCGAAGCGATGCTCAATCGCGGCGCGGTGGGCGAGCGCGAGCCGCAGGCGACGGCGGAACTGGGGGATCACACGCTGTGGCTGGCGTTTTTGCGCGACCCGGATGGCAATTTGGTGGGGCTGATGGAAGAGCGGCGGCGCTGAGCCCCTGCTCCCTCCCCCAACGGGAGAGGGAGAGGAGCAATTAGTACCGCGGCAGGCCTTCTACATGGCACTGCTGCACCGATTTGGTCGCAGTGGCTGCCGCTGCATCATCACCCGCATGCTGGCGCAGTTCGGCAATGGTCTGCCAGTTACGCGC
>FTBI01002047.1_pt1 | contig 15424 bp, 12 predicted proteins | sample 1639171 | NCBI WGS metagenome assembly FTBI01 (sample SAMEA3914812, study PRJEB12502) | metagenome | biome: forest; material: soil | place: Canada | collected 2011-07-07 | depth 0.1 m | reverse complement strand
CAGGCCTGGAATGCCCGACCCAACGATCCGGACAGAGCGCGCTTCGCGAACGGCCGCATGATCGCCGACTGTATGCAGAACCTCGCCCTGCTTCATTGGGCGCACCGCGAAACCGGTGTCGAGGAATTCAGGGAAGTCGCCGAACTCCACGCCGAGACGACGCGCCGCCACATCGTGCGGCCGGACGGCACCAGCTATCACACGTTCCGGTTCGATCCGGCAAGCGGTGAGCCGCTGCGCGGCGAAACGCATCAGGGATTCGCGGACGAGTCGTGCTGGTCACGCGGACAGGCATGGCTGATTCACGGTTTTGCCCAGTGCTATCAGGCAACGGGCAATCCCGGCCATCTGGATACGGCGAGACTCCTCGCCGCGAAAGCCGAGGAACTGATGGGCGACGACAAGGTGCCGGTTTGGGACTATCGCCTGTCCGGGGACGCGCCGCGCCCCGTGGACAGTTCCGCCGCGTCGATCATGGCTGCCGGCCTTTATATTCTGGCCGCGGTGACGGCCGGTGAAGAAGCCGCGCGCTGGAGACGATTCGCAGACCGCCTTATCGACGGGCTGCTCGATCAATGTGACGTGACGGCCACGCCGGGCGCCATGGGATTGCTGGCGCACGGTGCGGCACACGTGCCGGAAGGGCGAAGCGACACCATGCTGCCTTATGGCGATTACTACTTCATGGAAGCGTTGATGCGCTCGCTGGGACATACCCAGTTTTTCTGGTGAGCGGGCATGGTCAACGAACTGATTGCACACGAATTCCTCGCGATCGATGAGGGGCACGCCACCCTGCTCCACATCGACGAACGCGACAAATCAGCGAACTGGATCGTCCCTGTCGGGCATCCCGAAGCGCGCGATATGCAACTCATCGGCAACGGCCGTGTGCTGATCGGCCACCTCCACGGTTATACCGAGTTCGACATTCGCCTCGGCCGGGCAGTGAAGGAGTTCGCCGCACTGGAAGGCGTCACCGCCGTGCGGCGACAGCCCAATGGGCACTCGATCATTGCCGGCGTCGATCTCGCAGGCTCGACCGGCGTGACCGTGATCGAGCTGGATACCTGCGACCGCCAAGTGCGACGCACGCACTTTGCTGGCGACTACGTACGGCTGATTCGTCAAACGAACGACGGGACCTATCTCATGTCCTGCAACGATCGAATCCGCGAAGGGTCGCCCGACGGTACGTATCTGCGCGATTTTCCGGTCGACGGTTTCTATCACGCGTGGAAGGCGCTCCGTTTGCCGAACGGCCATCTGATCGTCACGGCGGGATATGGCGCATTCGTCGTCGAACTGGACGCCGAGGGCCGCGTGGTCCGCAAGTTCGGCGGTAAGGAATCGGTGACCGAATCCATTCATCCGTTCTTCTACGCCACATTCCAGCTGTTACCCAATGGGAATCTTGTTCTCGCCAACTGGCAAGGTCATGGCGCGGGAAAAGGGAATTGCGGCGAGCAGTTACTCGAGTTCAATCCTGCCGGCGAGATCGTGTGGTCATGGAGCCAGGCCGAGATGATTTCGTCGCTCCAGGGTGTGCTCGTGCTCGACGGTCTGGATACCGCAAAACTCCACGACGAACGCGACGGCGTGATGAAGCCGGTCGCCTGGGGGCGTTAATTCAAAATTAATATTTGCAATACAATTGCAAGCTGCGCCAATAAACTGCTAATGGCGCAATTCACCTTATTTGCCTGACGATACGTCCAATAAAGGCTACTTTCTGCTCAACGAGGGAGCTATCACCATGAGTGCCAACGACCTTTCGGGCAAGTCACGACGGGCGACAATGACCGATGTCGCCAAGGCCGCAGGGGTCTCGCAGTCCACCGTATCCGCCATCATGAATAACATGCCGGGCGCGCGCCTCGCGCAAAGCACGCGCGACAAGGTGCTGCGTATGGCCGAGGAAATGGGTTATAGCTTGCCGCGCCGTGCGGCCGCCGCGCTGCCGTCCGCCGAGCCCAACGTGATCGGCTACCTGGTCGACGAAATATCCACCAGCCCCTATCCGCTCGTCGGCATGGACGGGGCGCAGGACGCGGCATGGGACGGCGGGTGCATCGTGACCACGCTGGTGACCCGCAACAATCAAGACCAGGCGGCGGCGACCATCGCCGCGCTCCTCAAGCATCCCAACCTGCTCGGCATCGTCTACTCCACCATCTTCACGCGCGAAGTCGAGGTGCCCGAAGCGCTGCACGGCCTGCCGCTCGTCCTGCTGAATTGCTATTCGCCGAATAACCCGTTCGTGAGCGTGCTGCCGGGCGACGTGGGCGGCGGTCAGGCGGGCGCGGAGTATCTGATCAGCCAAGGACACCAAAGGATTGGCTTTATCAACGGCGAGGCATGGCGGGATGCCGCCGAGGAACGCCTGAAAGGCTACCGGCGCGCTTTGGCCACCGCCGACCTGCCGTTCGATCCCAATCTGGTTCGCTCGGGCGACTGGATGTCGGGTAGCGGGTTCGACCACACGCTTTCGCTCATGAAGGAAGCCCGCCCTCCTACGGCGATTTTCTGCGCGAACGATCTGATGGCGGTCGGCGCGATGGAGGCGCTGCGCCAACTGGGGTTGCGCGTGCCGGAAGACGTGTCGGTGATGGGGTACGACGATCAGGAGATGTCGCGCCATACTCATCCCCCGCTCACGACGCTGGAATTGCCCGGCTACGAAATGGGACGCACGGCGGTCGAATTATTGTTGCAGCAGATCGCCCAGCCCACGAACACGAGGCGTCAGAAGATCAAGATCGACTGCCCGCTGGTCATTCGGCAGACAGTCGCAGCGCCGCGACTGCCCTCCACCGTCAAGCCTCGATAGGGTTTCCACCAAATGATAATATTTTCAATATCGGCAATATTATCCGCACTGGAGGCGTAGCAGGACAACAATGCGCCGGGCCTCCTCTCATGGAGACGGAGCATGGATATGGCCGCGGCACTTTCGCTGAATAAGGTTTGCAAAAGCTACGGTGCGGTCCCTGTCGTACACGACGTGGACCTCACCATCGAGCCAGGCGAATTCACGGTTTTTGTCGGGCCGTCGGGGTGTGGGAAATCAACGCTGCTGCGCATGATCGCAGGGCTGGAAAGCATTACAGCAGGCACACTGTCCATTAACGGCGACCGCATGAACGAGGTGCCGTCCTCCAAACGCGGTATCGCGATGGTGTTTCAGTCGTACGCGCTTTACCCGCACATGAGCGTCTACAAGAATATTTCGTTCGGGCTGGAAACCGTCGGCATGGCCAAAGCGGAGATTGCCGCTCGAGTCGAAAAGGCGGCTGACGTTCTGCAAATCGGCCCGCTGCTTCCACGCAAACCCAAGGCGCTGTCCGGCGGACAACGCCAACGCGTGGCGATTGGGCGCGCAATCGTTCGCGAGCCGCGCGTATTTCTCTTTGACGAGCCCCTCTCCAACCTGGACGCCGAGTTGCGCGTACAGATGCGCGTGGAGCTGGCCAAGCTTCATGCCGATCTCGGCACGACCATGATCTACGTCACGCATGATCAGGTCGAGGCCATGACGCTCGCTGACAAGATCGTCGTACTCCGCGCCGGCAGGATCGAACAGGTAGGACGTCCGCTCGATCTCTACAACCGCCCCGTCAACCGGTTCGTTGCAGGCTTCATCGGCTCGCCGAAAATGAATTTCTTCAGCACGTCCGTTATCGGTTCGGACACAGGCGGCCTGACGCTCAGCCTTGCCGGCAACCCCGTTGCCGTAGCGCCGCGCGCTGCGGTGCCTGCGCAGGTTGTTCTCGGCGTGCGCCCCGAACATATTCTGATCGACGACGCCATCGAAAAACAAGGGGGCATCGAGCTGGGACAAGTCACCACCGATCTCGTGGAACAGCTCGGTCATTCGACACTCGTCTACGCCCGACTTTCCGACGGTCAGGCGTTGACACTGTCCTTCGACGGGCAGCGCTTTGTCGAGCGCAAGGCAACCCTGCGCGTTGGAGCCCGCGTCGAGAATTGTCACGTCTTCGGCCCTGACGATAAGGCCATCGTTTAGCGCAGCACCCATTCTCTTGTTCCCGCGCGCAGACAGGCCTGTCGTTCTGCGAAAAAAGCGCGAGAACACGCGGGAAGCGCACGCTTTTTCTGCCGCTTTTTTTCTGCATTCTTCCGGTCGCGATGCCGCGGCCCGCTATCGCACGTTGATAACAGGAGACACTGATGGATCGCCGCAGTTTCATTAAGACGGGTCTCGCAGTCGGAACGGTCTCGCCGTTCTCCGGTTCGATCATTAAGTCCGCCTTTGCGCAGGATACCGAACTACATCTGACGTGGTGGGGTTCGCAAGACCGCGCCAAGCGTACGTTAGCCGTGGCAGCATTGTTTAACAAGGCAAAGCCGGGGAGATCCGTGGTTGGCGAAGCGATCGGCGCGGACTACTTCCCGAAGCTGACCACGCGACTGGTGGGACGCAATCTGCCCGATGTGTTCCAGCTCGAACCCGCCACGCTAACCGACTACGCACGTCGTTCGGCAACCCTGGAACTCGACAGATATCTCGGTTCGACCATTCGCACCCAGGATCTGGCTCCGGGCACACAGGATCTTGGCAAGGTGGGAGGGAAGGTGCAAGGGATGCCGGTATCGATCAACGCGTTTTCCCTGTTCTACGATGCCGACGCGTTCAGGAAAGTCAACATGGAGCCGCCCAAACCGGGCACGACATGGGACGAAATCGCGAAACTCTCCATTGAATTGACCAAGGCGAGTGGGCGTGACAAGTTCTGGGGATTACCCAATGCGTCACGCTATACCTACGTTTTCGAAGGCTGGCTTCACCAGCGCGGCAAGCTGCTTTTCACCGCGGACGGAAAGCTCGGCTTCAACCTCGACGACGCGAAAGCCTGGTACACGTATTGGGACACGCTACGCAAGGCGGGCGGCTGTGTGGCCGCCGATATCCAGGCCACCGACGCCACCTCGATTGAATCGAACCCGCTTTCCCTTGGCCACGCAGCCATGGCGTTCACGTACTCGAACCAGCTGGTCGGCTATCAATTGATGACGAAGTCGAAACTCGGCCTCACGACAATTCCCGTCCAGCAAGCAGGCGGGAAGTCGGGCCTGTTCTACCGTCCGGGTCTCCTCTGGAGCATCGGCAAAACCAGCAAGAACCCCGACATGGCGGCGCAGTTCATCGACTTCTTCATCAATGACATGGAGGCGGGCAAGATTCTCTCCGTTGAGCGCGGCGTTCCGGTGAATCTCAAGATTCGTCAGGCGATCGCCCCTCAGTTGAGCGATGTCGAACGCGCAACGGTCACCTACATCGATTCGATTGCCGGCCTTGTCAGCCCCTACCCGCCCCCGGCGCCGGTTGGCTTTTCCGAATTCGACAGTCGCGTCATGCGACTGGTTGCCGACGAACTCGCATTCGGCCGGCTCAACGTGGCCGACGCAGCGAACAAGCTGATTGCAGACGGCAATCGGGCAATTCGCGCCTGACGTACGTTCCCTCGGCCCAGCGCAGGTACTCAAGATCCAAGACACTTTCTATGGCACACGCACTATTTTCGGCAGAACCCACGCGCGATCCGTTTCTATGGCCTGACGCGTGTAATCCACTTGCCGGCAACCCCCTCAAAACGCGCGACGATGTCGCGGCAGCGTTGCAATCCCTGGTCTCTCCGATAGAGAAACATCGCTCTGCCGGCGGCGCGAGGATTCGGCTCGATGCCGCCGCTGCTCATTTCGATCGCGCGGCAGCGGACTTCGAAGGGTTTGCGCGACCGCTGTGGGGTCTCGCGCCCGCAGCCGCGGGCGGCGCCACCTGGATCGACTGGGAGCCGATTCGCCGGGGTCTGGCCAACGGCACTGATCCCGGTCATCCCGAGTATTGGGGTCCTGTCGGCCCCTCGGACCAGCGCATGGTGGAACTTGCCGCAATCGGTTTCGCGATGCGCCTTGTTCCGGAGCACATCTGGACGCCACTCGACACAGCCGCCCAGCACAACGTCACGAAGTATTTGCTCGACGCACGCGTCCTGCCGTTCGCGGAAAACAACTGGCGCTTCTTCAGACTGATGATCGACCTCGGACTCGCCGCGGCGGGAGTCGAAGTCGATCCCGCGCCTGCTGAGCGCTACCTTGCCGACCTCGATTCCTACTACCTGAGCGACGGTTGGTACCGCGACGGCAACGTACGACATGTGGATCACTACATTCCGTTCGCGATGCACTTCTATGGCTTGCTGCTCGCTGCATACGGCGGCGACCCCGCGTCGGGCGAGCGTTTCCGTAGCCGGGCCCAAGCTTTCGCACCACACTTTGCCCGCTGGTTTTCCGACGACGGTGCCTCGCTCACGTTCGGACGCAGCATGACCTACCGGTTCGCGATGGCGGGCTTCTGGGGCGCTCTCGCCGTGGCCGATCTGGAGGCGCTCCCATGGGGCGAAATCAAAGGCTACTATCTGCGTCACCTCAGATGGTGGTCCACGCGGCCCATTGCACATCGCGACGGCATTCTGTCGATCGGATACGGTTACCCGAACCTGCTGATGTCCGAGAGCTACAACTCCGCAGGCTCTCCCTATTGGGCGCTCAAGGCGTTTGTACCGCTCGCGTTGCCACCCGAGCATCCGTTCTGGCAAGCGGAAGAAGCGCCCATGCCGCAACGCACAGCCCCCGCCGCGCAGCCTCAGCCAGGCATGGTGCTGATCAACCCGCCGCACGACGCGATCGCCCTTTCGTCGGGTCAGCAAAACAACCAGATGCGTTTCGGGCCCGAGAAGTACTCAAAATTTGCCTACTCGGCGCGCTACGCATTCAGCGTCGAGTGCGACGAGCGACGCTTCGACCTCGCCGCACTCGACAATGCCTTGGGTATGAGCGATGACGGACGTCATTTCCGCGTACGCGAAACGAACGAAGACGCGCGCATTGCCGGCTCAGTGTTGTGGGCTCGCTGGAAACCGTGGGACGACGTCGAGGTTGAGACCTGGCTCCTGCCGCTCGGGCACGGACACCAGCGTATTCATCGCATCCGTACTGCGCGGCGGCTCTCAGTGATTGAAGGCGGCTTTGCCATTGCACGAACCGATGGCGAGCGCGACGTGATCACGCAAACCGATCGCGGCGCGATGATCGAATCGAGCCAGGACATCGGCTTCATTCGGGATCTGGGCTCTACCGTGCCCCGTCAGGCCCGTGTGCATCGCGCTCTGCCCAATACCAACCTGATTTCGGCCCGCACATGGGTGCCTCAACTGCTGTGCGCCATCGAGCCCGGTGAGACAGTGTTGACGGCCCACGTCGTTGCAACGGCGGACAGACCGGCAGGGCAAGCCGCGTGGGACGCCATCGCCCTAGCTCCCGATGTGACCGAACTCGAAGCTCTGATCAAGGCCCACGGCGTGCCGGTCGGCGCGATGTCGGGCGCGAATCGCTGATCTTTTGCCGTCCATGCGGACACCGACCCTGGAACTCGTCAAAAGCCCGTTCCAGGGTCCACGTTTTTGCTAGCGAAGTTAGCGTACGAAAACGTACGGAATACGAGGGCACCGGCAGCGCTTGAACGACAGTTCTCTTTCCTACCGGTCAAAAAATCTCCCCGCCTGCCCCAGGCGTTTATTCCGCCAGCACCGCGACAGACGCTTCACTCGTCAGCATCAAAAACGTCAACGTTTCCTGCAGGTACAAGCGCACCACCTGATCGGTATGACTCAGATAACCGATCGAGAGATCCTGCCCGATGTGCAGGTCAAAATCGCCGCCACGGGTGGAAAGCACGCAGCCGCCGTCGATTGCAGGCGCCCAGATGATCTCGCCGTTCACGAGCCGCTTGATATGCTCGAGCACCGGATAGCCCTGATCGCTTGCTTCGCTCAACGCGGTGTACGCGTCGGCGCCCAGCAGCACCGAATAAGGACCGTCGACGCCTGCCAGCCGCAACTGTTCGAGCGCCTTGGCAATGACCGTGGGGTACTCGCTGAAAACAGCCGGCAACGCCAGCGTGGGGTTTGACGATCCTTCGCGAATGCCGGCAATGTTCGCCGCCTTGTAGCCGTCGAAAATGGCGCGGTCCTCGGCGTAGGCCAACTGTTGCGCCGCATCTTTCGCGGGCTGCCAGTCGGAGTCCTCCGCGCCGCGCTCCACATCGTCGATGGCTTCGCGCTGCAACTCGAACGGCACGCGCAACTCAACCAGCGCCTTCACCTCCCGCTGGCGCGCAATCACGCCTTCCTGCGGCGCCGCGATGCTCGACTGATGGCCGGTGCCGACCGCACTCAAACTGGCGCCACCGGGGCCTTTCACATCGACCACACGCCGACCCGCCACCGTGCGCTTGAACGTCCGCGCGACTTCTTCCTCGATCTCCGCCCAGGCGGCCGTGGAGATCGGGGCCAGCTCGCGATGCAGATTATTCATACTGTGATACTCCTTTGAGGGAGCCGATGTTCAGCGAACCATCGCTGGCGGGCTCGGTCACTGTTGAAGATTCGGAGGCTCCGACCGGATTCACGGCTGAACGCGCGGCGGTATTGGGGCGGCGATCCGCGAGCCCTTCGAGGAGCGACTCCGACGGCACGAAGAAGAGTCCGCCCGTTACCGCGCGGCTGAAATCGAGCAGCCGGTCGTAATTGCCCGGCGGCCGGCCGACGAACATGTTTTCGAGCATCTGCTCGATCGGCGCCGGCGAGCGCGCGTAGCCGATGAAAAACGTGCCGAACTCGCCGAGGCCGGGTCGCCCGAACGGCATGTTGTCGCGCAGAATCTTGACCTCCTCGCCATTTTCCTCGAGCGTGGTGAGCGAGCTGTGCGACGAGGTCGGCTTCACTGCGTCGTCGAGTTCGATATCCGAGAGTTTGGTGCGGCCGATGATGCGTTCCTGCGTCTCGACCGGCAGCGCATTCCAGCCGGCCATGTCGTGCAGATACTTCTGCACGAGCACATAGCTGCCCCCTGCGAATTCCGGATCTTCTTCGCCAACCACGGTAAACATGACAGCCTCGTTGCCGGTCGGATTTTCCGTTCCGTCGACAAAACCGACCATGCTGCGTTGATCGAAATAGCGAAAACCGTGCACTTCGTCCACCGTCGTCACCGCAGTGCCGAGCCGGCTCATCAGATGAGTCGCGAGTTCGAAACACAGGTCCATCTGATCGGCGCGAATGTGCAGCAGAATGTCGCCCGGGGTCGATACGGCGAGACGCTCGCCCGAGCCGAATTCACGGAATGGGTGCAAGCCGGCCGGGCGCGGCGTGCCGAATAGTGCATTCCAGGCATCGAAGCCGAAACCGCACACACAGGACAGACCGCCGTCGGGGATCCGTTTGGCCACGGCCCGCACCAGCGCGGCGATATCCGCGCACCATGCGCGCACCGAATCGAGGCTGTTCGCGTCCGGCTTGACGGTCATGACAATGAATATCGCGCTGCGCTTGACCTGCGCGGACACGGCCTGCGGTTCCGGAGTGACGGCGGCGGGGATGGGAGTATCGGACATCGCGTGGGCACTTTAAGGTGACGTGGCTGGGCAACCGAATATATAACCCGAAGCGCCCCAAAACGCCAAACGCATGTTCAACAAATTAGCCGGTGCCGCGGCGCGTACGCTGTCTTTTCATATTCTGCCGACGTAGAGTGACGACAATAGCCGGCCAGTCAGCGAACTTCGAACTCAGAGCGCGTCATGGAAAATGACGCCAGGGTGTGTCAATGAAGTCCGCCTACGCCCGAGACAACATGCGGAACGATGTCACGAGAGACTGGCGCCAGGGCGACTTTTACGGCCACCGGCGCCGCAGTGCTGCCTTTGCCCGATCACCCGTGACGGTAGTGACGGCGATCAGCGCCGCAGACGATCCCGCCGTATTGGCGAAGGAGCCGCGACAGCGCGCCGCGACTGGCCGACGGGCTCCCCTTGTCGCCGTCCTTTCCGGCCAGTATGTGCATGTCGCGCCAATCTCAATGAAAAAATATTCGCGAAATCACAATGCCTGCAATGACGATTTACGTTCCATTCAACGACCCGGAACTCGTCGGCGGCGCCACGAAAATGGCGGATCTGACAAAGGACGGTGGAGGAAGATGTATCGTCCACGGCAGTTGGCGGCAGAGCCCCCTGAGTTTCGATAAAAAAGAACAGACGCTCTATGTACTCGCTCACGGCCGGTATTCGAAAGGCGACATATCAGTTCTGGGCGGCTCGCCGGATGAGTGGGCGGCCCGCCCGGGATACACCACGAGACTCGCGCGAGGCTCGTGGATCTCAGGACGGGTTCCCGAGGTATTCGGCGAGGCGTCCCAACATGGCATCGCAGTCGGCCAATTGCTCAAGGGTAATAAATTCGTCCGGCTTATGCCCTTGATCCATGCTTCCCGGCCCGCAGACCACCGTCGGGATGCCCGACTGATTGAACAGTCCGCCCTCAGTTCCGAAAGCAACTGTCGCGAATTCGCTGGAACCGCTGATCAACGCTAGCAGACGTGCTGCTTCGCTGTCAGGCGAGGTGGCCAATGCTGGGTAGGCGCTTAGAGGTTGCAGGTGGATGCCGGTATCGGGTTGCACCGAATGCATACCCGGCAACAGTTCGGTCTCCGCATAGCTCTGCAGTTCGTCGGCCACCGTGTGAGCATCAACTCCAGGCAACGCGCGAATCTCAAAGTCGAATTCGCATTCCGCCGGCACGATGTTCAGCGCACGACCGCCTTTGATCACACCAGTCTGCACGGTCGAAAACGGCGGATCGAAGCGCGGGTCGTGACGGTCCGGCTGCGCCATTCGCGCACCGATCTCGCCCAGCCGGCCAATCAGTCGCGCCGCATATTCGATCGCGTTGACCCCATAGGGTGCATAAGCTGAGTGGCAGGCGGCGCCTTTCACCTGGCAGCGCATGGCCAGCTTGCCCTTGTGGCCTAGCACGGGTTTCAACCCAGTGGGCTCGCCGATCAGGCACAGGCGCGGCTTGTGTTGGCGCTTCTCCAGTTCCGCCAGCATCGGCCGCACACCCAGGCATCCCACTTCCTCGTCGTAGGAAAACGCAAGGTGCACCGGCAGCTTGAGCTTGCGCTCGAGAAAGACGGGCACTGCCGCCAGCACCGACGCAATGAAGCCCTTCATGTCGGCCGTGCCGCGACCGTACAGCCGGCCTTCTTTCTCGGTAAGCCGGAACGGCTCTTCCGTCCAGGCTTGCCCGTCGATGGGCACGACATCGGTATGGCCCGAAAGTACCACGCCGCCCCGGTCGCGCGGACCGATCGTGGCAAACAGATTGGCCTTGGTGCGTTCCGGGTTGTAGAAAAGCTCGCTCTCCACGCCGAGGTCCGCCAGGTATTGCCGGATGAACGCAATCAGTTCGAGATTGGAGTTTCGACTGACGGTGGCGAAGCCGACCAACCGTTGTAGCAGGTCGCGACTGGACATGTCACTCATCGCCCGGTACTCCGTAGCGGGGAGCCGTGGTCGGATTCAACGCGCGCACGAGGTAGTCCTGCATCTGGGGCCGATAGGCCTCCCAGAGGCGGTCCAACTCCCCGATTGGATCTTCGTCCGCCCAATCGACCCGCAGATCGACGATCGGCCAGGAGAGATCGCCAGCTATCCTGAGTGCCGCCGAGTGCACGGGCCCAGCTTCACCGCCGGCCGCCATCGCGGCATGCATGGCCGCGAGCAGTCGCGCGGCGAGCATCCCCGGTGCATTCTCGAACGCACTTACCATGGCCTCGATCACTTCGACGTCCTTCAGCAAATTGCCCGCAGCCACACACTGTTCGCCTGTCACGGCGTTGTGCACGCCCAGCGCTTCGGTGCCGCTGAACAATCCCGTTCGGCCCCGGCCATCGATCACCGTCACCTGCCGATACTGGCTCCAGCGGTCAGCGGAGAGCGACTGCTCCATTGCCTGCACGGCCTCAAGCTGCGAGTCTTCGAGCAGGTCGAGGATCTGCGGACCCAGTGCGGGCAACGTAACGTTCTGCGTCGCCACCGCTCCCACCCCTGCGCGCACCCAGGGGCATCGGGCACCTACCGCGATACTGGACGAGCTGATGGCGATCCCAAGCTGCCCGGTTTCCGGGCAACGTCCGATGATAGAAAATGTCACATCGTACTCCTCAGGTCTGATCCGACTTCCAGCCGTCCGGAATCACTGCGATCACATCGATTTCCATCAACCACTGCGGCTGGCCCAAGGCGGATACAACCAGCCCGGTGGAAATAGGAAAGACGCCCTTAAGCCACTTGCCGACCTCCTGATACACCGCCTCGCGATAGCGCGGGTCGGTCAGGTAGGTGGTGGTTTTGACGATGTGGGACAAATCGCTGCCAGCCTCTTCCAGCAACTGCTTGAGGTTCTTCATTGCCTGCTCGGCCTGGGCTCGCGGGTCGCCGAGCCCGATCAGGCGGCCTTCGAAATCCGTGCCTACCTGACCGCGCACGTAGACGGTATCGCCGGCACGCACGGCCTGGCAAAGATCGTTATCCAGCGTCTGATTTGGATAGGTATCCCTGGTGTTGAACATGCGGATGCGGGTATGCGTAGGTTGGCTCATCAATGCGCCTCGATATCGTTAGAAAGAGAAAAGCAGATCTTGTGAACGTAGCGAATGGAGTCGGGGACCACGCCCCTGCGTTGACCACTGTCTGGTTCTGCGTGGACATCGTCAACCCACTCCCAGTTCGCTGACTTTCCTGATCTGCGAATCGGAGTATCTGGCATCGGACCTTTCCTCGCGGCGGTCTTGTGCCTCGCGTTGCGAGCTTTCCCGGTAAGAAAGGTATTTGCGCTGCGTGACGATATGGTCAGCAATATGTTTGGCATCGTGCCAGACGCCCCAGATAAACGCAGAGCCACGGCGCGACAGCCACGGCAAACCCAGGAAATAGATGCCCGGCTCCGCTGAAACACCGCGTTGATGACGCGGCTTTCCTTTTGCGTCGAAGACGTCGACATGCAACCACCTGTAGTCGACTGAATAGCCAGTCGCCCAGATGATCGAGGTAACGCCGGCCTCGGCCAGAGCGAGTTCGAGAATGGGCTGGCTCACGCATGCAGGATCAGGCAGCATTTTGCGGGCTTCGGGCTCCTCCGGCAGGTCGAGACCATTGCGCTCGATATAGGCGTCGGCCGCATTCAGCAGCGACAGATAGTTCGCATCGCCGCGAGCCAGATTGGCTGCAAGATCCGCTTCGAAGGTCACCACGCTGCCACTGAACGACTTTGTCAGGCCAACGAGCGTTATCCCCTGATGGGCCAGGCGCCGGAAGTCAATCGTATGGCCGCCATGTGCGCCGCTCACTGCAATCGTGACGTGTTCAGCGCCCGGCCTGGCGGCCTCAGCATCCCATTCGCCAAGAACACCGAGCCACCAGCAGAAGTCTCGATTGCGATAAGCGCGAGGGGGACGATCGTGCGCCCCAACCGAGAGATACACCCTCCTGCCCGAACGCCGCAGCTCGTCAGCGATCTGGACCCCCGACGACCCAGCGCCGACCACCAGCACGGCACCCTCGGGCAACTGCGCGGGATTTCGATATCCGGCCGAGTGGATCTGAGTCACTAGCCCGGCTTCGGCAGCTATCGGCGGAACAACGGGGCGCTGAAAAGGCCCGGTTGCGACCACCACGCGGCTCGCTTCGATCACGCCGTCGGATGTTTCGATTGTGAATCCCGAACGGCCGACATTGCGGACGACTTTCTGCACTTCCACTCCCGTGCGGATGGGCGCATTGAACTTCCTGGCATAGGCTTCGAAATACTGAGCAACCCGCTCCTTCGACGCGAAGGCATCGGGGGAGAGATCGTCGAACTCCAGACCCGGAAAACGATCGTGCCACGCCGGACCGTTGGCAACCAGCGAATCCCACCGCCCCGTGCGCCAGCACTCTGCGATACGATCACGCTCCAGCACGAGGTGTGGCACCCCGAGCTTGCTCAAGTGTTCACTCATGGCCACGCCGGCCTGACCGGCGCCGACAACGAGTGTATCTACTGACATTCTTTCAACCGTCACGGCTATCTCCTTCTGAGAGGCGGTTTGATTCAGGTCGGTCATGGCTTCACCGTCGACGCGCATCGTCCGGGCGCTGCGGACAGAGTCGCGGTGTTATTCGCCTTCTTGCATCGTGCTGTTTCATTGCTGAATGAAATCTACGCGTAAACGAACCATCTGAAAAACACATTTAAAAAATGCATGGCATCTGTTTTATCTATGCAAAACGCGGGATAATCGATGTGGAGACAAGCGCCGTGCGAGGCGCGTCCAGAATCATTTTTCCCGTGAGGTCAGTTCGATGGAAAGTCAGATGCTTCGGTATTCGCTGCGCCAGCTGCGATATTTCGTGGCGACGGCTGAAGCGCTCTCGTTTACCGGCGCGTCAAAAGTCCTGCACATTTCACAGCCTTCCATTTCCACGGCGATTGCCGAGCTGGAGGAGTCTTTTGGTGTGCAATTGTTCATCCGTCATCACGCCTCCGGGCTTTCGCTGACCCAGGCAGGACGCGAGATGCTCGGCAAGTCACGCGACCTGTTAAAGAACGCGGAAGAACTGCAGGTTGCCGCACGCGGGATGGACACCGGCGTAGCGGGCGGCATTGCGCTCGGCTGTCTGACCTCGCTTGCGCCGCCGTTGCTGCCGAGCATCATCAGTCTCTTTGTCGCCCAACATGCCGGCGTCGTGTTCGAGACACGCGAAGCGCATCAGGAAGATCTGTTTACGGGCCTGCATGATGGGTCGCTCGACCTCGCGCTGACCTACGACCTCGACTTGACCGACGACATAGAATTCCTGCCGCTGATGACTCTGCCGCCCTACGTCATCTTGCCGAAAAACCACCACCTTGCGCAGCATCGGTCCATCTCCCTCGCAAATCTGGTAGGGGAACCTTACGTGATGCTCGACCTGCCCCACAGCCGCGAATATTTCGCGGCACTATTCGACGCAGTCGGCGAGCGTCCAGTCCCGGCGTTCAAGTCCGCGCAACCCGAAGTGGTACGCGGTATGGTGGCGAACGGCCTCGGATACAGTATCCTGAACTTTCCGCTCAAATCGACTCACACCGTGGACGGGGAAGATTTCGTCGTCAAGCGGTTCAAGGATGACGTTGCCGCAACCACGTTGGGCATTGCGCAGTCGCGCAACATGAAACTGAGGCAGGTTGTGCGGCATTTCGCGTCTTTCTGCGAAGCGCACATTAGAAAGCACCACGCCAAGCGCTAAGCATTCGCGCGCGTACTGGTGGTAAGCACGTTCTGCACACGAAAAATCGCTCCGGGTCACTCCTTTACGCCGCACATGACCGGGAGAGCCCGATAGCAATGAATTTGCCCACAGGCGTCCCGTTTCGATCCTGAAAGATTAGAACGAGTAGATGAACTGGGTTGCGAGCAGGTCGTTGGACTTGCTATACGAGCCGTCGCTTCTCAGGAACACCTGCTTGTTGGCCCAGTCGTG
>FTBI01001803.1_pt1 | contig 15501 bp, 12 predicted proteins | sample 1639171 | NCBI WGS metagenome assembly FTBI01 (sample SAMEA3914812, study PRJEB12502) | metagenome | biome: forest; material: soil | place: Canada | collected 2011-07-07 | depth 0.1 m | reverse complement strand
CGGTGGTACTGCCCTGCTTTCTGAGTCACACGTTCATCGATGAGTTGCAGGAGAATGCGTCGCTGAAGATCGTTGATATGCTCGATGGGTTGTGCGAGCACGTGAGGCACTGCCTCCCGGGAGCACGCCGGATCGGTGTGCTGACCTCGGACTACCTTCGCAATGAGCGGCTGTTCGAACACTATTTCGCCGCACCGGAGTTCGAGGTATTCCATCCACGCCAGCAGGCCGCAGGCGATGTCGATCCAGTCACGCGTGCGGTGTATGGCGAAGAGGGTATCAAAAGTGGCATCCTCAGTGGTCGGCCCGTCGATCTGTTGCGCGAAGCTTGTGAGGATCTGGTTTCACAAGGCGTGGACGTGATCCTGCCGGGTCTGACAGAAATCAATCTGGTCGCCGAGCAGATCGGACCGTTGGGCGTTCCATTGATCGATTCGAACCTGGTGTATGCGCAATACGTGGCAGCGGGGCGCTATGGTTCGCGTGGCCGTGAATTCAAGGTCGGCGTCGTGGGCGGTGTGGGCCCCGCTGCGACCGTCGACTTCATGCAAAAGGTTGTGCGCAATACGCCCGCCACTCGCGATCAGGACCACATCAAACTGCTGGTCGAACAGAACCCGCAGATCCCGGACCGCACGGAAAATCTGGTGGGCGACGGTCCGGACCCCACCGTATCGCTCTACGCGACGTGCAAAAAACTCGAGGAGGGCGATGCGGACATCATCGCGATTCCATGCAACACGGCGCATGCGTTCGTCGAGCGAATCCAGCCCTATCTGAACGTGCCGATCGTCAACATGTTGACGGTGACGGTCGAGTACCTGCGTACGATGTTTCCTGCGCTGCGCACTGTGGGGCTGCTTGCAACCACCGGCACGATCACGAGCGGCGTGTACCGGAAGGCGCTTGAATTGTGTGGGCTGACGCAGGTCGTCCCTAAAGAGGACCTACAGGCGCGCGTCATGAACGCGATCTATGGACAGTACGGCGTGAAGGCGGGATTCACCACCGGTGAGTGTATCGAAGACATCACGGCGGCAGTCGACGACCTCGTCGAGCAGGGTGTCGAGGTGATCCTTCTCGGCTGCACGGAACTGCCGCTGCTTCTATCGCAAAGTACGTTCGGTTCTGCTAGCGGACAGGTCGTGCATCTCGTCGACCCGACGGACATCCTCGCCAGGCGATGCGTCGCGCATGCACGCGGAGAGATCTTTTTTTGAAGATGCCGGTTCGGCGAAGACAGCCCGCTTCCCCATGCTCTGATCGAATCTCCATTGCCGCCGTTAGCATTCCGTAAGACAAACCTTAACTTCGTAAGATACCCATCACTGCCGGTTAATTGTGCATCGATAACATCGCGCCTCGATTGCTTATCGCTTACGGCCACTCGACAACAAGGACGCCGACACATGCAACGGGTACGATCACAACTCCGCCAGAAACCGATCACGCAGTTCGTTATCGCCTCTCTCTGTGCCGCCGGTGCACAGTTCTCCTTTGCGCAGACATCGGGAGATCTCGGCTCCGTCCAGAGCTCGGCCGCTGCGGCGCCAGGCGCCGCCCCCTCCTCCGCGGTCAATCCTGAAACGGCGCCTGCCCAGGCGCCGACTCAGGGTTCCCTCAGCGCTACCGAGCCGCAGTCGATCATCAGCCGGCACTACATCGAGAACAGCACGGCACCGACGTCGAACTATAGCGACATCATTCAGATCGCCCCGAGCGTCTCGAACATCGATCCAAACGGCGCGGGTCTGATGGAGTCGCAAAGCACGACGATCCGCGGCTTCCAGGATGGGCAGTACAACGTCACATTTGACGGCATTCCGTTTGGTGACTCGAACGACTTTACGCATCACTCCACGTCGTTTTTCATGTCGCCGAACATCGGTGGCATCAAGGTCGACCGGGGTCCGGGCGACGCGTCGCAGATCGGTTTCGCGACTTTCGGTGGCACCATCGCGGTGACCTCGGTGGAACCGACGATGACACCGGGCTTCTCGGTGCTCGGCTCTTATGGCAGCTTCAACACGTGGCTCACAGGCGTCTCGCTGAACACGGGCGACATGCAGCAATGGGGCGACGCGCGCGCGGTGATCGGCTACAACCACGTGGGCAGCGACGGCTATCTGACCAATGCGGCGCAGCGGCGCGACAACGTCTACTTCAAGCTCGAGAAACCGCTCGGCGACGACACGCTTCTGACGATTTACGCGAACTACAACCGCATCCACCAGAATGTGTCGCTCGGCGCGACGGCGGCGCAGATCCATCAATTCGGTCCGGACTTCGGCCTGTCGAGCGATCCGGGCAGTCAGTCGTTCTACGGCTACAACTTCGACCAGATCAATACGGACCTCGAGTACATCGATATCCAGACCAAGGTCGCCGAGTGGAAGATCGACAACAAGGCCTACACGTACGCGTATTACCACGACGGGTTCAACGGCCTCGATCCGAACGGCGAGACTCCCAATGGCACCGCCTTCGGTCCGACCAATGTGCCGGGCCAGCAGATCGCCAACGACTATCGCGCCTTCGGGGACATCCTCACTGCCGAACGTCAGATCGGTCCTGGCAAGTTGCAGGTCGGTGCGTGGCTCACGCATCAATCCAATTTCCGTGACAACCTCAACGTCGACGATTCGCTGAACTTCGCACAGCAGACGCTGAACTTCACGATGCACGACACGTTTCTCACCTTCGAACCGTACGTGCAGTACGCGTGGGAATTGCCGTTCGGCATCACGGTGACGCCAGGTGTCAAGTATCTCTCGTTCAACCGCGATATCGACGCGCCGATCAATCAGGGTTCGGGCGTGCCGGCGGACTTCAGTCATACCTGGACGAAGGTGCTGCCTTCGCTGCAGGTCCACGACCAAATCAACTCAAATTGGAGTGCCTACTTCCAGTACGCACAGGGTTTCCTCGCGCCAAACCTCAACGTGTTCTATGTGCAGAACGCGAGTGTTTCGGGCCAACCCGATCCGGAACAGACCGACAACTACCAACTCGGCACGACCTATAAAACCGATCGCATGACGCTGTCGGCAGACCTTTACTACATCAACTTCCGCAACGCAGTCACGAGTCGCACGGTCGGTGGCAACACGATCTTCACGAATGCGGGTGGCGCGGTCTACAAGGGCTTCGAGTCCGAAGGCACGTACTACGCGGGGCTCGGCTTCAGCCTCTACGGCAACCTGACGTTCAACTCGGCCAAGCAGAAGGACACCAACGACTGGCTGCCGAACGCACCGAAGATGACCGCTGCTGCCGGCGTGCTCTACGAGCATGGGCCGCTCTATGGCTCGCTGCTCACCAAGTTTGTCGGCCATCAGTTCGGCGACACAGGCGACGCGCAACCGATTGGTGGTTTCTCGGTAACGAACTTCTCGGCGGTCTACACGATCAAGAATCTGGCCTCGTGGATGCATGACACGCGCATTGGTTTCGAAGTCGACAACATCTTCAACCGGACCAGCATCGACGCGCTTGCCGGCTTCACGGCAGCGGACAGCACGCCGCTGTACTGGACGATTCCGGGCCGGGCTTTTGTCGGAACGGTGTCCACCGACTTTTAAGAGGAGTTTGAATCCATGACTGTCGACACCCTGATGCACCTCGCGAACAACTCGGGTGGTGTGCTCTACGTCATTGCCGCGATGTTGTTTATCGCGTTGACGATCATCATCGAGCGCTTCTGGTTCCTGCATCGCGTGGCCGGGGGCGGTGCCTCCGCACTCGACCAGCTCGACCGGATCGAGCAGGTCGATGTGGCTGCACTGAGCGCATTGGCCGAGAACTATCGGGGCCTGCCGCTGGCACGGATCTTTTCTACGGCCGCGCGGCTCGGTACCACGCGCGCCCGTGAGGAAATCGATGCATGTTTCGAGGAAGTCATCATGCGTGAAGCCCCGCGCATCGATAGGCTGCTCTGGGTGCTCGACACGATCGTGACGCTCGCACCGTTGCTTGGCCTGTTCGGCACAATCCTGGGCATGTTCAACGCTTTCCAGGTTCTCTCGAACCCGGGCAATGCGCCGACGCAGGTAACCGGTGGGGTCGCCGAAGCCCTCATTGCGACGGCCTCAGGCCTGTTTGTCGCGATGATCGGTCTGGTCTTCTTCAACGGCCTGCATAGCCGGGTGCGTTCGGTGGTGCATCAGCTCGAAACGCTCAAGGCGGCGCTCGTCAATCGCATGACCGGTGCGGCGGGTGAGCACCCGAGGGATACGCGCGAGATGGCGCGTGGGTCAGTCGGATCGCTCGCGCATCAGGGGGCGTGACGATGAAGTATTTCGAGGCGCGCAAGGCCCGTATCGAGATCATTCCGATGATCGACATCATGTTCTTCCTGCTGGTGTTCTTCATCATGATCACGCTGCACATGATTCCGAACGCGGGCCTGAGGACGCAGTTGCCTTCGAGCGCGAGCGCGCAGTCGCTGCCACCGCCCAAGGTCATGGTGACGCTCGCGACGGATGGGAGTCTGTCGGTGGACGGGCAGGTGATGAGCGCGGCCCAATTGACGGCGATGCTTTCGAAGCGGCCGGACGTGTCGCACATGGTCGTAACGATCGCAGGCTCGAAGGAGGCACAGATCCAGAAACTCGTCGTCGTGATGGATGCGTGTCGTACGGCGGGTGTCTCGCAGGTCGCACTGGCGGCTGAGCCGGTGGCGCAGTGATATGGCAAGCCTCTACGCTTCGAGTATCCCTGTGAGTGTCGACCGGGATCGGACACGCATTCGTCGTGCGGCCGCAGCCGCGCTCGTCATTGAGCTCGTGCTGTTCTGCGCCGGCTACGTGGTGCTCACGCACAAGGCTCCGTTGCCGCCCGAGCCGAAGGTAACGTTGCTGTCGATCGCACCGGCACCCTTGCCGGTACCTGTGCCACCGGTCACCCCGCCTGCGCCGCCGAAACCGCAGACGTCCCCTCAGCCGCAGCATGTCGTACGCACGGTCACGCCGGTTCATCGTGCCGTGCACCCGGCGCCCCCGCGTCCGACGCCGGAACCGCCGCCGCTAGCGCCCGTACCCGTCTCGCCCTCGGCGACGCCCACCGAGGCACCTGCCACGCCGCCCGCACCGTCGTCTCCCCCGCCGCCGCCCGCCCCTTCCGCAGGTGAAGCGACGTTCGAGAGTGCACTGCGTGCGGCGATCCAGGCCGCACTGCACTACCCAGAGTCGGCGCGGCTCGCGGGCATGGCAGGACGTACGCGTGTTGCGTTCGAGTATCACGACGGCATGGTCTCCGATCTGCGAGTCGTCGTCTCGAGTGGCGTCGGCCTGCTCGATCGTGCCGCGCTCGCCGCCGTTCGTGATGCCGCTTATCCCAAACCCCAGGCCGCGCTGGCCGGGAAGACCTTGCCCGAACAGGTCTGGGTGACTTTCAATCTCAACGACCCCGAATGAAACAGATTCTCCGTATTGCTACCGCTGCCCTGATCTTCTCGAATGTGTCGTTCGGTCTCGCCGCCACGCTGCCTCAAGATGCACCCGTCCATCATGTGCTGTTGATCAGCGTAGATGGTCTTCACTCGGACGATCTCGCCCATTTCATCGCTGCGCATCCCGGCAGCACGCTCGCGCGCCTCGCCAACGATGGCATCGAATATGGCAACACGCGTACCGTCGAGCCAGCGGACTCGTTCCCCGGATTGCTTGCGCTGGTGACGGGCGGTACACCGGCCGTGACTGGCGTCTACTACGACGACTCTTATGATCGAAGGCTTGCCGCGCCCGGCAGCGACTGCAGTCGTCTGGGCACGCGTGTGCTCTATGACGAATCGCTCGACCTGCCTGCGGCAGATGGACACGACACGATTGATCCGGCCAAGTTGCCGCGCGATCCGCAACGCGGGTGCGCACCGGTGTATCCGCATACCTTCTTGCGGGTCAATACGATTTTTGAGGCGATTCGCGCGGCGGGTGGCTACACCGCGTGGACCGACAAGCATCCGACTTACGAGCTGGTTGAAGGCCCGTCAGGCCACGGTGTCGACGATCTGTTCCTGCCTGAGATCGGCGCCAACCATGAGGGTCAGCACGAGGCGAAGACCCCGGGGATCACGGGCTCGCTCGCTCGCACGGAGAATTACGACGACCTCAAGGCCGATGCGATCGTGAACGAAATCGACGGCATGGCCCACGATGGCCACCGACGTACGGCGGTGCCGAGTGTGTTCGGTTTGAATATGCAAGCGGTCAATGTGGCCCAGAAGCTCTACGGCTATCGCGACGCGGACGGTGATCTGACGCCAGGTGTGGATCAGGCGATCACCTATGTCGACACGCTGCTCGCGCGTTTCATGGTCGAACTCGACCGAAAGCGTCTGCGCGACGACACCCTCGTCATCGTCACCGCCAAACACGGCAATGGTCCGATCGATCCCGCGCTGCTCGACAAGATCGACGAACATCGGGTGAGCGCGGTGATCGATGCCGTCGCACCGGGCGCCCTCGCGCAACTGACGACCGACCATGGCGCGCTGGTCTGGCTGCATGACGCATCGACCACGGCTGCGGTGACAGCCGCACTGCGTGAGCATGCGGGTGAACTCGGGATTGCCGATGTCATCAGCGGTGAGCGGCTCGCGCAACGCTTTCCGTCGCCCGCACAGGACAGCCGCACGCCGGATATCGTCATCGTTTCGTGCGACGGTGTCATCTTCACGTCGCCAAGTGACGGTAAGCTCGCCGAGCACGGCGGTTTCCACGAGGACGACGTGCGTGTCGCGCTGCTGCTGTCCAATCCGCGGCTCGTGAACCGAGGCCTTCGCGTCAGCTACCCCGTCTCGACGACGCAGGTCGCGCCCACCATTCTGGCCGCGCTGGGCGTGCCACCCGAGGCACTCGAAGCCGTCGCGCAGGAAGGGACGCCGGTGTTGCCGGCCATGCGCTGGATGTCTGTCCGTGTTTCAGCTTCGTCTCCGGCTTCGGCCTCGTCCTTGACGCCAGCGGCTGCCGGAACGCCCACACGAAATCTGTCCGGCCCACTCGCACTAGATCAACTGGGGATGCATCCGCTTGGCAAGTGAACTATCGGTGACCCGTGCAGGCGGGCATACGCAGCGCGTGCTGGTTGTCGAGGACGACTCCGGCACGGCGCTTGAGGTAACCGCTGTGCTGGAAGACTACGGCTTCGCGGTCGAACGCGTGTCAACCGGCCACAACGGCTTGTTGCGCGCGCTCGATGGCGAGTTTGACGCGATCGTACTCGACCGGATGCTGCCCGATCTCGACGGTCTGTCGATCCTGTCGACCTTGCGTAACGTCGGCAAGCAGACGCCTGTGCTGATTCTGAGCGCGCTCTCGGCGGTCGACGAGCGCGTGCGGGGCCTGCGGGCGGGGGGGGACGACTACCTGACCAAGCCGTTCGACGGCCTCGAGCTCACGGCGCGTCTCAACGCTTTGCTGCGACGTCAGTCAGGCGGCAGCGAACCCTCGATGCTGAGCGTCGGCGACCTGACGCTCGATACGAGCCTCCACGTCGTCTTGCGTGCTGGCGTGACGCTTGAACTCAAGCCTCGTGAATACAGCCTCCTGCAGTTCCTGATGCGTCACAGTGGCCACGTCGTCACGCGCGCGATGCTCTTCGAGGCCGTCTGGAACTACCACTTCAACGCGCAAACCAATGTGATCGACATGCATATCGGCCATTTGCGCCGCAAGGTGAGTCTCAACGGACGCCTGCCGGCGATGATCCATACGGTACGCAATGTCGGCTATATCCTCCATGCTGCGGACTAAGTCTCCCGTGCGTCTTCACTTGAGCAGCTTCGGCTGGCTGATGGTCGTGTTCGTGAGCTCGGCGGTCGCCTTATTCGCCATGCTCTACTGGCTCACCAGCAGTTATCTACTTCACGAGGTTGATGAACGGCTGCGTGGCGAGGTCGCCGAGTTCCAGTCGATCGGGCGTAACGAAGCCATCACGAACATTGATGCGCTGAGCCGGCGCGATATTGCGAGCAGCCGGCCCTACGGGGTCTTCGACGAGCACGGCATCCGGCTCGCGGGCAACGTCACCCATCTGCCTGCCGAGCCTGACCGTACGCCGTTCGACTATGTACAGATGATGCCGGATGGCGCACGGCGCGCGCGCAATCATTACCGCGGCATCATTGTTCCGACCCGGAGCGGCCTGCGCATTGTCGTCGGGCACGGCATTGACGAAATTCAGGTGTTCGACCGCACGCTCGTCAAGACGCTTTGCATCGGCCTTGCGCTCACGTTGTTGCTTGCGACGGGATGCGGTGCCGCACTCAACATGATGGCGAACCGGCGCATTCGCGCAATCGGCGAGACGAGCCGCGACATCATGTCGGGCCAGTTGAACCGACGCTTGCCCACGCGGGGGACGAACCACGATCTCGATCGGCTCGCCTCGATCGTCAATACGATGCTCGATGAAATCGAGCGACTCGTGGACGAAGTGCGTGGCGTATGTGCGGGTATCGCCCACGACCTGCGCACGCCGATGACTCATCTTCGCGCGGGTCTCGAGCGCGTACGGCGCAGATCGAACACGCTTGACGACTACGCCAGTGCGGTCGACGCGGCGATCGGCCAGTCGGACGTCGTGCTGAGTCGCTTCACTGCCTTGCTCAGGATCGCCGATATCGAGGCAGGCGGGCGGCGTGCGAATTTCGATGCAGTATCGCTCGACACGGTGTTGCGCGATGTCGCCGAACTGTACGAGCCGGTGGCCGAGGATCGCGAGTTGTCGATGATCGTGCACACGCCGATTCCGGTCTGGGTCAGCGGCGATGTCGATCTGTTGTTTGGCGCGATTGAGAATCTGCTCGACAACGCGCTGAAATTCACGCCGCGTGGTGGATTGATCACCCTGAAGGCCGGTGTCCACGCAGGCTTTCCAATGCTGCAGATCGACGACACTGGCCCTGGCATCGAAGCAGGCGAGCGCGAGGCCGTGTTGCGACCGTTTTACCGAAGTCCGAGCACGCAATCTCATATCGCAACGGGGCACGGGCTCGGCCTGAGCCTCGTTGCTGCGATTGCTCGGGTGCATGGCGCCGAGATCCGCATCAAGGACAACCAGCCCGGCTGCCGGATCGAACTGCGCTTTACGAATGCTCCGCTAGCCGATATCGGCGCGGCCTTTTCCTGATCTGATCCTGAGACAGTTCTATATGAAACGACCGAAGATTGTCCCGCTGCCTCTCGTCCAATCTTTCGCGCGACATTGGACGTTATCGTTGTGTCGCGCTGCTGCTACGGTCCTCGCTTTGTCACTGGGATCTTTGTTGCTGGGATTTGTGGCGCCTGCAGCCGAAGCCGAAGCCACTAACGCGATGGCGTCCCCATCGCAGACTGCCATCGTCAAGGTCCCTTACTACGCGCTTGCGCAGCGGTACGTGCTGGGTGGGGCTGAAGGTTGGGACTACCTCGGCTATGAGCCTGTGCGCCGCCGCTTGTTCGTCAGTCGCGCGAATCACGTCCAGGTCATCGACGCGGATACCGGCACGCTGATTGGCGAGATTGCCGGCACGGACGGCGCGCATGGTTTTGCCTTCGTTGAACCGAGCAAGCTGGGTTTCATTACGAACGGCCGCGCCGACACCATTACCGTATTTGACCTCGACAGCTTGCGCACGGTCGGCACGCTTCCTTCAGGCGGCCCGGACCCGGACTCGATTCTCTATGTTCCCGAGCTTGGGCGTTTGTATGTGAGCAACGGGCACGACAACAGCGTCAGCGCATTCGACATCGCGACTCAGCGGCGCATCGCGACCCTTCCGGTTGGCGGCAAGCCGGAAACCCTGGCGGCTGGCGGCGATGGGCGCGTTTATGTCGCAGTCGAAGACAAGAGTGAGATCGTCGCGATCGATGCGAGGCGGAACACGGTGCTCGCGCACTGGCCCATGCCCCACTGCGAGGAGCCATCGGGCCTCGTAATCGATCCGGATAGCCAGCGGCTTTTTGCTGTCTGCGCTAACCGGCACATGGTCGTTATCGATGCTCGATCGGGACGCGAGGTCGCGCTCGTGCGAATTGGCCTGTCGCCGGATGCGGCGGCCTTCGACCCGTTACTCAAGACCATCTTCAGCTCGAATGGTGACGACGGCACGCTGAGCGTGGTTCACGAAGACAGTCCGGATCACTATAGCGTTCGCCAGACGCTGCCGACCCAGCGCGGCGCCCGTACGCTGACGCTCGACAAGGACGGCCATCGACTTTTTCTCGTATCGTCGAAATTCGGCCCGGCGCCTGCGGCGACGGCCAGCGAGCCGCACCCGCGTGCGTCGGTCGTCGACGGGACGTTCAACGTCCTCGTCGTCGCGCCTGCACGTTAAGGCGCAGAAGGGCGCGGCCGGGGCATCGGATCGCGGTCACGACAACATCCGCTGCACGACCGGCAGCAACTGATCGAGCGAGATCGGCTTGCGCATATAAGCCATCACCGGATTCGGCTGTCGCGGGATGTCGGATGCCGCGCTGCACAGGATGATTGGGATCGTGCGCAGCGTTTCATCGCGGTAGAGCACCGCGCACAGCTCCGGTCCGGACATCACCGGCATCATGCAATCGGTCAGGATCAGATCCGGCTTGGTCTTGCGAATGAGTTCGAGCGCGGCCGCCCCGTTAGGCGCCGTCATGACCGCGTAACCCGCGATGTCCAGCAGCAGGCGCCAGGCGGTCAGCAGGTCGAATTCATCGTCGACGACCAAGATTGTTTTCATGGGGGTCAGGTGTCTGACCGGCCGGTGAAGCCCGCCGCCAGCCCGCGTCCGGCCAGCAGGGCAGCCGCCCCGGGGAAGCTCGCAATGATGTCGAGCCCCTCGGGCGTGATGACGAGTTCCCGCAGCGAGGAGTCGTGGGCACTCTCGCGTTGCTTGACCACGGAGAGCATGCGATGCAGCCGCTTGTCCGTCTCGGCATAGCGCAGCAGGATCAGGTTTTCGGTCATGGCCGATATGCGCATGCTGCGTGCGTGAATTGGGTCGGCGTACAGCGGAACTTCCTCGGTGAGCAAGGTCGTGACGCCGGCTTCGCGCAATTGATGCGTGAATGCGTTCAGAAACAGGCCGAAGCGGCCGGTGCGCATCGCCGACTCGCGAAAGCCCTCGATGCCATCGATTACCAGCCGCGTGGCCCGGGTCCGACGGATGATATCGAGCGTGGTGGCGGCGAGTTCGTCGTTGGCGAGCTCAACGGCCGGTTGCCATTGAATGGTCAGCCGGCCGTCGTCCACGGCGGCCTGAAGCGGGATCGAAACGGATGCGGCCTTGCCAAGCAGGCGTTGAGGGGACTCATAGAAACCGAGATACACACACTTCTCGCCGCGCTCGACACCCGCCGACAGGAATTGCAGACCCAGCAGCGTCTTGCCGACACCCGATGGGCCCATCAACGTCGTCGTCGAGCCTTTCGAGAATCCGCCGCCCGTCAGTTCGTCGAGCCGCGGCACGCTGAAACCGAGCCGTGTATGCAGCTCGGCCGGACCGGGCGCCGCAGCGGACAGGGCTTCGAGTCGCGGAAACATCACATGGCCGTTTTCCGTGATGCGGAAGAAATGCTTGCCCAGCAAATGGTCGCGGGCGCGCATCTTGTGGACTTCGACTTCGCGGGCGCGCCGCATGCCGTCGCTGTAGCGGTTGAGTTCGATCAGACCATCGACCAGGGTATGTTCGGGATGCGGCTCGTTGCCGGACAGGGGCGCGAGCAGGAGCGTCGTGCAGTTCATCGCCGCGACCAGAGCGTTCAGTTCATGGATGAACTTCGACAGCGACAGATCCGTTTCGCTGAATTCCCGAGCGCTGCGAAATCCATCGATGATCATGAGGCTCGGGCGCTGGCGGTGCAGGCTTGCGGCGATCAGTTTCAGAAAACCGTCCAGGCCGCTTTGCATCAATTCATGGTAGCCGGAGACAAAAAGCATCTGCTCCGCGACCGCGGTCTCGTCAAAAAAGCTCATCGCGCTCAGATGCCCGAGCAGCTTGTCGTGCGACTCCGCGATCAAGGTCATGTAGAGCACCTTTTCGCCCTGGCGAACCCGGTGAAATCCGATCTGACTCGAAAGGATTGTCTTTCCCGCGCCGGCCATGCCTTCAATCAGATAGAGCGCCCCGCTCACCAGACCGCCGCCGAGAATGGCGTCCAGTCCCGGCACGCCGGTTTCCACGTTGGAGCGGCTTGACGCCTGAGATGCGCGACTTATCATTGCGGGAGGGGAGTCGGGGGTTCAGAGAGGTCGTAGTTTGGGTCACTCGCGGCCTCGATGCAATCCTGTTACGACACAGCAATCGGAGTGCCTGCGCGAGGTGATCGGGCGCGGGCTTTCCGAATGGGCGCGAGCAGCGTTTAAAAGCTGGCTGTACACTTTCCCCTGAACGGCTTAACCATGGGCTCGGGCCTCTCGATGAGGGGCCGAACGGAGAGGGGTATGGAACAGGAAGAATTCAAGGCGCTGCTGTCCAGTGAAGGTTTTGAGGAAGTGGCGGTAGTCGCCCCGGGGCCGAATGGGCGCGTGGAGGAGCATGTGCATACTTTCGAAGCGAAGGCGCTGATTCTCGACGGCGAGATTCGTTTGCGGATCGATGAGGGCGAGCGTGTCTATCAGCCGGGCCAGGTGTTCCATATTTTGCCGAGCGTGCCGCACACCGAGTGGTATGGCCCAGTAGGCGTTAAGTATTTGGTCGGCCGGAAATAAGGCCCACGCGATTTTTTCGGATTGAGCGAGCCGCTTCGTGGCGCACGGCGTCACGTGGGCCACGCTCGCTGGCGTGCGCGGTTTAAATCGACTCGGCTATAGTCAGGCCTTCTTCGCCCCTGGCCGAGCCCCATGAGCCTGTCACTCAGAAGCGTGCGCTATTTTATTGCCGTCGCCGAAGCGGAATCGGTGACCGGCGCGACGCAGTCGCTGAACATCTCACAGTCGGTGATCACCGACGCTATCAAGGGGCTTGAATCCGAAGTCGGCGCGCAACTCTTCGTGCGCCACGCGCGCGGGATGGTGCTCACGCATGCGGGGCATCAGTTTCTGCGGCATGCTCATCAGATTCTCGCTGCCGTGCGCAACGCGCAGCAGGCCATGTCCTCGCGTCCCGATACCATGACGGGGCGCCTGAACATTGGCGTCACCACCTTGATGACGGGGTATTTCCTGCCTTATCTGCTCGATCATTACCGGCGTGTTTTCCCGCAGGTGCAGGTGAATGTGATCGAGGACCAGCGCGACTATATCGAGCACTTGCTGGTCAACGGTGAGCTCGATGTGGCCGTGCTGATCGTCTCGAACATCGAGAACGTGCAGGCGATTGAGACGGAGTCGCTGATCGAAGCGGCCTGGCGATTGTGGCTTCCGGCCAATCACACCTTGCGGGGCCTGGGCAGCATCTCGCTGCGCGAAATCGCCGACGAAGCGATGATCATGCTCAAGGTCGACGAACTCGACGACAACACCACAGCGTACTGGCGTGCCGCGGGCCTCAAGCCGAATGTCGTGATGCGCACGGCATCGGTCGAAGCGGTGCGCAGTCTGGTCGCGACAGGGGCGGGCCTCTCGATCTTGCCGGATGTGTTGTACCGCCCCTGGTCGCTCGACGGCGACCGACTCGAGGTGCGCAACATCATCGAGGAAATGCCGAAGATCGACATCGGCATTGCATGGCGACGCGGGTTGACCCAATCGGAAACGGCTCAGAATTTTGTGGTGGTGGCACGGGAACACACACGCGGACACGCCAGGACACTGATCTGATTATCAGATAGTCACGCGACTCTGTTCTGTTTAGCCGATCTGGCATTCTTTATACGTTTTTTATATCCGGGTTATCCCCGCACCGGTGCGACCCATGCACCGTGGCGCACCACGCGATCCCCTGATGGGCGCCGTCCCGCAACGGTCTCATGCCTGCCTCCGGACCCCGCATCGGCCCGTGTGGTGACGTTTTGCCAGACAATTGACGCTCCCAGCCTTGCCGACAATCTGCTTTCTGCGATCTGATTTTCCGATTGCATGTATCTATTATTTGGGCTGGCGCTCAAAAATAATGCCCCCCTAGAATCGTTAAAACCGCGTGTAGTCGACGCGTCGCCGTCCACTTTCCAATAAGAGATCCAGTTCATGGAACACGCGGTGCAAGCCAGTCTGTTGATCGGCGATCAATTCATTCCCGGTGAAGGTGACGTCGAAGACGTACTGAATCCGGCGACCGGCGACACGATTGCCCGGGTGGCCGAAGCCTCGATCGAGCAGGTGCAGGCCGCCGTCGCCGCCGCGAGCCGGGCGTTCCCGGCCTGGGCCCGGACCACCCCAAAAGATCGCGCCACGTTGTTGCTCAAGCTTGCCGATGAAATCGAGGCGCGTGCCACGGAGTTCGCCCGGCTCGAGTCGCTCAACTGCGGCAAGCCCTACTTTGGCGCACTCAACGATGAGATTCCCGCGGTAGCCGATGTGTTCCGCTTTTTTGCGGGCGCATGCCGTACACAGCATGGCCAGTTGGCGGGTGAGTACATCCCGGGCTACACGAGCATGGTGCGGCGCGATCCGCTCGGCGTGGTGGCCTCGATTGCGCCCTGGAACTATCCGCTGATGATGGCCGCGTGGAAGCTGGCGCCCGCCATTGCGGCGGGTAACACGGTGGTGTTGAAGCCGTCTGAGCAGACACCGCTGACGACGTTGAAACTCGCCGAGCTTATCGCCGCGATCTTTCCGCCGGGCGTGATCAATATCGTTGTCGGACGCGGTGACACCGTCGGCGCGCCACTGATCTCCCAGCCGGACGTGCGGATGATCTCGATCACGGGCGACGTCTCGACGGGGCAAAAGATCCTCGAAGCGGCCTCGCGTTCGGTCAAGCGCACCCATCTCGAACTGGGCGGCAAGGCGCCGGTGATCGTGTTCGACGATGCGGACCTCGAGCAGGTGGTCGAGGGGCTGCGTACCTTCGGGTACTACAACGCGGGGCAGGACTGCACGGCAGCATGTCGCGTCTATGCCGGCCCAAAAATCTACGAGAAGCTCGTGGCCGATCTGTCGAGTGCAGTCAGCACGATCCGCTTCGGTGAGCAGCATATGGAAGGCGTGGAAATGGGGCCGTTGATATCCGAACGGCAGCGCAGCCGCGTCGCGAGCTTTGTCGAGCGGGCGGCGAGCCAGAGCCATATCGAAGTGACGGCGGGCGGCAAGGTGGGCAGTTCGCGCGGGTTTTTCTACGAACCGACGGTGATCGCTGGCGCACGGCAAACCGATGAGATCGTCCGGCGCGAAGTATTCGGGCCGGTGGTGTCGGTGACACGTTTCGACGATTCCGACCAAGCCATCGCCTGGGCCAACGACTCCGACTTCGGACTCGCCAGTTCTGTCTGGACCCGCGATGTGAGCCGGGCGTTCCGGGTCGCGGCCGAGCTGCAGTACGGCTGCACCTGGATCAACACGCATTTCATGCTCGTCAGCGAGATGCCGCACGGCGGCATGAAGCGCTCGGGCTATGGCAAGGACCTCTCGACCTACGCGCTCGAGGATTACACGTGCGCG
>FTBI01001569.1_pt1 | contig 15900 bp, 16 predicted proteins | sample 1639171 | NCBI WGS metagenome assembly FTBI01 (sample SAMEA3914812, study PRJEB12502) | metagenome | biome: forest; material: soil | place: Canada | collected 2011-07-07 | depth 0.1 m | reverse complement strand
TACTTGAGCCGTTCGACGGTTCGGAACAAGAATGGCTGTCCAAAGCGCTAACAGGGGAAGCGCATGCGTCGTCTTGAAGGCAAGGTGGCATTGGTTACGGGGGCTGCGCGCGGGATTGGCGAAGCGATTGCACGTGTTTTCGCCCATGAGGGTGCACACGTCATGCTCAGCGATATCCGCGATGCGGAAGGGCAGGTGGCGGCGAAGGCGATCGGTCCGAATGCCTCCTACTACCACCTCGATGTCCGCGTCGAATTGGATTGGAAGCGCGTGATGGTGCAGATCCTGCTCGATCACGGCCGGCTGGATGTGCTGGTCAACAATGCCGGCGTGACCGGCTTCGAAGATGGCATGCGCCTGCATGATCCCGAGCACGCTACGCTGGAAGACTGGCACGCGGTCCATCGCACCAATCTGGATGGTGTTTTTCTAGGCTGCAGGCAGGCGATTCGCGCGATGCGCGAAAACGGCAGTGGTTCGATCATCAATATTTCTTCGCGCTCAGGCTTGGTCGGCATTCCAGCGGCGGCGGCTTATGCCTCGTCCAAAGCAGCCGTGCGCAATCACACCAAATCGGTCGCGCTGTATTGCGCGGAGCAAGGGCTTGCGATTCGCTGCAACTCCATCCATCCGGCGGCGATCCTCACACCGATGTGGGAGCCGATGCTTGGGCGTGGCCCCGAACGCGAAGCAAATATGCGCGCCTGCATACATGACACGCCGATGCGTCGCTTCGGCACGCCGGAGGAAGTCGCTGCGCTGGCGCTGCTGCTGGCTTCCGACGAGGCGGCTTATATGACGGGCACCGAACTCAACATCGATGGCGGCATTCTTGCCGGCTCGGCGGCGATGCCTGCGATGGAGGGCTAACGCTCCCTGGGCTTCAGCCGCACATAGATTTGTTTGCGCACGATGGCGACCACTTCGCCTTCGGCGGTTTTCAATGGCACTTCAAACCAGCGCAATACCTTCTCGCCGTTCGTGGCAGCGGTACGCAGTTCATCCAGTACGCCCGGTTCCAGTTTGAAGTGCGCGTAGACATCCGCCCGGCCCGGCGCGACGAAATCGATCGTGCCGGCCTTGTCCCACACGTAATGATCTTTGCCCAGGTGCTGGATGATCAGCAGCATCCAGAACGGATCGGCCATCGCGAACAGATTGCCGCCGAATTGCGTGCGCACGTAATTGCGATTCCACGGGCGCAGCCGGAGCACCACGCGCGCCTCGGTATAACCGTCGTCCAGGCTCAGCAAGCGGATGCTGTTGAACAGGAACGGTGGCCACAGGTTCAACAGGCGACGAAAGGTGGAGGCGCGCATCGGAATCTCTCGCGGAGGGATGCGCAAAGGCTACCATACTCATGCGTATGGACGCCCCTCCCATTCGGGAGGGGCGTGGCGTTTAGAACAGCAGCGAGGCCATCCGCCGACGATAACGGGCGACCAGTTCGGCGTCGTCGAGCGTATTGAAGGCGGCCAGCAAGCGCTTCTTGGCCTGCCCATCGTTCCAATCGCGTGCGCGCTCCAACAACAGAAGCCACTGGTCCAGGCCGGCGGCCTGATCGTCACCTAGCAGAAGCCGCACGCCCAGCAGATCGTGAGCTTCCCAATCCTGCGGATTGGCCTGCACGCGTTGTTGCAGGGCATCTAGTGCGGGAGCGCCTTCAAGCGAACGGGACAGATCGAGCTGATTGCGCAAGCGAACAGCGCGCGCATCGATCGCCAGATTGGCGGGCAGGGCGTTGAGTTCGGCTTCCGCGGCTGAGGCATGGCCGGCTTGCGCCAATGCAAGCGCGAGATCGAGCTTGAGCTCGGGGCGATTCGGCTCGGCGGCGATCGCCTGTTGCAACCGGTTGATGGCTTGCTCGGGGGATTCGGGCACGACTTCTTCCGACGTTTCCTCCACATCACCGTCCAGCGGCTGAATGTGACGAGAGAGGAATTCGCGCAATTGTCCCTCGGGCAGGGCGCCGGCGAAGCCATCCAGAATCTGTCCGTCTTTCACCAGCATCACCGTGGGAATGCTGCGGATACCGAAGACGCCCGCCAGTTCCTGGTTCTTGTCCACGTCCACCTTGCCTAGGCGAAACGCGCCGTTGTATTCGACGGCCAGCTTTTCCAGCACTGGGCCCAGCGATTTGCAGGGCTCACACCAGGTTGCCCAGAAATCGACCAGCACCGGGGTCTTGAGCGAAGCCTGCAGCACCTCCGTCTCAAAGTTGTCCTGATCGACGTTGAAAATGTGCGGGGTGGTGGTGGCGTTCACAAACAGGCTCCCTACGGATTATCCCCACACAGGTCGGGGCGCGAGGGAGCATATCAAGTGCAGGCACGATTGCCGTGGATTTGCGAGAATCGGCGATATGAATCCCTCGACCTCCAGCATCGAGCACGCACCGAAAGCGATGACCTCGACGCTGATGATCTGCGAACAGTGCGATACGGTCTATCGTCGCCGGCCTTTGGCGCGCGGCGATGTGGCCCGTTGCCTGCGCTGTCATGCGGTGCTGGAACGGCACCAACGCATCGGCCTCAACGCGATGTTTGCGCTGGTGCTGACGGTGATGGTGGTGTTCGTACAAGCGAATGTCTGGCCAATCATCACACTAGGCTTCAACGGCAAACAAATCCACACCACGCTGTGGGGCATCATCATGATGATGTGGCAGGAGCACTCGCAGGTCGTGGCAGTGCTCGCAGCCGGCACGCTGTTCTTCTTTCCGCTATGCAAGATGCTATTGCTGGGCTGGTTGCTCGCTTACGGCCGACTCGGCCGCCGCGCGCCGGGTTTCGAGCGGCTGATGGTGATCTTGCACTACATCGCTCCGTGGACGATGAGCGAGGTGTTCGTGCTCGGCGTGCTGGTGTCGATCGTGAAGGCGCATCTGTATTTCGATGTGACGCCGGACGCGGGTGCGTTCGCTTATGCCGTGCTGGCGCTGTTGATCACCGTTTTTTCCGGTATCGATCTGCGCCAGTTGTGGGACAAGATTCCGGAGGTTGCGGCATGAGCGCTCTGCCGCGCGCCCATGATCTGGGTTTGATCGGCTGCCATATTTGCGGCCTCGTTTGCCGCGATACGCACATCGAGGACGCCGCATGCCCGCGTTGCGGTGGCACGCTGCATCGACGCAAACCGGGCAGCGTTGCGCGCACCTGGGCGCTGCTGATAGCCGCATTTCTGCTGTACCTTCCGGCCAATGTGCTGCCGATCATGCGCACAGTGAGCCTGGGAGACGTCGACGACAATACGATCCTCACCGGCGTGATCGAATTGTGGGTGAAGGGTTCGCCGGATCTCGCCGTCATCGTTTTCACGGCCAGTATCGTGGTGCCCATGATGAAATTCCTGGTGCTGGGCACGTTGCTCTTGAGCGTGCATCGCGGCACCAACTGGGCGCGCACGCAGCGGGCCAAGCTGTACCGGCTGGTAGAGTTCATCGGTTATTGGTCGATGCTGGATGTTTTCGTGGTATCGCTGCTTACCGCGCTGGTGCAATTCGGTTTCTTCAGCCAGGTGGAACCGCTGCCTGGCGTGGTGTATTTCGGCCTCACCGTGGTGCTTACGATGCTGGCCTCGATGAGTTTCGATCCCCGCTTGATCTGGGACTGCAAGGACGAAGATGACTGACGAAACCAAACCAAGTATTGGGGATGATCTGCCCGAACCGGTGGTGCGGCGTCGTCGCGTCAATGCATCGCTGATCTGGCTGGTGCCGGTGATTGCGGCGTTGGTTGGCCTGTCGCTGGTGATCAACGCGTGGATGCAGCGCGGCCCCGATATCACCATCAGCTTTCAGACGGCCGAAGGCCTCGAGCCGGGTAAGACGGTGGTGAAGTACAAGGACGTGGTCATCGGCAAGGTCACCACCATTCGCCTGGCGCCGGATCACCACCGGGTGATCGTCAAGGTCGACCTGGAAAAGAGCGTGTCGGATATCGCGGTGTCCGATACGCGCTTCTGGGTCGTGCGCCCGCGCATCGGTTTGGGTGGTGTTTCGGGCATCGATACGTTGTTGTCGGGTTCTTTCATTGGCGTGGATGTTGGCGATTCCAAACAGCCTCAGTTCGATTTTACCGGCCTGGAAAACCCGCCTTCGGTCACCCACGATGCACAAGGCAAGAGTTTCATCCTGCACTCGGGCGATTTGGGTTCCCTCGATATCGGCTCGCCGATTTATTTCCGGCGCCTCCAAGTGGGTCGCGTTGCGTCGTACAGGCTCAACGACGACGGCAAAGGCGTAACGGTGCAGGTCTTCGTCGAGAGCCCGTACGACAAATTCGTGACCACCGATTCGCGCTTCTGGAATGCCAGTGGCGTGGATGTGTCGTTGGGCGCGGACGGTCTGAAGCTCAACACGCAGTCGTTGGCAACGGTGCTTGCCGGTGGCGTATCGTTCCTCGACGCGCCAGGGCCGCACCCAAGCACGACTCCAGCGTCCGAGAACGCAACCTTTACTCTGTTCGATACCCAAGCCAATGCCATGGCGCCGCCGGATGGCGAGCCGCATTACATCCGCATGCGCTTCGATCAGCCTCTTCGTGGTCTGGCGGTCAATGCGCCGGTCGAGTTTCTGGGCGTGAATATCGGCAACGTGGTGTCCATTCGCATGGACTACGACGAGAAAACCGGAAACTTCCCCATCTACGTGGGCGCGGTGGTGTATCCAGATCGCCTCGGTCGCGCGCATGAAAAGTTGGTCGCGCTGGCCAAATCGAAGGGCGACAACGACGATCTATCTCACATGATGGGTACGCTTGTGGAGCATGGGCTGCGCGCGCAGGCGAAGGTCGGCAATCTGCTGACAGGTCAGTTGTTCATTTCGCTCGACTTCCTGAAGAAAGCGCCGAAGGCCTCCTACGATCCGAACACGCGGCCGCTGGAAATTCCGACCGCTCCAGGCAATTTCGACAAATTGCAGGAGCAATTGGCGGAGATTGTCGACAAGATTCAGAAGATCCCGTTCGACAGCATCGGCAACAATCTCAACGACTCGCTGGCCGAGCTCAACAAGACGCTCAAGCAGGTCAATGGCCAGGTGCTGCCGGAATTCCAGAAAACTTTGAAGGGCGCCAACCAGACCCTCGGTACGGCGAACAACGCATTGTCGTCCGATTCGCCGTTGCAACAGAGCCTCAGTAGCACGCTGGAGGAATTGCAGCGCATGGCCCGCTCGTTGCGCGCACTCACCGATTACCTCAGTGCTCAACCCAGCGCGCTGGTCCGCGGCCGCGGTGCGGATACGCCGCCGCCGAAGACCGATTCATCCAACGCACCAGCCGCCGCCAAGCCGCAGCCAGGGAGCAAGCCATGATTCGCGTAAGACATCTGATGGCGGCATTCGGCACGGTCTGGCTTGCAGCGTGCGCATCGGCGCCGATGCACTACTACACGCTCATTCCTGCGCCGGACAGCGCGCCCGGCGATGCTGCCACGTCATCTGCGAGCTTCCAGTTCGAATTGCTGCCGGTCGGCATTCCCGCACAGGACGATGTGCCGCAGTTGGTGGTGCGTCAGGGCGGCCAGGCCGTGGGCCTGCTCAACAGCGAGCGCTGGATTGCACCGTTGGCAGACGAGGTGCGCGGCGCTCTATCGGTGGATTTGTCGCGCCGGCTCAACGCGCAGGACATCAGCAGTGGGCTGCCGGTCGACGGCAAGCCGGTGCTGCGCATCAAGGTCGATCTGCGTCGCTTCGATTCCTCTCCCGGCAGTTATGCGCTGATCGACGCCACCTGGACCGTCCGCCCTCTGAAGGGCGAAGCCGTGTTGACCTGCAGCAGCCGGATCAACGAGAACGTCGGGCAGGGATACGAGGGTCTGGTGGCCGGCCACCAGCAGGCATTGGGCGAACTGGCGGAGCAGATCGCCAGCGTGGTCCCGGCCCTGGCCGCGGGGACTGTGCCGGCGTGCCCGGTTCGGTGACGCGGTTGCGGCCCAAGCCATAGCCCATTTCTGCTAGTCTGCCGCGTTCAATGCAGCGCATGGCGATGGACGCCTGCGTGGCTGAAAACGTACAACGGCGCCGGATTATGCAGGACATTCAAGACCAGGGTTCCCCGAACGAATACAACCCGCAGGCGGTGGAATCCGCCGCGCAGGAGTATTGGAACGCGCGCAGCGCGTACGAGGTGACGGAGGATCCCTCCCGGCCCAAGTTCTATTGTCTGGCGATGCTGCCGTACCCCTCCGGGGCGCTGCACATGGGACATGTGCGCAACTACACCATTGGCGACGTGATCAGTCGCTATCAGCGCATGAACGGCAAGAACGTGCTGCAGCCGATGGGCTGGGATGCGTTCGGCCTGCCCGCGGAAAACGCGGCAATCAAGAACAACACCGCGCCGGCGAAGTGGACCTACAAAAACATCGACCACATGCGCGCGCAGCTGAAATCGCTGGGCTACGCCATCGACTGGTCGCGCGAGTTCGCCACCTGCCGTCCGGAGTACTACCGCTGGGAACAATTGATGTTCACCCGGCTGATGAAAAAGGGCCTGGCCTACCGCAAAAACGCGGTCGTGAACTGGGATCCGATCGACCAGACCGTGTTGGCCAACGAACAGGTGATCGACGGCCGCGGCTGGCGCTCCGGCGCCCTGGTCGAGAAGCGCGAGATTCCGCAGTGGTTCCTCAAGATCACTGATTACGCGCAGGAGTTGCTCGACGGTCTCGATACGCTGCCCGGTTGGCCGGACGCGGTGAAAACCATGCAGCGCAACTGGATCGGTCGCAGCGAAGGCCTGGAGATCCACTTCGCAGTGGAAAACGAAGCCGAGCCGCTCACCGTTTTCACCACGCGCCCAGACACCTTGATGGGCGTCACCTTCGTGTCGATCGCCGGCGAACATCCGCTGGCGCTGAAGGCTGCGCAAAGCAATCCGAAGCTGGCTGCGTTCCTCGATGAACTCAAGCACGGCGGCATCTCCGAAGCCGAGCTAGAGACGCAGGAAAAGCGCGGCATGGACACCGGGCTGTTCGCGATCCACCCGATCAGCGGCGAGAAAGTGCCCGTGTGGGTCGCCAACTTCGTGCTGATGGGCTACGGCACCGGTGCGGTGATGGCGGTACCTGGCCACGATGAGCGCGACTTCGAGTTCGCGCACAAATACCAGCTGCCGATCAAACAGGTCATCGCGGTCGGTGGTGCGGATGCCGACTACGATCCGCAACACTGGAAAGATTGGTATTCGGATAAGACCCGCACCGACATGCGCGTGGTCAACTCCGGCGAGCTTGACGGCAAGAACTACCGCGAAGCCTTCGAGTACCTCGCCAAGAAACTGGAAGCCGGCGATAAAGGCGTGCGTCGCGTCAACTGGCGTCTGCGCGATTGGGGCGTTAGCCGCCAGCGCTATTGGGGCTGCCCGATCCCAGTGATTTATTGTCCCAAGTGCGGCGCTGTGCCAGTGCCGGAAGATCAATTGCCGGTGGTGTTGCCGGAAGATGTCGCCTTCTCCGGCGTGCAATCACCGATCAAGGCCGATCCCGAATGGCGCAAGACCACCTGTCCGCAATGCGGCGGGGCGGCCGAGCGCGAAACGGATACCTTCGACACCTTCATGGAGTCGAGCTGGTACTACGCGCGTTACACCAGCCCCGGTGCCAACAGCCAGGTGGACGAGCGCGCCAACTACTGGCTGCCGGTGGATCAATACATCGGCGGCATCGAACACGCGATCCTGCATCTGCTGTATTTCCGCTTCTATCACAAGCTGATGCGCGACGCGGGCATGGTGAAGTCGGACGAGCCGGCGACCAATCTGCTTTGCCAGGGCATGGTGATTGCCGAAACGTTCTTCCGTGAGAACGCGGACGGTTCGAAGGATTGGATCAATCCAGCCGATGTCGACATCCAGCGCGACGAAAAAGCACGCGTGATCGGCGCAGTGCTGAAGTCCGACGGCAAGCCGGTGCAGATCGGCGGCATCGAAAAGATGTCCAAGTCCAAGAACAACGGTGTCGATCCGCAGACAATGGTGGAGAAATTCGGCGCCGATACCGTCCGCTTGTTCTCCATGTTCGCCGCGCCGCCGGAGCAGTCGCTCGAATGGAACGAGGCAGGTGTGGAAGGCATGGCGCGTTTCCTGCGCCGCTTCTGGCGTGAAGTGATGACGCATGTCGGCCAGCCCGATCATCCGGAAGTCGACCCCGCCGCGCTGGATGCTGGCCAAAAAGCATTGCGCCGCCAGCTGCACGAAACCATCCAGAAGGTCAGTGACGATTTCGGTCGCCGCCATGCCTTCAACACAGCGATCGCATCCTTGATGGAACTGCTCAATGCGTTGGGTAAGTTCACCGACCAAAGCGATCAAGGTCGCGCAGTGCGTCACGAAGCGCTGGAAACCATGGTGCTATTGCTCAATCCGGTAGTGCCACACGTCAGTCATACGCTGTGGCAGGCGCTGGGTCACCCGCAACGTGTACTCGACGACCAGCCCTGGCCCACGGTGGACACGCAGGCACTGGTGCGCGATTCGCTGACGCTGGCCGTTCAGGTCAACGGTAAGCTGCGCGGTACCATCGAGGTAGCGGCCAATGCTTCGAAGGAAGAGGCCGAAGCGCTGGCTCGCGCACAACCGCAGGTGGCTGCCTTCCTGGCAGGGCAGACGGTGCGCAAAGTAATCGTGGTACCTGGCAAGATCGTCAACATCGTCGCAGGATGATTCCATGAACCGCATGCTGAAAATTGTCTCGCTGCTGCCCGTACTCGTACTCGCGGCATGCGGTTTCCATCTGCGCGGAAGCGCCGCGTTGCCACCGGGCATGGAGCGCGTGCATATCACGGTCAACGGTGGCGGCGACTTTCAGCGCAAGCTGGCGCGCGCATTGCTAGCTTCCAACGTCGTGCTTGAGGAAAAGAGCGGCCCCGGCATTGCCGAACTGCATGTGCCCGCGCAGAACTTCACCTTGCAGATCCTTACGGTTAACGGCTCTGCACAGGTGACCGAGTTCGCCGTGCACTATCACGTTGTGTTTACGGCCACGGATGCGAACGGCAAAACGCTCGTTGCGACCCAGGCCATCGACTTGCAGCGCGAATACAGTTACGAGGCGGGTCAGCCCGTCGGCAATCAGTCCCAGGTTGAACAGATCCAGGGAAGCTTGATCGACGACTCCGTGCAGGCCGTGCTGTTCCGTCTGCAGGCTGTCGCCAAGCACGGCGAGGTGGCTGCGTCGAAGGCAACGGGGACCTTGCCGGCCACGGCAAGCACCACTCAGGAACCGCCGCAATATTCACCGTCACCTGTTAATTAAGTCCTATGCCGCTCAACAACGCGCAGTGGCAGAAGGCGCTGGCCGCAGACAGTCTAAGTCCTGTCTACCTGTTGGCTGGTGAAGAACTGCTAGTGCTGGAAGCGGCCGACGCGTTGCGCGCGCAAGCACGCAGACTCGGTTACACCGAGCGCGACGTGTTGGATGTCGGCGCGCATTTCGATTGGGATGAACTGGCCCGCGCCGCGGCAGGCATGTCGTTGTTCGCCAGCCGCCGCGTGCTCGATTTGCGCCTCCCCACTGGGCGTCCGGGCACCGAAGGCGCCAAGGCGATCAACGAGTTCTGTGCCAATCCGCCACCTGATGTCACCTTGATGATCAGCGCCGTGGAATGGAGTAACAAACATGAAGGCGCGTGGACCCGGCAGGTCGATGGTGCCGGTACCGTGGTGATCTTCAACGCGCCAAGACCGAACGAGTGGGAAGCGTGGATCGGTGCGCGGCTTGCCTCGCGCGGCCTTGCTGCGGTCCCTGAAGCGATCGCGCTGTTGGCCGAGCGTGTGGAAGGCAATCTGCTGGCCGCCGCGCAGGAAATCGACAAGCTGGCGGTGTTGCACGGGCAGGGCAAGATCGATGCGGCCGAGATGGAACACCTGGTCGCCGACAGCGCTCGTTACGACGCATTCAAGCTCACCGACGCCGCACTAGGTGGCGACGGTGCGCGCGCACTGCGCATTCTCGATGGCCTGCACGCAGAAGGCGATGAGTTGATCGCTTTGATGGGGTGGCTCGTCAATCAGCTGCAACTGGCGATGCGCCTGGCCAATGCGCACGACTTCGGCGCGCAGGCGCGAGCGGAGCGTTTGTGGCCGGCACGCGAACAACTGTTTCGCAAAGCATTGCGTCGCGCACCGCGCGAGCACTGGATGCAATGCCTGGCACGCGCGGCGCGCATCGACCGTATCGCCAAAGGGCGTGAGGGCGGCGACGCATGGCTAGAGACGCAGCGGCTGATTGCAGCGATCGCCGAACCGAGAGCCGCGCAGGCACTGGCATGACGCGCCCGCAGTATTCTTACGAGACCCACGCCCCCTTTGCTCTTTTGGCGAAGAGGTAATGCAGGAAGCTTTCGCATGAAACCGCTCGCGATATTCGGCGGCACCTTCGATCCGATCCATATCGGCCATCTCAGTGTTGCCTGGGAAGCGGCCGAGTTGCTGGATGCTGAAGTGCGGCTGATGCCGGCCAGCGTGCCGCCGCATCGTTCGTCGCCGACCGCCAGCGCCGAGCAGCGCGTAGAGATGCTGCGTGCCGCATTGCGCGGACAGTCGCGGCTCATGCTGGATACGCGCGAACTGGATCGCAGCGGCCCTTCCTACACCATCGATACGCTGCACGAACTGCGTCGGGAATTTGGTGAACGCCCGCTGGTGTTGTTGCTCGGGGCCGATGCGTTTGCAGGTCTGCGCAGCTGGCATCGTTGGCGCGAGCTGTTCGATGTTACCCATATCGGCATGCTCAATCGTCCTGGTGTCGACGCCTGCATACCGGTGGAACTGGAGCGCGCCGTTGCTTCGCGCCGTACCGACGATCCAGCGGAGATCCGTGCGCGACCAGCCGGCCGTGTGATCGAGCTGGCGGTCACACCACTGGAAGTTTCAGCTACACGAATCCGCGACTTGCTGGCAGAAGGGCGCGATCCGCGTTATCTGCTGCCAGCGGGTCTGTTCGACGATCCAGCTCTGCTTACACCGTATCGCGCAACGTCATCCAATTGAGCTGAGAATTAGCTCACTCGATACGCGACGAAACGCATCGCCACCGAGTTCATGCAATAACGCAGGCCGGTCGGTTCCGGGCCGTCAGTAAACACGTGCCCTAGGTGGCTATCACAGCCGGCGCAGCTAACCGCCGTACGGCTCATGCCGAAACTGGAGTCTCTTGTTTCGAGCACGTTCTGAGGGGCGATCGGTCGCGAGAAACTTGGCCATCCCGTGCCGGAGTCGAACTGCACTGATGCTTTGAACAACGCCGTGTCGCAGCCAGCGCAGCGGTACAGACCCTTGCTGCTGGGTTTTTCATGTGGACCGCTGAAGGCCACCTCCGTGCCAGCACGACGCATCACATTGAAGGCCGCATCTGAAAGGCGCGCATGCCATTGCGCATCGGTCAGCACCAACTTGTGGACGTAACACGGCCCCAGATTATGGCCGTCATCGTCAGCGAAGCATTCCAGCAGCAACTGCGGGGCAGCGCTCGTTGTCGCAGCTGTCGCAGCCGTGGAGTCACCGCCTTTCATGCCAAACAAGCGTGAAGCCGATACGCCACCGATTGCCAGCGCCGCGCCGCCACCCAGTGCGGCGAACAGGAATCGGCGGCGATCCATCGTCTTGTCATACGTTACGGATGTCATGCAAATCTCCCATTGTGCGTGTCGTGTCGAGGCGCTCAGCCAAAGGTGAAGGCGTAGGCGCGCACGTCCGGATCAAGGAAAGTGATTTCAAAAACGCGCTCGCCCGTGCCGTGTGTCTGACGTACCAATTGGTAAAGACGCTGTTCGGTGACGACGCCATTGCCGTCGGCATCGGTATCTGCACCGTGGTCCGCGCCAGGTGGTTTGCCATCGAGAGTGATGCGGAAACGTACCGGCTTGCCATCCATACCAGGGCCCAACACCAGATGCAGATCGCGACCACGGAAGCGATAGACGATGCCGCCGCCGGGCTTGTCGAGAGAAGCGTTCTCGTCATGCACAGTCCAGCGGCCGTTGAATGCCCATTGGTTGGTCTGCAGCGCATCCGATGCGTGATAGTCAAAGCTGTCGTCGTGGGCAATCTGGCCGCCTGCGAAATTCTCTCCGCGCGCATAACCTACATAGGTTTCCGGCGAGCGATTCGTATCGCTCGAGACGGCAGCTTCCGCACCCGATGCGCCCGGTTGCACATAACCGCCCGGAAGGTCTTTGTAGCCTGCGTCGGTCAGCAAGCGGCGGATCATGTCTTCGCTACCGGTATAGTCGCCTTCGCCGAAGTGGTGAGAGCGAATCTGGCCTTTTGCGTCAATGAAGTAGTGCGCCGGCCAGTATTCGTTGTTGAAGGCTTGCCAGATCGCGTAGTTGTCATCCACCGCCACCGGGTAGGTGATGCCGAAATCCTTGATCGCCTTGGCGACGTTGTCGGGGTCTTTCTCGAACGCGAACTCAGGCGAATGCACGCCGATCACTACCAAGCCGTGATCATGGTATTTCTGCGCCCATGCCTTCACGTAGGGCAGCGTGCGAATGCAGTTGATGCAGGAATAAGTCCAGAAATCGACAACCACTACTTTGCCGTGCAGCGATTCGGGGGTGAGCGGCGCGCTGTTGAACCACTGCGTGGCGCCGCTTAGCGAGGGCAGCTCACCTTCCACCGGCAATGCGTCGCCAGCTTTCGGAGCCGGCGCAGTGGACGCGGTTGCGGGGTGTATGGCATCGATCAGCTTCTGCTCCACGCTGCTGGTGCTGGCCAGCGATACGCGTGTCAACAAACCGGTATCCGCACCCAGTGCAATGGCGACAACGCCGCACAGCACCAGAACACCCAGTACGCGTCGCACCCATTCGCCAGCACCCAGCGAACGCTTCATCACGGAAAACACGCGACCGCCAACCAGCAGCGCAAGCGCCAGCGAAACCGCCGCGCCGCCGGCGTAGGTAAGCAACAGCAGCGTGGTTTGCACGCTCGCGCCTTTCAGTGCCGCACCGGTCAGCAGCAGGCCGAGAATCGGTCCTGCACAAGGCGCCCACAGCAAACCCGTCGCAACACCCAAACCTGCCGCCGACCAGGGTGAATCCGCTTGCGCATCGGAATGTTCGGACAGGCGATTGCCAAGCTTCACGAACGGGCGGCTGATCCACTCGGCAAAATGCGACGACAGTAATGTGATGCCGAGAAGGGCCAGCACGATCAGTGCGATGTAACGCCCATACTGATTTGCGCGCACCGCCCAACCTCCACCCACTGCAGCCAGTGTTGCCACCAGCGCGAAGGTCAGCGCCATGCCGATCAGCATCGGCAGGCCGTTGCGCGCGAAAGGTCGATCCGCACGTGCGAACACAAACGGCAAAACGGGCAGGATGCACGGGCTGAGAATCGTCAGCACGCCGCCTAGGAAGGCGAGGATCAGCAGGATCATGAGTCGGCTCGTTTACGGGTTCTGATGGTTATTCGCAGCGGACTGCGTTGTGGTTACGCGTAGTTTGACAGCGTGTACGAAGTAACCCGGGCCCCGGACGCAGCGAATTCACCCCTATAGAAACTGCGGCGGATCGACCGTGTTGCCATCCTTGACCTTTAGCACCTTGACCTTTAGTGGCCCGTGCGTACTACTACGCCAGCCATTGCGTAGGGCTACAGGTATCCATAAGGCTGTGCCGATCGAATCCACCAGTACCAGCGAGCAGGCTGACCAGCAGCGGGCAGCCTGGATGGCCGCCGCGCAAGCGGGCGACCAGCGCGCGTACGCGCGTTTGCTGACCGATTCGGTCGGGCTGATCCGCGCCGTGGCAAGACGGCAGGGCGTGGCGATGGATGCGCTGGATGACGTGGTGCAGGAAACGCTGCTCACCGTGCATCGGGTGCGGCATACCTTCGACCCATCGCGTTCCTACGATGCGTGGCTATCGGCCATCGCCAGCCGCCGCGCTATCGATATTTTGCGCAGCCAGGGCCGTCGCGACCGGCGCGAGGTGCACGATGAATTCGCGCTCGACAGCCACCCTGAACGCGACGACGCCAGCGCAGGTGCCGAACGCGAGCAAGAGGCGCGGCGTTTGCGCGAGGCCATCGAAACCTTGCCGCCGGGCCAGCGTGAGGCAGTCGAGCAGCTCGGTTTGAAAGAGCGCTCGCTAGCCGAGGCGGCGGATGTTACCGGCCGCAATACGGGTGCGCTGAAAGTGAATTTGCACCGCGCGCTGAAGTCGCTGCGCGATCGACTGCATGGAGGTTCCTGATCACGATGTCTGACGCACCACGCCACGAAGCCCTGATCGACGTGCTCGGCGCGGAGCTGACGCCAGTGCGGCGTCTGCCGCCGCCGTGGCTGCGCACGCTCGGCTGGTTGTCGATGGTGGCAATCATTGCGGTGGTGATGTTCATGCATTTTGGGGCCAGCACCATGATGCACCGCTGGAACGCGGCGCCTGATCTGGGCTGGGCGGCCTTTGGGGGGGTGATCACGGCGATCACGGCGGCGCTGGCGGCATTCGCGCTCGCCGTGCCTGGGCGCTCCATCCGCTGGGCGTGGGTGCCGGTACCCAGCGCCCTGTTGTGGATCGGCGCCAGCGGTATGGGTTGTCTGCGCGCTCACGTCCCGGGCATGCCTGTGCTGGATATACATGGTGCCAACGATTGTTTGATCTTCATCATCAGCTTTTCGATTCCGCTGTCTGGGCTGCTGATCTGGCTACTGCGGCGTGCCTGTCCGCTGCATCCCGTGCTCACGGCGGTCGTCGTGGGCCTTGCCAGCGCCTCGGCATCGGCGAGCCTGCTGGAGATCTGCCACAACTTCGATGCCGCCACGACGGACTTGCTGATGCATGCGGTCGCCGTGGCCATTGTGGTGGTCCTCAACGCGATCATGGGCGGAAAGTTGCTATCGCGGGCTTGAGTGTCTGCCCTGTTTTGCACTGCGCTCGGCCGCCAGCCGGTTCGGGGCTGCCCTCGGGCCTCGAAGGCGGCAGGAGCATCGAAATGCGGCCTGGCCGGCGCCTATGGGGGCGCCCCATACCTGCCTAGACCCAGGTAGAGGTGTAGGCGGCCCAGCACCCGGCGACCCGTCATCAATTTGTCGCTTGACGTGCCATTACGGTCGGGCGGATATACTTCACCTGCGCCATCCCGCGCAGCCGATACGCCGCGAGGCCCTAACTCTTGACCACCACCCGCCATAACAAGGCCGTCACCACGGCCACCCTGCGCAAGTCCGTTATCGACGCACTTGAAGACCTCAAGGCCAAAGACATCCGCGAAATCGATGTCCGCGGCAAAACCTCTATCGCCGACCTGCTCGTGATTGCTTCCGGCACCTCGGCACGCCACGTCAAATCCATTGCCGACGAAGTGGTCAGGTTCGCCAAAAAGGCGGGCGTGATGCCGCTGGGTGTCGAAGGCGAACAGGAAGCGGAGTGGGTGCTGGTGGATCTGGGCGACGTCATCGTGCATGTGATGCTGCCGCGCATCCGCGAGTTCTACGGCCTGGAGCGCTTGTGGTCGGTTAGCGACCGCGATGTCCAGGGCGAAGCCGCGCTAGCCGGTTAACAAACTCCGGCATGCGCGCCCGCCTGATCGCCATCGGCGAACGCATGCCCACATGGGTTGCAGAAGGGTTTGCCGAATACCGTAAACGGCTCTCTCACGATTTGCCTCTCGATTTAGTCGAATTGAAGCCCGGTGCTCGCGGTAAAGGGCGCGACGATGCGCGCGCGATACAGGACGAAGGTGCAGCCATACTCGCCGCATTGCCGCGCGATGTTCATGTGATCGCACTCGACGGTCGCGGCAAGAGTTGGTCGAGCGAAGAGCTTGCCGAACAGCTCGCCAAGTGGCGCATGGCCGGACGCGATCTCGCGTTTCTTATCGGCGGACCCGATGGGCATGCGCCGGAAGTGCTGGCACGTGCCGATCAAAAATGGTCGTTGGGTCCGCTCAC
>FTBI01000867.1_pt1 | contig 15944 bp, 12 predicted proteins | sample 1639171 | NCBI WGS metagenome assembly FTBI01 (sample SAMEA3914812, study PRJEB12502) | metagenome | biome: forest; material: soil | place: Canada | collected 2011-07-07 | depth 0.1 m | reverse complement strand
GCTGATGATCGCGCTGTTCATCATCCAGCTGTGTCTTTTCCGTACACCGCTGCTCATGTCGGTGCGCACCGACGCCTTGGCGCTCGGCGTACTGCTGGCGATAGCTGCATCCGGCAAGGTATATGCCGCACTGAATCCGCGTTTCCTGCTGCGTGTGCGTTCGCTGCGTACGCTGCTCCCCTGCCTGCTGCTGGCGGTTCTTGCGGTACTCGCCTCGGCCGACCTGCAAGGCTGGCGTTTTCGCATCAGCGCCATCGCGGTGCTTTCCGCGGCGCTGGTGTGGCTTGCCTCGTACAACCAGAACTACCTGCTGCAGGATGGCTGGTGCAAACGCATGCTGGTTTGGATAGGCGCCCGTTCTTATGCGATCTACCTGATCCACGTTCCCGCGTATTTCCTGCTGCGCGAATTGTGTTTTCGTTTCGGCAGCCCCGGCGCCCCCCCCCTGCGCCTGCCGACATGGCTGCTATTCTTGTTGGCGACCGGTCTGATCGCCTTGCTGGCCGAGCTGAATTACCGCTACCTTGAGCAACCACTGCGCCAACATGGCAGGCACATCGCGGACAGGTTCAGACATCGCTGGACATCCTCCCGCGCTGGAGTCGACGCAGCCCTTGCCACGCAAGTATCGGCAAGCTCGGCTGAATATCCGACATAGCCTCGCTGGCCTCTGGTAGCCATGTGACTTGTCCCCCCGTACCAAACTCGCCTGCCGTTGCCCTCAACTCATGGAATTGCTCATGTCGAACCTCACCAAGAAACTGCTCGGGTTGCTGCATGACTCGGATACCGGTGAACAGGCAGCGGCCATCCAAGCAGGCGGGCCTCATCCGCCCGCACCAGACGTCGTCGTCGATTTGTCCGGCGCCACCGGCGTTGGCCTGCACGACGCCGTGCTGAGTGGATGGTTCCAGAACGATTCCGATGAGGTGTTCCGCGGCATCCCGATCGGCCCGGACGATACGGTGGTCGACCTGGGTTGCGGCGATGGCGGTGCCAGCCTGTTCTGCGCCCGACGCGGCGCGCACGTTACGGCCATCGACGTCGATCCTCAGGTCATTGCCGCCATCGAGGCCAAGCTGACTGAAGTCGTGCCCAACAAACATGCCGCATATGTCAGCGATGCCAACCCGTTGCCGCTGGCAGACCAAGTCGCCACCCGAGTGCTATGCACCGAAGTACTAGAACATGTCGATGATCCGGATCAGGTGCTGGCGGAGCTGTTTCGTATCGGCAAACCTGGCGCCCGCTACCTGCTGACCGTGCCGGATGCACTACAGGAAAACTTGCAGAAACACGTGGCGCCGCCCAGCTACTTCCAGAAGCCCAATCACGTGCGCATCATTGAACGGGAAGAGTTTGCCGGCATGGTCACCCGCGCCGGCCTGATCATTGAGGAGCATACCCAGTACGGGTTCTTCTGGTCGATCTGGTGGGCACTATTCTGGGCCTGCAAGGTGGATCTGGATCACCCCAGCCATCCGGCGCTGGATCACTGGACCGAAGCATGGCGTGCCATTCTCGCTTTACCGCAGGGTAGTCAGCTCAAGCAACAGCTGGACCGGTTCATGCCGAAGAGTCAGATCATTGTCGCGCGCAAGCCATGACGCAAGCATGCTTGTCTCGCGCAACTGGGCAAACGCCTGACCGAATGACCGGAGCACACGCTGCATGAGCCTCACCCTCACCCGCGCCCTGTGGTACTACCGCGGCTTCATTCTCGGCAGCGTCAAGCGCGAGTTCCAGGCTCGTTATCGAAACTCCCTGCTCGGTGCAGCGTGGACTGTGCTGCAGCCGCTGGCGATGATTACCGTCTATACCCTGGTGTTCTCCCAGCTGATGCGCACCCGCCTGCCTGGCATGGACAGCCCGTACGCGTATAGCGTCTACCTCTGTGCGGGCCTGCTGACCTGGGGCCTGTTCGGGGAAATCCTGCAGCGTGGACAGACCGTGTTCCTCGACAACGGGAACATGATCAAGAAATTGAATTTTCCGCGTATCTGCCTGCCGGCCATCACCGTGCTCAACGCGTTGGTGAACTTCGCCATCACCTTCTCGATCTTTCTGGTCTTCCTCGTGTTGACTCACAACTTTCCGGGCTGGGTTGCCCTTTGCGCGCTGCCGGTGCTGCTGGTGCAGATTGCACTGGCCGCCGGTATCGGCATCATTGCCGGCGTACTCAATGTGTTCTTTCGCGACGTTGGTCAGTTTGTGAATGTCCTGCTGCAGTTCTGGTTCTGGTTCACGCCCATCGTCTACTCGACGGCCACACTGCCGAAATCAATTCAGCCGCTGATCAATCTGAATCCGATGACACCGATGGCGAAGGCCTACCAAGGCATCTTTGTCTACGGACAGGTACCGGACTGGCAGAGTATCTGGCCGGTAGCCGTGCTCGCAGCAGCTCTGTGTGCATGCGGACTCCTGCTGTTCCGCCGACGCGCTGGTGAAATGGTGGACGAACTCTGATGGGCGATATTCGTGTCAGTGGGCTAGGCAAGGCCTACAAGCAGTATCCCAGCCAATGGTCGCGGCTCGCCGAATGGATCGTTCCGGTCGGCAAACCACGTCATCAGGAACATTGGGTACTGCAGAACATAGACTTCCATCTGCACGCAGGTGAAGCGGTCGGTATTGTTGGTAGCAATGGTGCTGGCAAGAGCACCTTGCTGAAAATGATTGCCGGCACCGTTCGCCCCAGTTGCGGCGAAATTGTCATCGGTGGCCGCGTGGCTGCGATGCTGGAACTGGGCATGGGTTTCCATCCCGATTTCACCGGCCGGCAGAATGTCGTGATGGGCGGTCAACTGCTTGGTCTTTCGGTCGAGGAGATCTTGCAGCTGATGCCGCAGATCGAGGCTTTCGCCGAGATCGGCGAGTACATCGACCAGCCGGTGCGCACCTACTCGAGCGGCATGCAGATGCGCCTGGCCTTCAGCGTTGCCACGGCAAAGCGTCCCGACATCCTGATCGTCGACGAAGCGCTCTCGGTAGGCGACTCGTATTTCCAGCATAAGAGTTTCGAACGCATCCGCACCTTTCGCCGTGCCGGTAGCACGCTGCTGATCGTGTCACACGATCGCTACGCCATCCAGACCGTATGTGATCGGGCCATCCTGCTGGACGCCGGCCGCATCCGCATGCAGGGACCACCTGTTGATGTGCTCGACTACTACAACGCCATGATGGCTGAACATAACCACCAGAGGATCAGGCAACAGACCCTGACTGACGGCCGGGTTACCACGATCTCGGGAACCGGTGAAGCCAGTATCGGCGACGTGCGCCTGCTCGGCGACGACGGCCGTCCGGCAGACACCGTGGAAGTGGGTGAATCGCTGCGGCTGGAAGTGCGCATCAAGGTCAATGTCCCGTTGCCACGACTGGTACTCGGCTTCCTGCTGAAGGATCGACTCGGTCAGGCAATCTATGGCATCAACACGCATCGGCTTGAACAGCCATTGGAGCATCTGGCGGCGGGCGAGGAAATTACCTACCGCTTCAGCTTTCCCGCCCGGCTGGGCAAGGGAAGTTATTCCGTGTCGTTGTCACTGTCACACGAGGATTCGCACATCGACAAGAATTTCGAGTGGCGCGACAACGCCCTGATCTTTCATGTGTTCAATACCCAGCACGAGAACTTCGTGGGCAGCAGCTGGCTTGATGCCAAGGTGGACATCACCCGGCACGCCTAGGCGTGGTACATCCAGCGCAGCGTTTGCGCCAGCGCTTGCTGGGGCAGTGGCCCGATGCGCGACTGCAATCGCGCAGGACTACCTTCGAGGCGCCGCACTTCGTTGTCCCGTACGAAGGTCGGATTCACACTGACTTCGATCGTGTACCCACCGATCTCCGCCATCATCGCCAGCACCTCACGCAGCGAATGACTGACGCCCGTACAAATATTGAAAGTGTCCGCTTCACTGCGTGATTCGAGCAGCCGTCGGTATACCCACGCCACGGTGCGCACATCCATGAACTCGCGCCATACATCGAGATTACCCAGCTCGATATGGCGTTCGCCACGGCGATAGTGCTCGACGATTTTCGGAATCAGGAACCGTTCGTCCTGCCCCACCCCGGTGTAGTTGAATGGACGGGTGAACACGAGCGGCAAGCGCCCGGCCCAGATTTTGGCCATGTACTCCATCGCCAGCTTGCTGACTGCATAGTCGTTGGCCGGCGCCGCTGATGTAAGTTCGTCCAGCGGGCCATCGCATCCTTCTGCATTCCCATACACGTTGGCACTGCTGGCCAACACGACAGCCGCTGGCACTACCGGCAGGTCGGCCAGGGCGGCGAGCAAGTTGCGGGTTCCGACGATGTTGGTGCGGTAGATCGCATCGACATCGCCATGCGCGACAAAGGCGACCGCTGCCAGATGAATGACCGCTTGCGGCTGTATCCGTGCCACTGCCGCATGCACCGCTTCGGCGTCGAGTAGATCGAGTTGCTTGCCCGTACCCGCGTGATCCGGTGCCGGCGACATGCCCCATACCTCATACCCCGAGCGTTCGAGTTCAGCGGCTACGTATTGCCCAGTGAACCCCTCGAGGCCAGTGACCAGCACCCGCCGTGGCACGATTTCAGAAGGAAAAGCCATGCTCGTTCCTGCGCAGGTCGGCCTCGACCATCATGCGGCACAGCGATTCCAGCGATGTCTGCGATGACCAGCCAAGCACAGCTTCTGCCTTGCTTGCATCACCGATCAGCAGCTCGACCTCTGCCGGCCGATAGAAGCGCGGATTGATACGCACAACGGTCTTGCCGGTGCGCACGTCCACTCCATGCTCATCAGCCTCCGTACCCCGCCACGCGATCTCGATATCGACCGTGGAAAAGGCCAGCTTGGCAAAATCACGGACCGTCTCCGTGCGCTGGGTTGCCAAAACAAAAGTGTCCGGCACATCGGCCTGCAGCATGCGCCACATGCCATCCACATACTCCTTCGCATAGCCCCAGTCGCGCCGGGCATCGAGGTTGCCCAATTCCAGCGCGTCGAGTTTGCCAAGCCGGATCTTGGCTACTCCGTCGGTGATCTTGCGAGTCACGAACTCGCGCCCGCGCAGCGGCGACTCGTGGTTGAACAGGATGCCGCTGGCGCCGAACAATCCGTAGGATTCGCGGTAGTTGACCGTGATCCAGTGCGCATACAGCTTGGCCACCCCATAGGGGCTGCGCGGATGGAACGGCGTCTCCTCGCATTGCGGCACTGCCTGTACCTTACCGAACATCTCGGAGGTCGATGCCTGGTAATAGCGAATGCTCAAATCGGCCACTCGGATCGCTTCCAACAGGTTCAATGCACCGATGCCGGTAATCTGCGTCGTGGTTATCGGCTGGTCGAAGGACACGCCGACGAAGCTCTGCGCCGCAAGATTGTAGACTTCGCTGACCTGAAACTTTTCCAGCAAACGGATCGCCGCACCCATGTCGGTCAGATCGAACTCGACCATTTCGAGCCGCGGATGCTGGGCGATACCAAGCTCTTCGATGCGCCAGAAGTTGGTCGAGCTGGTGCGGCGGTAGGCACCCACGACACGATAGCCCTTGTGCAGCAGAAACTCCGCCAGGTAGGCACCGTCCTGTCCGGTGATGCCCGTGATCAATGCTGCCTTCATGCGTGATTCCTGCATACCATAGAGTATGGACATGCTACGGCGAAGCTGGAATCTGTCAAAGCCGCATCTGCCAATCCGCTTGATCTTGCCATGCCAGCCAATGTCACTCGTGCGGTCGCCATGCAGGCAACCACTGCGCATGATCGCGCTCGAGCAGCATCTCCCACACCCGGCGGCTCGTGTCCTGCCAACTGAGCACCGTATCGGCAACCGCCCTCCGGTCAGGGCAACGATCCGCTGTCAACGCACACCTCAGCGCCTCGACCAGGCTATCCACGTCGTCACCATCGAAAAACCTGGCAAACGACGAGGACACTTCACGGAATACCGGTATGTCACGCGCCACCACCGGCAAACCGCGCTGGGCAGCTTCGACCAGCGGCAGACCGAAGCCCTCCGCCTCCGAGGCCGCCACGAGTGCCCGCACGGAATCGTAGATCTGCTCCAGATATTCGTCGCTGGCCTGTTCCAGCCAGATCAGCCGCGTCGATGTCTGTGCATGCAAGCGCATCCGCCCAGCCAAGGGTTCGGACATCCAGCCCTGACGTCCCACGACCACTAGGCAGGCATCAACACCATCAGCCCACAGCCTCTCGAAAGCATCCAGCACCAGCGCATGACCCTTGCGTGGTTCGATCGTACCCACCATCAGAAACGATGGGGACGCGTGCAGTCGCGCTATAACCTGCGTCGCATCGGCCGGTAATCCCGTGCTTGGCCGGGTCGAAGCGGGATCGTTGCCTGGGTAGAAGTAGCCCAGTGGAAGATTACCGCGACGATTCGGCGGATTTTCGTCGAACCAGCTGCGCACGTCATCGACTACGAATTGCGAAATGCACAGCAGGCTGTCCGCATAGCGACCGATGCATTGCAGCCATTGCGCGTGCATTTCCGCGATTCCGTCCGGAAACCAGGCTGGCATGCGAACCGGCAACAGGTCATAGACCACGAATAGCATGCGCACGCCACGGACGCGCCACGCTTCAAGCAAGGCCGTACTGGCTGGCAGCGCGTCGGCAACCCAGTCCAGCCCCAGCAGAATATCGCCTGCACGTGGCTGCGCCTCATCTTCCGGCAAGTCGACAGCGGGGTGGCCAAGCACCTGCAGGGTGTAGCGGGTGGCATGCACATAGCGGCCACTTTCCAGCCGCACCGGTTCGATCCGATATGACCGTTGATCAAGCAGCAATAGGGCCGACAACACGCCACGCACAACACGCTCGATGCCCGTATGCAGATGACTCCTGGCGATGGCGGTAACGTCGACGTAAAGGTTCGGTCGATCGAGGCGCGACCGGTTCGCCGCCATGGATTGTTGCAGTTCCTCCCAGGCTCCGCCGGCTGCTTCAACACCATCCGGCTGACGCTGCGCCGCAGCCAACAAGCGTTGCTCTTCGGCAGCGGGCGAGCAATCCACGAAGTGTTCGATCGCATCGCGATAACGCAGTGCCACCTCGGCCGGATGATGCTGCTCGTGGACCCAGCGTGCCGCGTCGGCACCGAGTCGGACACGCCGTTCGTCATCGACCTTCAAGGATTGCAACGCAGCCGACAGCTCCGCATCGCTGAAGGCATCGGCGATTCTGACTACCGCCGTCTCGGGCAGCTCTGCCGCAGAGCCGTGCTCATTGACGATCAATGGCAGACCATGAGCCAACGCATCGAAGATCGCTGCCGAAGTCTCACCGCGCGAATCCGCGCGCAATTGCACTACCACGTCGGCGGCGCTCAGGTAATCGGCGTAACTGTCAGTACTGGCGAAACCGGTGATGTGGATGCGTGTACCACCTGCGGCCGCCCGTATCGTCGCGGTCAGCGCGTTGCCGTAGTCACCACCATGGTTCTCACCGACAAAGACAAGATGGCAGTGGGTATCCGCCGCCAGCGAGGACTGCAGCCACGCTGCCAATAGGCGATGGTTCAATTTGGTAGGCGCAAGCATGCCGAAACTGCACACCACGAAATCGTCGGCTTCGATGCCGAGCAAGCGGCGCGCCTGCCGTCGATCGCCACGTGTCCTACCTTTTGGAAACGGCACGACCGCAAACTTGTCTGTAGCCGCTGCCCCATAGTGCAAACCTGCCTGCTGGATGGCATAGGTTGAATGCACGATGACGCCAATGGCTTGATCGATCACGTCCCGGTTAACAGGATACGCGTTGAGGGTGGACGACCGCCCATGGTGCAAGTCATGCAGCAAGCCGGCGTAACCGTGGCTGTCATACAGAGTACGTAGGAATTCGTCAGGGTCGCCAGCATCCTCTGCCATCCAGTTCCGCACAGCGCCGAGCGAGGAGTCGTGCAGCACCACCACGCCGCGATGTTTCCGCAGCAATGCGAACATATGCGCGTGGAACGGCGAATTGCCCATGTGATAAAGCACTCTCGTGCATGGGCCTGCCTGCTGCTCGAACCAGCGCAATGAACGGACAGGAAAATTGGCCTGCACCCACGGGTCAATCACTTCGGGCTGATCGACGACTACTTCGATATCGTAATGACTGGCCAAGTCACGCAACAGACGCGCACTGTAGTCGGCGATGCCAGAGCGCAGCGGCGGCAGTGGAGAGACGTAAATCAATCGCGGACGCGGGCGATGCAGGCGCTTGAATCCCTTCTGTGCATGACGTTCGATCGCTGCCAGCGCCTTGCGTGCACTGACAGGCCATGCGAACTGCCGTGTCTGCGCGCGCGCATGCGTCCGCAGACTTTCGACGAAACCGGCGTCTACAAGCACGGACTGTAACTTCGCGGCCATCGAGCTACGGCTGCGTGGATCGAACAACGCATCCGAACGCCCGATCACTTCGGGCAGGCTAGCCGTATTGGAACCGATCACGGCAGCACCACAGGCCATCGCCTCGAGCGGCGGCAGGCCCAGTCCTTCATGCAGCGACGGCGCCAGGAACAGCCTGCAGCTGGAATACAGCCGAGCCAGCTCCTCATCCTCCAACGTGCCGGTAAAGATCAGGCTGTCGTCGGCCAGGCGGTGCTTGCGCGCGATCCGGCGCAAGTGCTTTTCCGTCACTTCGTCGCAACGACCGGCCAGCACCAGCGAATGCTGCTGTCGCAGGGGGCCAGGTATCTCGGCGAACGCGGCAATCAACGCCTCGACATTCTTGTGCGCATCATAGCCACCGGCATACAACACGAACCCGGGGCGCAGCCGCCAATCATGCAGCCAGCGCGCCCAACACTCATCGTCCACCAGCATTGGCCTGAACACCGGATCAGCCGCACCGGAGACCACGGCAACGTCGTCATCCCTAAATTGCAGGGACTCGATTGCTTCGCGTCGCGATGATTCCGAAATTGCCAGCAGCAATCCGCAGCGCTTGAGCAATCCCAGCCGCCGGTGGTACCACAAGCGATAGGCCGCGTCGTGCAGGTGTCGTTCTGGATGCAGCAACGGAATCAGGTCATACAGCGTGGCGACATGTCGATCATCGTCGGCGCCGGTGCCCAATGCCGCCGTCGAGTCATCCCCCCAGCCCTCAAACATGCTGCTGTGCCAGACGCAATCCGCGTGCAATCCTGCGAAAAAACTGGCCTGTGCCGCGGCGGCAACCTGCATGCGCCAACGGTTGCCCGGCACGCAACCCGCAATATCGGCGGGTAGTTCATTGATGACCACGCGTTCGCGCGGAATCAGTCCATCGAACTGCTCGATCAAGCTGGCGGAGGATTCATCGTGGCGCCCGTTCAATGCCAGCCACAACTCATGATGCGAGGCCTCTACAGCGAAGGCCCTGGCCATCGAGAGGGTGTAGCGACCGATACCGCGATGGCGACTCTGCGATTGCGCACCCTGGAGATCCAGCACGATTTTCATCGATTTCTCCTGGATGCCCGTCGAGCGGACCTGGCGCTGCCGCTGACGCGCCTGATCGAGACAGGGGGATATCCCGCCCTATCCACCATGCGGATACCTGGCGCGGAGGCGCGCATGCAAGCCCGGCATCTGCCGTATGGCAAGTCCTGCAACACGTCGCAATAAAGGTATCCGAAGTATCGTGCGCAGCAACCGGCCGAGGCGACGACGCCCACCCGCAACTCCTATGGACACCGCCCGCAACGGTCTCGTCAGGCGCCATGAGCGGCTGCCCAGTAGGGCTGCCTGCGCGTTTTCATAGTCCGCGCGCATGCGGGCACATGCAACTGCAAGATCGGCCAGCCGATCTTGCAGTTGCACGCGCGCCCGATCCAGTTCCTGTATCCGCTGCAATTGGTCCACCCCCGCCATGACTGACTCTCGGTAGTCGACCTGCAGCAGGCTAAGCCGATCACACAGAACGGAATAGTCATGCTCGAGTTCGACCAACCGGTCCAGCCTGTGGTCTGCCAGTTTGCGCCAATCCAGCCCAACCGGGGTCACGCCCGCAGCAGACTCCCCGGCAATATCGGTTGAGGCGTCAACATGTTCTCTCATGATCAATCCAATTCATCGACGCGACCTTATCGCGTGCCAAGTTGACGGTTCGGTGCAAATCCGTCTGATGATCGAGCCTCACCGCCAACGATACGGTGATGCCCGCTTCCATCAAGTGCACCTATCCCTCTCGCCATCAATCAGTTGCAGTCGCTTAACCAGCACGTTCATGCAGGCCTCGACGGAAAAATCGCGCAGCATGTCTTGTGCCGCCTGAGCTCCCAGACGACTTGCCAGCACGCGATTCTGATATAGCGTACGAAGATAATGCGCAGCATGCCCCGGATCGGGATCGGCCCATTGTTGCCCATCCGCGTAGGGATACTCGCCCTGCTGCACGGCGATCATCTTGTAATCCACCAGGCAACTGTTGGCTGTCGTCATGAACTCCATGTTGCCTGAATAAGCCGTCGCCACTACCGGCTTGCCCATGCACATAGCTTCAGCCATGCCCAGCCCGAATCCTTCGCAGCGATGCAATGACACATACACGTCGATGCATCGGTGCAGCGCCATCAGGTCACAGCGCTCAAGCATATCGTCACGTACCACTATCCGGCTGTCGTTCGCAGCAGCTTCCAGCAATTGCATCAGCAATGCCGCATGACGATCGCCATTGCTCGACTTGATCAATAGGATGACTTTTTCATTTCCAAGCGGAAACGCACGTCGGAAAGCCTCGATAACGGCATGCGGATTCTTTCTGAAGACCGTCGAATTGAAATCGAAGGAACAGAAGAAAACGTAGTCCTCGTCTCGCAGTCCGAAATGACGGCGCTGCAAGCCACTGTCATTCCCGATAACCAGCGGTAGTGGCACTCGCGTCACTGGTTTGTTGCAGACCCGACGCACCGATTGTTCGACAAAGGCCGACGACACCATGATTTCGTCGACGTGATCGAACGCCCGTTGCCAATCCACCGGGAAGTTTTCCAGTTCCCAGAACCAATAACCAATAACATGACGCTCCCGTCCCTTGGGATTGCCAATACTGAGCAATGTCTCTTCCCAGTGATCCGGGTTGACGAAGATCAGGTCCCAAGTGAACGAGGATGCCATGCCCATGTGGGAGGCCAGAGTCTGGTCGCGGCGCGCATGTGGAATGTTGATATCCACATCGTGCAGGGCAACCGGATAGCCCGAGGCGAGCATTGCATTGGCGTAGAGTCGAGCGCATTCCCCCAGCCCAAGCCAGCGGGAAAAATAGCCGTAGAGATTGACGCCGCGGACGCACGGATCGGGGTGAGCATTCTTGCGAGTCCGCTCTTCGCTTGCCGCCGGCGTTGTGTACTGCTGCCAGTCCGCCGTGCGATCGAAAACAAGGCCTTGACGAACCAATTTTCCAACAGCGCCACGCACCCATTGCCGCAGCACCAGCGGAATCCGATGGCGGATCCGAGCCCAACCCGGACTTGCCAACGTGCCGAGAATAAAGCTCCGTACAGTTGGACCGCGTGTTTTCAGGAAAGGAACCGACACATCCACCTCGGGTACATCAGCAAGCCTGAGACCTGTGCAATGCATGCACTATCATTGCCATATCCCAAGGCGATGCCACTGCGGGGGGTGTCTTTCCGGGTTAGCCGAATGCGGGGCCATGCACAAGAGCGCCGTACCAACGGCTCCTTGGATGAACATATCCCGCAAAACCGGGGAGCGCACCGTGACACCGTTCCCCCTCCTTGTGACAGAATACATCGGATAACAATTGGAGTTATACATGAAGACACTGCTGGTCACCGGCGGAGCCGGCTTCATCGGCGCAAATTTCGTGCTGCAAGCGGTGGCCGACGGCCTGCGGGTCGTCAATCTGGACAAACTCACCTATGCCGGCAACCCGGACACCCTCTCTTCGTTGCAGGGTAACGACCGGCACGTGTTTGTGCATGGCGACATCGGCGACCGCATGTTGGTAGCGAAGCTGCTGGCCGAGCACCGCCCCGACGCCATCGTCAATTTTGCGGCTGAATCACACGTGGATCGCTCGATCGACGGCCCCGCCGAATTCGTGCAGACCAATGTGGTGGGTACCCTGGGCCTGCTGGAATGCGCGCGCGACTATTGGCGCAGCCTTGAAGGCAACGCACGGGAGGCGTTCCGCTTTCTCCACGTTTCGACTGATGAGGTTTACGGTTCGCTCGGTGCCGAGGGCAAGTTCACAGAGGAAACCCCGTACGCGCCGAACTCGCCGTATTCAGCGTCCAAGGCGGCATCTGACCATCTGGTGCGTGCATTCCATCACACCTACGGCCTGCCAGTACTGACCACCAATTGCTCGAACAATTACGGCCCGTACCAGTTCCCCGAAAAGCTCATCCCGCTGATCATCCAGAAGGCGCTGGCCGGAGAACCGCTCCCGGTCTATGGCGACGGACTGAACATCCGCGATTGGTTGTTCGTGGGCGATCACTGCACGGCGATCCGGCGCGTGCTCGAAGCCGGCCGCGTGGGCGAGACATACAACGTGGGTGGCAATGCGGAGCGCGAAAACATCACTGTGGTGAAAGTCATCTGCGCCCTGCTCGACGAGCGCCACCCGCTCACCGATGGTCGCATGCGCGAGTCGCTTATCACGCATGTAAAGGATCGCCCCGGTCATGATCGCCGCTATGCGATCGACTCCAGCAAGCTTCAGAACGAGCTGGATTGGCGTCCGTCGCAAACATTCGAAACCGGTATCGCGCAGACGGTGGACTGGTACCTCGCCAACCAACCGTGGAGCCAGCGGGTGCTCGACGGCAGCTATCGTATGGAGCGCCTGGGGTCATGAAGGATGGGGTCATGAGCACAACGCAGAAAGGCATCATCCTTGCCGGCGGTTCCGGCACTCGGCTGTATCCGATTACCCGCTCGGTAAGCAAGCAGCTGCTGCCGGTGTATGACAAGCCGATGATCTATTACCCGCTGGCCACACTGATGCTGGCCGGCATCCGCCAAGTGCTGATGATCAACACGCCGCATGAACAGGAAATGTTCCAGCGCCTGCTGGGCGATGGCTCGCAATGGGGCATCGACATCCAGTACGCCGTTCAGCCATCGCCGGACGGTCTGGCGCAGGCGTTCACCATCGGTCGGAACTTTGTCGACGGCAAGCCCAGTTGCCTGGTCCTGGGCGACAACATTTTCTATGGCGTAGGCCTGACCGACCGTCTCAAGCGCGCTGCCTCCCGGGAACACGGCGCCACGGTCTTTGGCTACTGGGTGAAAGACCCCGAGCGTTACGGTGTGGCTGAATTCGACGCTGCCGGCCGGGTGATCGGCTTAGAGGAAAAGCCCGCGCAACCGAAGTCCCATTACGCGGTCACTGGCCTGTATTTCTATGACGGCCGTGTATGCGATTACGCGGCGGCATTGAAGCCCTCTCCCCGCGGCGAATTGGAAATCACCGACCTCAACCGCTGCTACCTAGACGATGATTCGCTGCATCTGGAACAGCTCGGCCGCGGCTTCGCCTGGCTCGATACCGGAACCCACGACTCGCTGATGGAAGCGGGCAATTACATCCAGACCATCGAAAATCGGCAAGGGCTCAAGGTCTGCTGTCCTGAAGAGATCGCCTACCTCAATGGCTGGATCGATGCCGAGCAGGTACTGCAACTGGCGGCCCCGCTCGCCAAGACCGGTTACGGCCAATATCTGCAGCAGCTGACGCGGCAGGAACACGCGCGATGAAAGTGGTCGAAACTTCGCTACCTGGTGTGCTGATCATCGAGCCGCAGGTGTTTGGGGATGCCCGTGGCTTCTTCTACGAGAGCTACAACAAGGCCAAATGGATGGATGCCGGCATCAACGCCGACTTCATTCAGACCAACGTCTCGCGCTCGGCCAAGAGCGTATTGCGCGGCCTGCACTACCAGTGGCCGAATCCACAGGGCAAGCTCGTCAGCGTGCTCGACGGTGAGGTGTACGACGTGGCGGTAGATATCCGTCGCGGCTCGCCCACATTTGGACAATCGGTTGGCGTGATGCTTACCGCAGAAAATCATCGTCACTTCTGGGTTCCAGAAGGCTTTGCCCACGGTTTTTGCGTACTGTCCGAATTCGCTACGTTCACCTATCAGTGCACTGCACTTTATGACGCCAAAGCCGATGCCGGCATTCGCTGGAACGATCCCGATCTGGGCATCGACTGGCCACTGAGCACACCGCTGTTGTCCGACAAAGACGGCAAGACGCCATTGCTGAAGGATGTCGCACCGGAGCGACTGCCGGTTTTCGTGCCGTGAGCATCCTTTTACTTGGTGCCAACGGCCAGCTTGGTCGCACATTTCTCGATCACGGCGGCCTGGCTACTCGCGGCAAGTTGATCGCCGCCAGTCGCGACGGAGTACTGGCGCTGGGCGGTCACGGCGAGATCGCCGATCTGTCGATACCAGAGTCCTTGGCCGCCCTGCTTGATCGTGTTCAGCCCGAGTTGATCGTAAACGCCGCCGCCTATACCGCGGTCGATCGCGCCGAGCAGGAAGAGGCCCTGGCCACCCGCGTCAACGGCGAAGCCGTTGGCGTGCTCGGTAACTGGGCGGCGGCGCACGGCGCTTTGGTGGTCCACTATTCGACCGACTACGTCTTCGATGGTCGCCAGCCACAGCCGTACGGCGTCAATGCACCGACTGGTCCGCTAGGCGCCTACGGCCGTAGCAAACTAGCCGGCGAACTGGCCCTGCGTGAGAGCGGCGCGGATCATATGACGTTCCGCACCGCATGGGTGTACGCCGCACGTGGGCAGAACTTCCTGCGCACCATGCTGCGCCTGGGCGCTGAACGCGACGAACTACGTGTGGTGGCCGATCAGCACGGCGCTCCGACGGACACCACGATGATCGTCAATGCCAGTCTTGCTGCATTCGACTGTTGGCAGCAGGCCGATGCCCTTCAGCGGAGGCAGCTCAGCGGCACCCATCATCTGGTTGCCAGCGGCGCCACGACATGGCACGGTTTTGCCAGCGCAATCTTCGAACAGGCTGCCGCCCTGGGTCTGCTCGCACGCCAGCCTCGGATCACTCCCATTGGCAGTGCCGATTTCCCCACGCCGGCGGTACGCCCCGCGTGGTCGCTGCTGGACAATACCGGCTTCGAACGACACTTCGGCTTTCCACTGGGTGACTGGCAACATGGCTTGCACGAGGTCATGCGCCAGCTCGCCACATCAAGCCAGTGAATCAGGATACCGCTCCCATGTTGATCCCCCTCATTCTCAGCGGTGGCAGTGGCACCCGGCTATGGCCAGTATCGCGCAAGAATCTGCCCAAGCAGTTCCTCGCACTGGCCGGCAACGGCACGCTGTTCCAGCAAACGTTGACGCGCACGCGGCAGTTGCCGGGGGTAGCCGCACCGATCGTGGTGGCCAGCGAAGATCACCGCTTTCTCGCCGCCGATCAGTTACTGGAAATTGGCATTCGGGATGCCACCATCGTGCTGGAGCCGCTGGCGCGGAACACCGCACCGGCGATCGCGCTGGGCGCCTTGCAGGCGCAACAGCGCGATGCGGATGCGCTGCTGCTGGTACTACCGGCCGATCATCTGATCGGCGACACGGCAGCCTTTGTCGCGGCGGTGACACAGGCGATCCCCTTGGCCGAGCAGGGCTGGCTGGTGACGTTCGGCATCCGCCCGGATCGGCCGGAAACCGGTTTCGGGTATATCCGCCGTGCGGAAGCGATCGGCGGTGACGGTTACCGGGTGGAGGAGTTTGTCGAAAAGCCTGACCTGGCCACGGCCGAATCTTATCTGGCCGATGATGGCTACGACTGGAACTCCGGCATGTTCCTGTTCAAGGCCTCGCGCTATCTGGAAGAACTGGCCATACACGCGCCGGCGATGCTGGCCGCCGTGCGCGAGGCCCACGCGAATGCATCGACTGACCTGGATTTCGTGCGCATCGATCATGACACCTT
>FTBI01001710.1_pt1 | contig 16340 bp, 14 predicted proteins | sample 1639171 | NCBI WGS metagenome assembly FTBI01 (sample SAMEA3914812, study PRJEB12502) | metagenome | biome: forest; material: soil | place: Canada | collected 2011-07-07 | depth 0.1 m | reverse complement strand
GCTTCATGCGGGTGACTCACGCGTAGACGTGCACCCCATTTCCACATCTGCATTTTCAAGTATTCGGAAATGAGTGAAGCGAATTGCAAGTTCATCGTGACGGGTGCATTCAAAGGCTTCTCGTGTCGCCCAAGGATGTCCATGCAATTTACCGAGAACTTGTGCTGAAACTGCGCATTACGTCGATAAAACCCTTGGAGCGGCGATCACCAGCCCGACGATTCCAATCGAGAAACACTGAAGATCGACTTTTGATTCCCGTCGAAGCGATTGTTCACGCGCCGCCGGGAATCATCGGTCAGTGCCGCGACCAGAGCGCCAATCCGCGCGATAACGGCTCGCCTTGTTTGAAGTCTGGCGACGAATAACCATCGTTGTACCACTCAAAAAAACAAAGGGATCGCCCCTTTGAACAAAGAACGGAGTCATCAATGACATTGACCCACCCTTGTCGTCGACAAGCTACGCAGCTGGCCAGCCTCGCGATCACGCTGGCACTCTCGGCTTGCGGCGGCGGAGTCTCGTCATTGCGGGCAGAGAGCATAGGCTGTGAACAGCTAACCGGTCTGACAGTGCCCGCGTCAGCGATTGGCTTGCCCACCTCTGGCGCGAGTGTGACGGCAGCGAGGACTGTCCCTGCTAGCGGAGCAGCGGCCACCGCATTGCCCGAATACTGCGAGGTGACAGGCAAGATTTCTCCGGTCGATCAGTCGGCACCTGACATCCGCTTCCAGGTTGCGCTACCGACACACTGGAATCGGAAAGTCGTGATGTTCGGTGGCGGTGGTTTTGACGGCTCCATCCCCAATGTGAAAGGCAACGTGCCCAATGGTCCGATAGACAAACTGACTCCTCTCGGTCGGGGCTATGCGACTTTCGCCAGTGACTCCGGCCATCAAGCCAACGCGCGAGGTTCCCAGGACGGCCGCTTCGGATCGAACGACGAGGCGGCGGCCAATTTCGGCGGCGACGCCTTGAAGAAAACGCACGACGCAGCGCTCGCGATTATCAAGGCACGCTATGCGGGCGAGCCGCGCAAAGCCTATTTTGCGGGTGGCTCGACGGGTGGACGCGAAGCCCTCACGGCCATTCAACGCTGGCCCTCGGATTGGGACGGCGCAATCGCGTGGTACCCGGCGTGGGATGATGCCGCGGCACTACTCGGCGGTCACCGCATGAGCCGCGCATTGGCACAGCCAGGCGCTTATCTGACGGTCGGGAAACGGGCTGTCCTGTATGACGCGGCAATGGAGGCGTGCGACACGCTTGACGGCGTTGCCGATGGCCTGATCAGCAATCAGAAGCTATGTAACGCACGCTTCGATCCCTCGACCGCCATGCTGAAGGGCGTTGCGCTGCGCTGTCCCAATGGCGCGGACACCGGCGACAGTTGTCTCTCCGACGCGCAAATCCGCGCATTAAAAGCGATCAATACCTCAACCAACTTCCGCTTCCCTCTGGCCAGTGGTGAGAAGCAATATCCCGGCTACAACGTCTGGGGAGCGGACCTCGGCATTCCGACCCGCCCTTCACCGGTCGAGTCTACGGTCACGTTCCTCGCCTTCGGAACCTCACAGCCGGCGAGCACCATGCCGGCGACGGCCCCCTACGCCAGCGTCCTCACCGATCAGTGGATCAAGTACTCCGTCACGCGCGATGCAACCTTCGATTCGCTGTCACTTGATCCGGAGCAACCCGGTGTTTGGGCTGATCGTATCAGCGCACTGAGTTCACGACTCGATGCGAGTACGGACATCTCTGCGTTCAAAGCGCACGGAGGAAAACTGCTGCTCGTACACGGGATAGCTGACGTGCTGGTCAGCACTCGCGCGACGGAGCAATATTTCCAGCGGCTTCAGTCGCAAATGGGAGTCGACGCGGTCGCTACATTTGCGCGCTACTATGAAGTCCCAGGCCTTGGCCATGCGGTAAGCAGCGTGTTCAATGCCACCTGGGACTCGCTGTCGGCGCTCGAGCAATGGGCTGAGGCAGGACAGGCACCGACCGGCCAGGTGACCACGGACACGGTCGGCGTGCCCGGTCGTACGCGGCCGTTGTGCGATTATCCGAAATGGCCTCAGTATAGGAACGGAGACATTAATTCAGCCGCGTCATTTCAATGTGTGGAGTGAGCGGAACGATGTCTGGGACTCGCAAGTGGCAGCCTGCGAAACGCGCGTTCCCCACCCGACGGACCGGGCCACTCCAGTAGCGCTGCCCACACACATCGTCGCCGCTCCCGCGTTCGCCGACTTGCGAATCGCCCGACTTACTGTTCCCGAATTTCGCCGGGCCCTTTACCCGTCCACCGTTTCAGGGCCCGGCGAAAATTGGCCGTATCACTAAAGCCGACCAGCATCGCCACATCTTCCGTGCTCATTCTGGTTGTTCTCAGATACTCGGTCGCAAGGGAGCAGCGCACATCGTCGACGATCGCTACAAACGAAGTTCCTTCAGCTTCCAGCCGACGCCGCAATGTTCTACTGGTCATCTTCAACGCAGCCGACACGGTCTCCATATCCGGAAACTCTCCGGGTTTGCGCATCAGCACCTGATACACCTCGCCCGACACGCCGAACGAAGTCTTTGCCTGCCCGATCAGACGGTCGCAAGTCTCCTGCAGAAGTGCCGCCGAGTGCCTGTGCGCCAGATGCGGCTCTATTCCGAGTATCGCACTGTCATAGATGAGCTCACATTGCTCCGCGCCGAAATCGCAAGGGCAGCCCAGGTACTTCGGATAAACGTCAGCATGGTCCGGTGCGGGATACGAGAAGCGCGCCCGAACCGGTGGACAGCTCCTGCCCGCGACGTCCTGCAGGTGAGTGACGTGCTGTGTGTACTGCTGCTCCAGAAGGAACTGCTGTACGTCGTGCGGAAGATTGGAATTGAACGCGTCAGGAAAAGTCCACACCGTCCGATCAGGGAACTCGGTCCATTCAATCGTGATGGTCGGCGTGGCCAGCCGATGATATTTGACGCCGAGCCGAAAGTAGTCTCGCAGTGAAAGGCACGACATCAGCGCGTAGCCGTACATGCCGTAGGCGGCAAGATGCAGGCGTGAACCCGTTTTGAACGGGGTTGCGGGGTCGGCAGAGAGATTGACTGCGTTCCTGCAGACCGTAGCGTACTGACGGACCGAGGTCAGCAACGAGGCGTCGTAAATCTGATCGGGCGCCACACCGCTCCCCTTCAGGCTTTCCTGCGGCGTAATCCCCTGCTCCGCAAGCACTTCGACCAGCGCCGCAATCTTGTACGGCGCGTAAATGCGCTCGTTGAGCAGCGGAAATTTTGCTGACATCGCGTCTCCTGGAAATGTCCTGCCCGGACATCCAACTGTCCGTTAAAGACCTTACGAAATAAATCGTATCTCACTAATATGAGAACAACAAGAGTGGGGGGCGAGATTGTCGCGCAACTCGCGAAGATGACGGAGACACCTGTGAGCACCATCTTGACTATCGGCCCGCGCCCGCCGCGCGGCCATTGCGACGGCTCCTTAGCCTTCTTGTCCAACTCCTCGCGTTTGTCGATCCGCTGCATTGGACTGTCCCCACGCACGCACTCGTATCACAGCCCGTACGGGCATCCCAGCCAAGGATTTATCAATGAGTAAAGCTAACGACAAGGCTAACGACAAGGTCATCATTACGTGCGCTGTGACAGGGTCGGCGCACGTCCCTTCGATGTCCGAGTATTTGCCTCTTACCCCCAACGACATCAAGTCACAAGCGCTCGAAGCCGCAGAGGCGGGCGCGGCCATTTTGCATCTGCACGCACGCAACCCCGAAGACGGACGGCCCACACCGTCACCGGAAATCTTCCGGCAATTCGTTCCCGCGATTGCCGCCGAGACCGACGCCGTGATCAACATCTCGACGGGCGGCAGCACGCGAATGACGCTCGACGAGCGTCTGGCCTATGCCCGCATCGCCAAGCCCGAGATGTGCTCGCTGAACCTTGGCTCGATGAACTTTTCCCTGCATCCCGTTGCTGAGAGGATGAGCTCCTGGCGATTTGACTGGGAGAAAGAATATGTCGAAGGAATGGAGGACATGATCTTCCGCAACACGTTCCGCGACATCAAGAACATCCTGACCGAGTTCCGCGACTACGGTACGCGGTTCGAATTCGAGTGCTACGACGTGGGGCATCTCTACAACCTTGCCTATTTCGTCGATATCGGACTAGTCAAGCCGCCCTTCTTCATTCAGTCGGTCCTCGGCATTCTGGGCGGCATTGGACCCGATCCGGAGAACCTTTCGATCATGCGTTCGACGGCAGACCGATTGTTCGGCCGCGACAATTACCGGTTCTCCGTTCTTGGCGCGGGCCGGCATCAAATGTCGCTGGTCACGATGGGCGCCATCATGGGCGGCAACGTGCGAGTGGGATTGGAAGACAGCGTGTATCTGTCGAAAGGCGTGAAGGCGAAGTCGAACGCCGAACAGGTCCGAAAGATTCGCCGCGTCCTTGAAGAGCTTTCCTTCGAGATCGCCACGCCAGCCGACGCGCGCGAGGCACTCGGCCTCAAAGGCCGCGACAAGGTATCGCTGTAACGCTGTCATTCTGTAACGCGCGGCGATGCAACACGAAGCGGAGTTCATCCACTTCAATGCCGCAAACCGTATGTCGGCACCGTTTCGACCCCGGTCAACAATAAAAAAACAGGCCGGGTAACTTCTGGAGACACCATGACTGACGCTGCTGTTGAACACAGCCTGGGAAAAACCCATTGGCTAGCGACTCGCAAGGCGATGGCGAGACTTCTTCCCTTGATGTGCCTGATTTACTTCATGTCGTTCATCGACCGGACGAACGTCGCTCTGGCGAAGACCGCTCTTGCTGCCGATCTGGGCATCAGTGCAGCCGCATACGGTCTTGGCGCCGGCATCTTCTTCATTGGATACGCGCTTCTTGAAGTTCCGAGCAATCTGGCCGCGCACCGGTTCGGACCGCGCCGCTGGATAGCGCGCATTGCGGTGACATGGGGAGTGCTCTCGACAGCGATGATGTTCGTGCAGGGCGAGTGGTCGTTCTACACGCTGCGCGTACTTCTGGGAATCGCCGAGGCGGGACTCTTTCCGGCTCTGATGTACATGGTGACCCTCTGGTTCGCGCCCAAAGACCGTGCCATCGCGGTCGGCTGGATTTATACGGCGCCGTCTATCGCGCTCATCATTGGCAATCCGCTTGGCGTCGCACTGATGCAGCTCGGTGGTACAGCAGGGCTGCACGGCTGGCAATGGATGTTCCTGATCGAAGGAGTTCCCACTGTCCTGCTGGGCATTGTTCTGTATTTCAAGCTACCGGACCGGCCGTCCGATGTCAGCTGGTTATCAAGGGAAGAAGCGCAAGCTCTGGAAAGCCATGCCGTCATCGACGCACACGGACATGTCGAACTCTTTTCGCCGAACTGGATGGCAGCACTCAAGCGCCCCACCACCATCCTCATCGCGCTTATTTACTTCCTGAATCAGGTCGCTTTTGTTGGTCTGTACTTTTTCACGCCGTCGATCGTGGCACAGATGCACGTCCGCTCGCCGCTTCTGGTTGGCTTTCTGTCCAGCAGCGTGGGAATCGGCTTTCTGATCGGTGTGCTGTCGTTGCCACGTATTCATCGCCGTGTGAGCAACGACTGTACCTTTATTGGCATCCTGACTGCGGGCGTCGTTGCCAGCGCCAGCGCATTTATCGCGAGCCGAAACCAGACGACGCAAATCATTCTTCTGGGCATTACCGGCTTCTTCGCTGGCGGCGTGCTGCCTTCATACTGGTCCATCGCGATGAAGCGCCTGCAGGGCGTGCAGGCTGCGGCGGGTCTCGCATTCATCAATACGGTCGGCCTGCTGGGTGGCTTCGTGGGGCCCTATCTCTTCGGCCTGGCAGAGACGGCTTCGGGTCGAAGCGACGCAGGTTTCAATATCGTCGTTGCGGCCTCCGTGATCGGGCTGTTTCTGGTGCCCCTTCTTGCGAGAGCCATCAAGGCCGAGGGACGTCCCCTTGCTTCCAGCGCGCCCGCAGTGCCCCTGAAGACGTCGAACGCCGAATTCCCGGGATAAGCGACGCCCATAAATTCATCTATCTATGAGAACGCGAACAATGAGATTAAGCGGTAAGGTTGCAATCATCACGGGGGCGGGCCAGGGCATTGGCGCCGCGACGGCGTTAAAGTTCGCAACGGAAGGTGCCACCGTAGCCGTGTGCGATATGAACGCCGATGCGGTTTCGCCGGTAGTGGAAGCCTGCCGTGAAGCGGGGGCGACCTGTGTGGGCTTTACCGTGAATGTGACCAACCGCGATTCCGTGGTCGATATGGTCGGCAAGGTTCTCCGCCAGTTCGAGCGAATCGACGTGCTGGTGAATAATGCCGGTATCACCCGCGATGCCCGTTTGCAGAAGATGACCCTCAGCCAGTTCGACGACGTTATCGACGTCAATCTGAGAGGCGTTTTTCACGTTGCACAGGCGGTTGCCGACTGCATGGTCGAACAGGGATCCGGGGTGATTCTCAACGCCAGTTCGGTAGTGGGAATCCACGGCAATTACGGGCAAACGAATTATGCCGCTGCGAAATTCGGCGTGATCGGTTTCACAAAGACATGGAGTCGGGAACTCGGACCCAAGGGCGTTCGTGTCAATGCGGTCGCGCCAGGCTTCATCGATACCCCCATCCTGTCGACGGTCCCCGATGACGTGCTCACGAAGATGCGCGAGCAGGTTCCGTTGGGTCGGCTCGGCAAGCCAGAGGAAATTGCCAACGTGTATGCATTTCTCGCGAGCGACGAGGCAAGCTATATCAACGGCGCCGTCATCGAAGTGTCGGGAGGCATGACCCTTTAGTCACGCGGACCGTATTTTCAGCGTGGCCATTCGCGCTTTCGCCACGGGGGAGATCGTGCCCATGCCAATCGTCGAAAAAACCGGCGGCCGGATCGCCACCTGGATGACCAGCGTCACGTTCGGCGGGCCGGACCTCAAGACCGTTTACCTGGGAAGCCTGAAGCGAACCACAATCCCCTATTTCACGTCGCCAGTCGCGGGGCTGCCCATGATTCACTGGTAACCGCGACTCCTTCCGACTCCACTCTTTCGACGCAATCATGAATACTTTCGAACTTCTGAAACCAAGAGCAGGCCTGCGGGTTTTCATCTCAGGCGCAGCCGCGGGCATTGGCGCTGCGATCGCCGATGCATTCCTCGAGGTGGACGCAAACGTCTATATCTGCGACGTGGACCCGGCCGCCATCGAGAGAGCGAAGGCGCGCAACCCGAAGCTCCACGTCGGTGTCGCCGACGTAGGAAATCGCGCCCAGGTCGAGAAGGTCATGGACGACGCGCAGGCCAAACTGGGCGGACTCGACGTCCTCATCAACAACGCGGGGATTGCGGGCCCAACTGGCGAGATCGAGGAGCTCGATCCGGACGATTGGGACCGCACGATCTCGACCAACCTCAATAGCCAGTACTACTTTCTGCGCAAAGCTGTGCCCTTGCTGAAGAAGACTTCCGACAATCCCAGCATTATTGCAATGTCGTCCGTCGCCGGTCGGCTCGGCTACGCTTTTCGCACGCCCTATTCGTCAACGAAGTGGGCCATCGTCGGGCTGGTGAAGTCGCTTGCCGTCGAACTGGGCCCGAGCAACATCCGCGTCAACGCAATCCTTCCCGGCGTGGTTCAGGGTGAGCGCATGGATCGGGTGATCGCGGCTCGCGCCGAGTCGACCGGGGTGGCATTTGACGCCATGAAAGAAGAGTACCTGAAGAAAATCTCGCTGCGACGCATGGTAACGGTAGACGATATTGCCGCCACGGCTCTATTCCTGTGTTCACCAGCGGGACAGAACATCTCCGGTCAGGCGATTAGCGTCGATGGCAACGTCGAGTATCTATAGTCTTTGTCGCGGCTGCCTTTCCAGCAGCGAATTCGAAGTACCGGTGCGCAATCGTCACAATGGTGGCACACAATAGCGCACCCTAACCTTTTGAATTCGACCTCAGATGAACAGATCACTGGCCGCCGTGGCACTCATCACGCTTTGCTCCATCGCACACGCGAGTCCGGCGTCCGACACGAATAACGGCTTTCTCACCGGCAAACTGTTTCGAGGCGGAAGTCCGTCGCTGCGTACCGCGTACGTGATCGGCATGCTGGACGGCTTCTCTTATGCGCCCGCCTTTGGCGCGCCGGACAAGAAAACCGCGAAACTCCAACTCTGCGTCGGCGCAATGCATGCCGACGCACGGCAAATCGGCACCATCATCGATCAATACCTCGATGCGCATCCCGACTCGTGGAATGAGAAGATGCAACCGATCGTTCTGCGCGCGATGCGGCAGGCTTGCGCGACCAACGGAACCGCGATCGACTGAATGCCCATCTAGTGCAGCACCCTCAAGCGACGGGGCTGCACAACTCAACGACTCTTCGGGTCAGCGAGCGACGAGCGCATTGCGCGCTCGTCTTCTTTTCCGCGATTACTTGCCAACGCTCTCGTAACCGTCATTGAGCGTCTTCACGAAAGCAATCATGTCGTTGATGTCCTCATCGGTCATCGCGGGCTTGTCACCCAACTTGCGATCGAACGGGGCATCTGCAACGTCGATATTCGCGTGGTATTTCGCGGGCAGATCGTCATAAGCCAGAACCTTGCCCGACGCGTCATGCGGGTAAATCTTCTCCGGGCTCGTGTTGCGCAGATTATAAAAATCCATGACCTGCTTGAGGTTGTGATACACGCCGTTGTGGAAGAACACACCGCGATTGGCCGAGTTACGCAGCGTCGGCGTCAGGAACATGCCGCAATATTGCGTATCCTTCGGCATGTCGGTGCGGAACGGTCCACACACGCCCATGTCGTAGAACTTCGGATCCTTGTTCAGCGCAAGTTCGCGATTACGCGGGACGCCCAAAGCCTCATATTGCGTATCCGTAAAGACCGGCGGAAGACCCTCGGACGTCGGCTGGCTCAAATGGCAACCGGCGCAATTGGCTTTGTCCTTATCGTTGAACAGACGCAGGCCATGCAGTTCCGCCTGTGTAAGACGGGCATGCCCTTCGAGCCACGCATCGTACTTACTCGTGAAGGGATGAAACGCCGGATCTTCGAACTGGTACCGGCCAATCGCGAACATCGCTTCCGACACCAGCAGATTCGGATCGTTGACCACGCGTGCACCGAAGAGTTGTTTCATCGTACCGATGTACTTCGAGTGCATGAGCTTGTCGGCGACCGCCGCCACGTTCGGATTCGCCATTTCGACCGGGTTCGTCATCGGTCCGAGCGCCTGATCCTGAAGCGTGCTTGCACGACCGTCCCAGAAGAAGCCGCCTTGCGGCACCATCGCAGGAGCGGCAGGCGCAACGCCTGCATTTTTCTGCGCGCGTTGCACACCTTGCGCGGCGGACGCGAGTACATCGAGGCTGATCGGCGCAGCGTCGGTATCGCCCTGATCGGGACCGATACTGAACGGCGCCTGGCGATACAGATAAGCGAGCGAGGGCACCGGCCGATAGCCGGCGTCCGTCATATGAGGCCCACCCAATTGCACCGAGAGATCATTGGGTGGTCCGAATGCGTGTGAGGCGCTGTGGCACGACGCGCACGACTGTTTGCCCGACGCCGAGAGCGACGGATCATTGAACATGTCGCGGCCGAGCACGGCGGCCGCGCTGAGCGGCGCGACCGGCGGGCGCAGGAGCGTGACAGGATGAGCATTCGCGCCCGTCAGATCTTCAATCTTGTCGCCGATCGCCGCGGGCATACGTTCGGGATAGATCAGCGCGTAGCCAGCTACGACGGCACATGCCACCACGATGCCCACCAGGGTCCACAGGATCCGGCGGCGCAGCGTGGGCCTGGCTGCGTTGGGAGACGGGTCACGTCCGGTGGGTAGTTGCGAAGGCAAAGTGGCATTCGAAGGAAGGTTCATGGCAATAGCTGGAGAATCTGAACTACATATAAGCAAGTCGAGCCCCCGTACCGGCTGGCTCGACGCGTGTGCAGACTGTCTTTTATCAACGGATCGTTCGATCGTTCACCGAAGCTCACGCCGCAGGATGGAACGGCCGATCTCCTGCGGCGTAACAGACGGGCAAACCGAACCCATCCGTCCGACTACTTAGTCCGTCGTTGCCGGAGCAGACGACAGCTTGGCACCCGTGCTCGTGTCGACATACACGGCCGGCGTTGCGCCACCATTCGTGAAGTCGAACAGTGCGTTCAGGCTGCCCGTTGTCGCATCGTGCGATCCGCCACCCAGGCGCGTGCCACCCAGCCAGTTGTCTTCGATGAACTTGACAACCGAAGCTTGCGTGATCAGCGTATGGTCGATGTAGTTGCTACGTGCATACGGCGAGACCACGATGAGCGGAACACGCGTGCCCGGACCGCAACGGCCGTTCACCGCAGCGCCCGTCACGCCGACGCCTTGCGCAGCGCCCGCTGCGTTACAGGTACCGACGCCGTTCAGCTGGTCGGCTGTCGTGTCGAACGACGAGGTCGTCGGCGTCGAGTAAGCGTGGTCGTACCAGCCATCCGAATCGTCGTACGTCAGGATGACGGCCGTGTTCTTCCAGTCCGGCTGTTGTTCCAGGAAGTTGACGACCTTCGTGTAGAACGCCTGTTCGTCGAGCGGATCCGAATTGCCCGGGTGACCGTCGCCGACCGCCGGCGCCTTCAGGTAGCTGACCGACGGGAAGTTACCCGCCTTGACGGCTGCAAAGAAGTCGTTGACGTCGTATTGATGGTGAACCGGCGTGGCCGTCGAATCGAGCGGATCGGTCTGGCCGATCAGCGCAGTCGAGGTCGGGCGCGTATGAGCCAGGTTGGCCGTCGTCGGGTAGTACTGGAACCAGTTGTGGTGCGGCACATAGTCAGTCTTCGTTGCACCGAGGACCGATGAGTACGTGCTGCGCTTGCAGGCCGTCGTGCCGTTCGGGTTCGTGGCGGTCAGGTCAAAGCCGCCCATGAAGCCGCCCCACGTAATGTTCTTCGCGTTGAGCAGGTCGCCGATGTTCTTGTTGGCCGAGGACATCGTCACATTGTCGTTGGTGGCCGTCGACGAGCACAGGTCGCCGGTCGGATCCGAGTCACCGTTCATCGTGAAGCCGCCAGCGCCGTCGGCGATGACGTTGTCGCCTTGTGCTGCGCCGTTTGCCGGAATCGCGCCGTTCGTCTGACCCGAGATGACTTCGATGGCACCCGGCGTCGACGGACCGTACGTGTCCGTGTACATGTTGTCGCTCATCGCAAAGTTCTGAGCGTAGTTCCACAGCGCCTGGACCGTATTGCCGTCGTAGTAACCCATCACCAGACCGGGCGTACCGAAGGTCGAGCCGCTGCTGGCACCGTTGTTACCCGTGTACTTCGGGAACAGGTCAGCGGCGCCATTGTCGTAGGCGAGTTGTTCGTTGCGATAGTCGTGCGACTGGCCGTTCGTGTTGGCCTGGCTGCGGTCGAGACGGAACGGGTTGATACCGCTACCTGCGGCAAACGCGTTGTTGGCCGTGTTCAGGAAGTTCGGGTTGCTCGTGAGCAGCGACTTCTGATTCAGGTTGTTGATCTGTGTCGGCGTATTGGCCGCCGCCGAGAATGCAGGCTCGCCAACCGGGTTCTGTGCGTTCGGGTACGTGCCGAAGTAGTGATCGAAGGAACGGTTTTCACCGAAGATCACGACCAGATGCTTGATCGGCGTTGCCGTTGTCAACGCGTCCTGAGCGGACACAGTCGGAGCCGGCGCGGAGGCAGGCGCCGAAGCAGAAGGACTGTTGTCATTGTTGTTTCCGCATGCGCTCAGCACGAATAGTGCTGCGGCAAACGGAATGGGCAAAAGGGTTCTGCGAAACATTTGGGGGGCTCCACATTCGCTATCCAGCCCTTCCATCGATCAATGTGGAGGGTGCCGGAAATTGTTGTTAGAAACGCGACGGCCAAACTATTGGATGAAGCCGGCGAATTGGACCATTAAAGAATGAAAGTTTTCGGGCAACATTCTGACTGTCTCCTTTCAACCGAGCAGATTGACCGCTCCATGCGCTATTCCGATTAAAAAAGCGACGCGATTAATCGGGTAGACGCTCTTCCAATTGGGGAGCTTTCGGGTTGAGGAAGGACGAGTCGACTGGCACCGGCTGAGCAGGCGCTCACCGGGCTAGACGAAAATAGACATGCCACGGCGATTCGATAAACGCCGTCGGCTTTCGTGAAATGGAGTGTGCGGAGCCTTTTGCGGACACTCAGGCTATAGGCCTGGAACCCGGCTGCGACCGGCCTCGATAGTCGGGTCGAACTTCGTGGATGCCGCCGTCAGACACAACCAGTTGACGACCGCCGAGGCCGGCGGTCGTTCAGGGACACACGATCCCGGCGGAATGTGCCGCGTGTGCTCTTTGCGCGCGGGCGCACGTAGCGCCCATAGCGAACGCAGCGGCGCACAAGCTGCCGCCAGCGATCGTGGAGCGTCCGCTGTTAGCCGTCGACCGGCTCCGACGGCGTATCAAGCAGAAGCTGGTAAAACGACAGGTCGAGCCAGCGGCCAAACTTGAATCCCGCTTCGCGAATCGTCCCCGCCGGTTTGAAGCCCAATCGCTCGTGAAGCGTGACGCTCGCCGCATTAGAGGCGTCGATTCCGCCGATCATGGTATGCACGTCGCGCCGCCTGGCTTCGTCGATCAGCGCGCTCAGCAGAACGGGACCGAGCCCCTGCCCCCGGTACTCTTTCTTGACGTAGATCGAGTGTTCAACCGAGTACTTGAACGCCGCAAATGCGCGGAAGGATCCATAGCTGGCAAACGCCATCAATGCGCCATCATCGTTTTGCAAGCCGAGCACGGGAAAGTTTCCTTTCCGTTTGGCCTCCCACCACGAAGTCATGAAAGCAAGATCGCGCGGACGGTAGTCGTATAAGGCCGTGGAATTCGCAATGGCGTCGTTGAAAATCTCGAGGATGGTTTCCGTGTGAGCGGACTCTGAACAATTGATCAAATGCATGATGTCGACTTTAACGTTGAACAGGTGAGTAATGAGCGCAACCGATAGCGTAACGTCGATCGCGCGAAAGTCATTGGGGAGTTCTCAGGCTACCGTTTCCCCCCGGCAAGGTGCAGCGCATCGGGCTCACGACGAAGGCGCAGCATCGCGAGGCAGCCGAGAATCGGCCCGGCCGCCAGCATGCCGAACGCGCCGGGCCAACCCGCCAGCGCAACGACTCCGGGAACCAGATGGATGCTGACCAGCGTGAGCAGAAAACCGGCACAAGTCTGCACCGTGAGCAAGGTGCCGATTTGCGCCGGTCTCGCGAGTTCGGCCACGCTCGCGGAAAACTGGGCGGAGTCGGCAATCACCGTCGTGCCCCAGACCAGTGCGACGCCTGCCACGAGCCAGACCGGTGCGCCGCTCAGCCAGCCCATGACTGCCGCGCAGGCGCCGCTGGCCGCCATCGCACCGATTGTCACGGTGGTGCGGCCCAGCCTGTCTGCTAACACGCCGCCGCCCCATGCGCCGACGGCACCGGCGGCCACCGCGCCGAACGTGAGCCATTCGGCGGCCTCTCGCGGGTGACTCATGCCGTGCGCCGAGAAGCTCGCCGTCAGAAACACCGCGAGCCAGGCCCACATCGCATACAACTCCCACATGTGACCGAGGTAGCCGAGATTGGCGAACCGAAGCGCGGGATTGCGCCAGGCCTCGGTGAATGCGGACCAGTCGATGCGCGTCGCGCGCGCGATATTCGGGCCGAGGCCACACAACTGGATTGCGGCCCCCGACAACAGCGAAAGGCCCGCCGAGATCGCGTAAATCGTGCGCCAGCCGGAGCCGCCCAGCGCGGCCAGCAGATGCGGACTCGCCGAGCCGAACGTCAGCGCGCCGACCAGCAGACCGATCAGCAGCCCGACATCGCCGGTTGCCCAACTCACGGCGAGCCGCATGCCGACTGGATACACGCCCGCCATGCACATGCCCGTGAGCAGTCGCAAAACAATGGCCGCAGGGCCGGCCGGATCGAGCACCGTGAGACAGGCGGTCATCGCACCGGCTGCGAGCGCGCACACCGTGAAGAGCCGCCGCGGATCGTAGCGATCGGCCAGCGACAGGACTGCGCTGATGATGGTACCGGCGACGAAACCGCCCTGAACCGCACTGGTCAGCAAGGTTTCCTGCAGCACAGGAATGTTATAGGACTGTTTGACGATCGCCACCACCGACGCCGACGCAAACCACACGCTCATGGCACCGACCTGGCACAGCAGCAGGATCGCGAGCGAGCGGCCCTTGCCACGTGCCTGCCTGATCTCCTGGCGGCTCCCTTGCCTACTCCCGCTCCTGCGATTATTCCCGCGCCCTTCTCCGGTTGCCCGTTCGTGTTCCGGCCGCCTCGCCGCCACACCGTCCTCGCCGTTATCGTTCGGCATGGACGGCCGCGCTGCCCACGCGGTGATAGTTACGCCGGTAGTAGATCAACGCGTCGCGGGCGTCGTTCGTTCGCACCGCTTTCACTGCGCAAAAGAATACGGTGTGCGTGCCGACTTCCGTGACCGATTCGATTTCGCAATCGAGCGATGCCACCGCGTCATGCAGCACCGGCGACCCGGTGCTCAGCGTATCCCATTGCGCCGTGGCGAAGCGTTCCGCGACCTCCAGCGCCCGGGTGGAAAACCGGGTGGCAAGCGCCTGCTGTTCCGCGCTCAACACGTTGATACACAGATTGCCGTTCTCGCGGAACGCCGCGTTATTGCGGCTACTGCGGTTCAGGCAAACAAGCAGTGTCGGCGGCTCGTCGGTCACCGCGCAGACCGCCGAGGCGGTGCAGCCTGCCCGTCCCGAGGCGCCGTCGCTCGTGATGATGTTGACGGCGGCGCCCAGCCCTGCCATCGCTTCGCGAAAACTGGTTTGATCGACCATCAGAAACTCAACGGGAAAGTGGGTAGGTGTGTGTACGCAACATGGCAGATCAACGCGCGTCGGAACTGGGTGCGGCGGCACAAGCCGGCGAACGGAATTGCGCCGCCATGTGCCGCTCGGGCAAAAGCGCCTCGCCGCCGAACAGCTTCTCGCGCAGGCTGCCGTCCCGATACGCGCGTTTGTAGGCGCCGCGTTCCTGAAGAATCGGCACGACCAGCCCGATGAAATCCTCGAAGCACTCAGGCGCGACGGTGCGCGACAGGTTGAAGCCGTCGACGCCTGCGTCGGCGGTCCAGCCTATCAATTCGTCGGCGATACGTTCGGCCGAACCGACCAGCGGAGCCTGACGGCTGCCGAGCACCATCTGTTCGAGCAGCTTGCGACGCGTCCACTGCGGGCCGGCCGCGCGCGTCATCGCCTCGATGTTCGAGACAATCGCCTGACTCTTGCCGGTCTCGACCGGCTCGTCCATGTCGTACTTCGCGAAGTCGATGCCGAGTGAAGCCGCCGCATGCACGAGCGCCGCTTCCGAACTCACGTAACGCCGGTATTCCTCGTACTTCTCCTGCGCTTCAGCGTCGGTTCGCCCCGTCACGACCGTGGCACCGAGCAATACCTTGATGTCGTCCGCACGGCGGCCGCGCGCGCGAGCGGCGCTGCGAATGTCGTCGACGATGGTCTTCACGGCGGGTTTCGCCTGCCCGTTGACGAACACGCATTCGGCGTGAGTCGCGGCAAACTGTTTGCCGCGCGCCGACGAACCGGCCTGGTACAGCACCGGTGTGCGTTGCGGCGAAGGTTCGCTCAGATGCATGGCGTCCACGCGATATTGCTTGCCGTGATGGTGAATGACATGCACTTTCGACGGGTCGGCATACACGCCTCGTGCCCGGTCGCGTATCACCGCATCCTGTTCCCAACTGCATTCCCACAGCTTGTAGACGAGTTCCATGTACTCGTCGGCGAGATCATAGCGATCGTCGTGCGCCATCTGGGCATTCAGACCGATTGCGCGCGAGGCGCTGTCCAGATAGCCCGTGACGATATTCCAGCCAAGCCGTCCGCGCGTCAGATGATCGAGTGTCGACATGCGGCGCGCGAACTGGAATGGCTGCTCGATGCACAGGTTGCTGGTGACGCCGAAGCAAAGATGCGTCGTCACGGCGGCCATTGCCGGAATCAGCAAGGTGGGATCGTTGACCGGGACCTGCACGGCGCCGCGCAATGCCGCGTCCGCGTTGCCGCCGTAGACGTCGTAGACGCCCACCACGTCGGCGAAGAAGATGCCGTCGAACAGGCCCGCTTCCAGCATGCGCGCGTATTCGGTCCAGTAATGCAGGTCCGTGTAGTTCGTTGAACGGTCGCGTGGATGGGTCCACAAACCCTGCTGAATATGACCGACGCAGTTCATGTCGAACGCGTTGAGGACGATTTCCTTTG
>FTBI01001720.1_pt1 | contig 16452 bp, 16 predicted proteins | sample 1639171 | NCBI WGS metagenome assembly FTBI01 (sample SAMEA3914812, study PRJEB12502) | metagenome | biome: forest; material: soil | place: Canada | collected 2011-07-07 | depth 0.1 m | reverse complement strand
TTGGCTTGCTCTGTCTGAAAAAAAGGCCGCTTCAGTGTGCGGCCCGGACAGATACTGCAATTCCTCCTGTTGGAGGATGAAAAGCGTGGGTTTGACATGACAGCAAATCAGAAAAAATCCGCCGTCAGTGAGCAATACAGCTGTATTGCATTTCTTCGATGCGCCGTTGGCGCGGTAGGTAAGTGAGATTCTATCGGGGTGCGGGGATTTTAACCAATGGAAAGCTCCTCATTTTAGGTTGCTTTCACCCTGTTGCATAAGCCTGGACGCATCTATCCTTTAACGGTCAGATAGGTGTGCGCGATGTTCCCTATCTATCCCTTAGCGGTCAGATAGGCGCGAATATTTTGTCTATCTGTACGACACCGGATAGATGAGCGCGAATCTGATTCCCATCTATCCACTAACGGCTAGATAAGCGCACAACAGCAATTTATCTAGCCATTAGCGGATAGATATAGACTTTTCTTATGGATAACACATGAAAACCTCAGTATTCGCAGTCGATGTTGGGTATGGCAACACGAAATTCGCGCATCGGGAAGCAAACCGTTCCATTGCAACCGGCATGTTCCCATCCCTTTCCCCATACACCGCGACAAGAACGATCTCCGCCAACAATGGAAGCCACTTCAAAACGCGAGACGTCACTCAGGTCAAAATTAATGGCGTGGACTATGAAGTTGGGCCCGGTGTCGCGCTGTCCGCCGCATATGGACACACCGGCCGCGTGCTGACCGACGACTACGTGCTCACCAACAATTACACTGCCCTTCTTGCCGGCGCGATATATCGATCAGGTTTCAACCATATCAAACGCCTAGTACTCGGTCTGCCGGTTCACACCATCGAGAAGTACACGCCGGATCTGATCGAACGGTTCACGGGCGACCACAATTTCGGTCAAGGCACCATCACCATCGAAAAAGTCAACGTTATACCTCAGCCGTTGGGCTCACTCACCTATGCGACCGCCTTGAAAGGAGAGCACTACACCACCTCGCAAGACCACCTCGTGATTGATGTTGGCTACTACACGACAGACTGGGTGTATGCGACAGATTTTCTAATTGATGACCGCCGCAGTGGCGGCCGTCCGGGTGGCGCTTCCCAAATCCTGCAGCGGATCGCCGACCAGATCAGCCGGGACCAGAACGAACCGGTCTACGACATCGAGCGGATCGATCTCTGCCGTCGCGAAGGTCAGCCATTCCATTTCTACGACCAAGACATCGATCTGACGCCCTATTTAACCGAGGCACACCAGCTCACACACGATGTGATCATGGAAATTAAAAATCGCGTCGGCCCGCTCGAGAGTATCCGGTCAATCATTCTGTCCGGCGGCGGAGCGGATCTATATAGTCCAGTCGTCCAGCAGACCTTCCCGCGCACGCGCATCGAGCATCTGCAAAACCCCTGCTTCGCTAACTCGATTGGCTATCTGATGGTTGGTGAATCTGCCGGCGTGGCAACACAGTAAGGTAAGGACATGACCGGCATCTATACCATGCGCGTCTTGATCGACGAGGATATGCACCCCGACCTGTATGCCGAACTCAGCAAGGCCAAGCATCCTCGGGCGCGGGCCGAAATGCTTCGTCGGCTAGCCTCGGAATTCCTCAAACAGCAAAGTAGTACGCACGTTCCGTCCGAGCAAGGCAGTACAGCGCAGAGTCAAGTCCGGACTCCTGCATCAGAGGCACGACAACCACGAACAACGAGGCAGGATGATCCGAAGACAATCGCCAGGCCCGCCCCAGCTACGCCAGACGGGTTAAGCCTGCCAGCGAACATGTCGAGCGCTCTTGTCGCGGGTGTGGGCAAGTATCTGTCTTGACATTGCGCGGGCGAGAGTAAGATAAAACCATATCAATACCGCCTTTGCGGAAACAGGACGGAACATGGAACTGCTCAATCTGCTCAACCCGCTTTATGTGTTTGGCCAAATCGTTACCGAAATTGATTCGTCTCTCAGTGCCTATGACATGTCGCAGCCAGGCACGTGGATCATGATTGCCGCTGGCCTCGGCGCCGGCTACGCTCTGTGCGCAGCATTTGACCCGCTGCTGACGCATGTAGTCAAAAAAATGATGTGTCAGGAGTAAATGCCTGGCGGCTACTAAGCCATCCAAGTTCGTACAGGCAAAAAAAGCGACGGCAGGACATTTTCGCGCGTACTCCGACAGCCCCATGTAAGCGACAAACGCCGTGCCGGTCCGCTTGATGGTCGGATCGGCACGGCGCGTGGGCACGCCTCAGGAGAGCATCGACGCTTCGAGCAATGACTGGGTATACGGATGCGTAGGTGCCGACAGGATGGCCTCGGCCGTACCGCTTTCGACGATGCGCCCTTCCTTCATCACCATCACACGGTGCGCCATCGCGCGCATCACGGCGAGATCGTGGGTGATGAACAGATAGCTCAGGTTGTATTTCTTCTGCAGTCTGGTCAACAAGCGCAATACCTGCTGCTGGATCGAGACGTCCAGGGCACTGGTCGGCTCGTCCAGCACCAGCAGTTCCGGTTCGACGGCCAAGGCCCGGGCAATCGCAATACGCTGGCGCTGTCCGCCCGAGAACTCGTGCGGGTAGCGTTGCAGCACATTGCCGGGCAAGCCGACCTCATGCAACAACTCGACAATGCGCTGCCGACGCGCGCCGGCATCCATCTCGGGCCTATGCATACGCAGTCCTTCGCCCACGATCTGTTCGATCGTCATGCGCGGCGAAAGAGAACCGTACGGATCTTGGAACACGACCTGCATTTGCGCATACAACGCGCGCTTTTCCGCCGACGAACGCAGACTCGTCAGGGCACGGCCATCGATATGGATTTGGCCTTCGGCGGCATGCTGCAATCCGAGCACAGCGGACGCCAGCGTCGACTTACCCGAGCCGGACTCCCCCACCACCCCCAGCGTTTCGCCGCGGCGCAGCTCGAAGCTGATCCGGTGCAAGGCGCGAAACACGTTCTTGCCGAACATTTGGCGCCAGTTCTCGGCCGGCTTGCGATAATCGACCACCAAATCCTTGACCTGCAATACCGGCCTGGCATCGGCGGAGATGGGGACGACCTCGCGCTGCGGCTTGCTATCGAGCAGGCGTTTTGTATAGGGATGTTGCGGCGCAGTGAACAATGTCTCGGTAGGCGCGGTCTCGACCAGCGCCCCCTTCTCCATCACCGACACCCGCTGCGCAAAGCGGCGCACCAGGTTCAAGTCGTGGGTGATCAGCAGAATCGCCATGCCGCGTGCCGCCGCTTCCTGCTCCTGCAGCGCCAGCAGCAACTCGATGATCTGCTTGCGTACGGTTACGTCAAGTGCCGTGGTCGGCTCGTCGGCCAGCAGCAGCTTGGGACGGCAGGCCAAGGCCATCGCAATCATCGCGCGTTGCCGCTGACCGCCCGACAATTGGTGCGGGTAGCTGTTGATGCGTCGCTGCGGCTCGGTAATCCCGGTGCGCGCCAGCAGTTCGATGCCGCGCGCATGCGCGTCCTTGCGGTCCATGCCTTCGTGCAGGCGCAGGCTTTCACCGATCTGCTGCCCTACTGTGTAAAGCGGGTTCAGCGCCGTCATCGGCTCCTGGAAAATCATCGCGACGTCGCGTCCGCGCAGCGCACGCAATTCGGATTCCGATTTTTGCAGGACATCGCTACCGGACACCACGATGCGCCCGCTGATGCGGGCATCGCGCACCAATTTCAGAATGGACAAAGCGGTCACGCTCTTGCCCGATCCCGATTCTCCGACCAGTGCCACACGCTCGCCGGCATTGACTTGCAGGCTCAAATCCTTGACCGCGAAGGTATCGCCAAAGCAGACCGAGAGATTTTCAATCGACAGTATCGGCTCGCTCACTTCCCCCTCCCGATCAAACTCGCATCGCTGATCTTCTTGTCCAGCGCATTGCGCAGCGCATCGCCCATAAACGTCAACAGCAGCAGCGTGACCACCAGCACCCCGAAGGTCGTGACCGAGATCCACCATGCGTCCAGATTGTTCTTACCTTCCAACAGTAGTTCGCCGAGACTGGGGGTCGGCGGCGGCACGCCCAGCCCCAGGAAATCGAGGCTGGTCAACGCCAGAATGGCGGCACTCATGCGAAACGGCAGGAACGTGATCACCGGTGTCAGGCTATTGGGCAGCACATGGCGCCAGATGACCTGCCAATGCGACAGCCCCATGGTACGCGCCGCGCGGACGTAATCGAGGGTACGGTTGCGCAGAAATTCGCCGCGCACGTAATCCGACAAACCCAGCCAGCCGAACAACGACAACAGGATGAACAGCAGGAGCAGAGTCGGCTCGAAGATCGATGCGAAGATGATCAACAGATACAAGTCGGGCAGCGAACTCCAGATCTCGATTAGCCGTTGCCCGATCAAATCGGTGCGGCCGCCGAAATAGCCCTGCAACGCGCCAGCGAGTATTCCAAGTATCGTGCCTGAGATCGTCAGCGCAATGCCGAACAGCACGGACACCCGGAAGCCGTAGAGTAGTCGCGAGAATACGTCGCGTCCGAATTGGTCGGTACCAAGCCAATTCTCCTTCGACGGCGGAGCCGGATTCGGCGCCGGGGCAAAATAATTGATGGTGTCGTAGTGGTAGTGGTTAGGCGTAAAGATCGTGAAGTTATGCCCGGATGTCAGGTTCTTTACGATGTACGGGTCGAGATAGTTTGCATTGGCCGGGAAATCGCCGCCGAACGTGGTTTCCGCGTATGTCTTGACGATGGGGAAATACCATTGACCGTTATACCGGACCACCAAAGGTCTATCGTTGGCGATCAGCTCTGCGCCCAGGCTTAGGACGAAGAGCGTCATAAAGATGATGAAACTCGAGTAGCCAAGGCGGTTGCTCTTGAAGCGCAACCAAATACGGCGCCCCGGCGAGACCGGCTTCGCCTGGGTGGTGGGAAGCGCTACAGGATCGACTGCGACGGGCGTTTCGGCTTCAGCCTTGAGATCGAGAAAATCGCTCATGAAGTTCTTAGCGTCCCAGGCTCTGGAATTGAATACGGGGGTCGACGAGAACGTAGCAGATATCGGCCAACAGCTTGGTGATCAAGCCGATCAAGGTGAATAGATACAGGGAACCGAGCACAACCGGGTAGTCGCGCTGAATGACCGATTCATAACCAAGCAGCCCCAGGCCATCGAGCGAAAACAGCGTTTCGATCAACAAGCTACCGGTAAAGAAAGCGGTAATGAATGCGGCCGGGAAACCTGTCACCAACGGAATCATGGCGTTGCGGAAGATGTGCTTCCACAGCACGTCGCGCTCAGGCACACCCTTTGCGCGCGCCGTCAGCACATATTGGCGCCCGATTTCATCAAGAAAGGCGTTTTTGGTCAACATCGTGACCATGGCGAAATTGCCCACCACGGATGCGGTCACCGGCATTGCGATATGCCACAGGTAATCCATCACCTTGCCCATCAGCGTGAGCTGGTCGAAATTGTCCGAGGTCAACCCCCGCATCGGGAATATCTGCCAGAAGGTGCCGCCACCGAACAGCATCAGCATCAGCACGCCGAGCACAAAGCCCGGGATCGCATATCCCACGAGCACGACAATGGTCGTCGCCAAGTCAAAACGTGTACCGGCCCGTACCGCCTTGGCGATACCAAGCGGCAATGAAACAAGATAGGTTAGGACAAAAGTCCATAAGCCAAGTGAGATGGAGACCGGCAATTTGGAACGGATGACTGCCATCACCGTATCGTGGCGATAATAAGATCGTCCCAAATCGAAGCGGGCAAAACTGGAAATCATCAGCCAATAGCGCGTCAACGGCGGCTTGTCAAAGCCGTACTGCTTCTTCAATTCAACTATTTGCTGCGGATCCAGGCCCTGGCTTCCGTGATAGCCGGCGGCACCGCCACCGGCCTCGCCGTGCCCACCACCGCGCATGCGCATCATGACCTGCTCGACAGGGCCGCCCGGAACAAATTGAATCACGACGAAGGTCAGCGTTATGACCCCGAACAGCGTCGGAATCATCAGGAGAATGCGTCGAAGGATGTAGGCAAGCATGGTCTGTCCTCAATGCGCGCCGCGATGGGTCTTATCCCACCAGTAGCTGATGATCCAGTCTTCCGCCTGGTAGTTATCCGGAATCACGGTCGGATGCCCCATGTACGACGTATAGCCGATTCGCCAACCCGACTGATAATAGGTCGGGATCATGTACCAGCCATGCATCAGCGTGCGATCGAGTGCATGCGATGCGGTCATCAGGTCGTCCAAGGTCTTGGCCGCGAGCAGATCTCGCAGCAAGGCGTCGATTGCCGGAGAATGCGCGCCCGGATAATTTTCCGAGCCTTTCTCGTTCGCCGTCTCACTGGAAAAGCGTCGCTCCATTTCCTGGCCGGGTATCGTGGCCGGATTGTAGTTCACGGTGATCATGTCGTAGTCGAAGTCGTTGGTACGCTTCAAATACAGCGCAGCGTCGATATTACGCTGCGTCATCGTGATGCCGAGCAGCGACAGATTGCGGATCAACACCGAATAGATCCTTTCCATACCAGGCTCGTTGTTGATGATCTCGAACGTGAATGGCTCGCCCTTCGCATTGCGCAGCGCGCCATTCTGATAGTGCCAGCCAGCCTGAGCCAGCAGATCGCGCGCCTCTTTGAGGTTATCGCGCAAGGAATGCGGCGGTAAGGTCGACGGCTGCACGACCATTGGACCGAAAACGCTAGCCGGCAAATATTTGCGCCACGGATCCAGCAATTTCAACTCGGCATCACTAGGCATGCCGCTTGCCTTGAAAGGGCTGTCCTCAAAGAAGCTATTGGTGCGGGGATATTGGCTGTAGAACATCTCGCGATTCATCCAATCGTAGTCGAATGCGAGACTGATGGCCTTGCGCACGCGAATATCCTGGAAAATCGGCCGGCGCGTGTTGAAAATAACGCCCTGCATCTGGATCAGGGTATGCAACGGGAAGAATGCCTTCTTAAGTTTGCCGTTGTCAAAATTCTTACCGATATATTTTCGGGCCCAGGTGCTTGAGCTGTACTCGACGTTGACGTCGAAATTGCCGGCCTTGAAAGCCTCAAGGCGTGTGTATAGATCCAAATAAAGCTTGAAAGTCACTCGATCGAAGTTATACATCCCGCGCTGCGACGGCAAATCCTTCGCCCAATAATTAGGTAAGCGCTTATAGATGATTTCGTGATTGCCGTCGATATGGTCAACCACATACGGACCACTTCCGATCACCGTTTCCATCGACAATTGGTCGAAGGTCACATGCGCGCCGCCGGGCACATCCCCCCACTTAGGCGAAAAAATCGGTAAGTCGCCTGCAATCAATGGCGCGCCTGGATCTGGCGAGACAAAGTCGAAGCGTACGGTATGCGGATCTATCACCGTTGCGCGCTTGATAATCACGAAAGTGCTACTGACGATGGGGCTGACCAATTTTCCGGTCAGCGTATCGAAGGAGTATTTGACGTCTGCAGCGGTGATCGGGTCGCCGTTGGAGAAGCGGGCCGCCGGGTTGATATGAAAGGTGGCCGACATCTTGTCGGGTGCAACCTCAACGTCGTCGGCGATCAGCGGATACGCTGAGGCCAATTCGTCCCAACTACGCTGCAGCAAGGTGTCGAATAACAGATGGCCGACATCCGGTGCGGGCGAGCCTCGTAGAATAAACGGATTGAGCGAATCGAAACTGGTGCCGGTATCGTAGTTCGCGAAGATCAGATTGCCGTCCTGCGGCGCATCTGGGTTTGCATAATCAAAATGCGTGAAATTCGGTGGATACTTGGGCTGCCCATATTGCGCAATCGCGGTTGCACCTTGCGCCACCTGCCCAAACAGGCAACCGACGGTCATCAAGAACGCCCCGGCGAAGCCGGCCCAGTTGCCCTTGCGCCACGTGCCGACGCGCCCGGTCGCGGACTTTGCCGCGTCGGCTGTATGCCAGTTTCCCTGCACCTTTATTGACCTCGTGGTTTATCGCCCGCTTACACGCGCCACGTACCGTCATCACACGGCGACCGTCACCGTGCGGCGGGCCAGAAGGGCCGGGCGACAAACTTCCTGGATATATAACGGGGGGCACGCACAAAGACGTGCCGGCGCGCGCAAGGGAACACAGCCGGCTATTTTTTCTTGGTCGAGCGCTCGAGCGCAAACACCAGCTTTTGTACCAACGGTTCAGCACCACCCAGGCGCTGGAACGCGCAACCGAAATGATATTGCGGAATCGCATCCTTGCCGACCGTCACGACAGTCACCACCTTGACCGGCGCGCGTATCGTACCGAATTCGTCGAAATCGAGCGTGGCATCCTTGATTTCGGTGCCGACCGGCATGATTTCCGGCGTCACGTCGCGCGAACGCAAACCCACGCCGCCCAGCGAAAGGTCATAGATTTTCAGCGAGACCCGCTTGCCCTCGGGAAGCGTGCCTTCAAACGCAAACGGACTGGTGATTTTCGCGCGCGCGCGGAAGTATTCGCGGCGTTGCACATAGAGAATATCGGCGGGAAACGGCGACCTGAATGCGCGCGCGCCCTCGAAGCTATATTCTTCCACCTGATTGATGATGAATGAAACCGGCACTCCACCAAGCGACATCGAGAACCGAATGGCTTTGGACAGTTTCAGTGCCTCGCTGGCTTTATCCTCGCCACCCCAGTCGTAAATGAAATAGCCTTCGGTGGAATCCACCGCCAGCAAGGTGGTGACCAGCCGCACGCGGCGGTCGCACTCGATGTTGATGAAGCATTTGCGGTTCAACGCGTCACGCAAAACGCTGCCGATCTGCAACCGCTCCCGAATCCGGTATCGGTCGTCGGCTAGTTCAAACGTGTCGGCCTCCGCAAAATGACCCATTTTTCATCCTAAATTAAGGGTTTCCGCCGCCGGTCCCCGATCTGCTTCAAATGCAATGACAATACCACGCCTGACCTGGGTAAATTGGTAAATCGCTCAGCATCTCGACCCCGTCGCAGCGCGTTTATGCACGCCTTGCTATATCATAAACCATCCATAAACCATCGCGGCACGAATTGTTCTCGCTCTGTAGCCAGGAAATCACGGAATGCCCGTAATGACAAGGATCAATCGTCTGATCGGCGAGGAAATCCGTTCCCGGCCGGGCGAGCCGCGGTTTTTTTGCATCTCCGTGCGAGATCGCCGCATTCGTGCCATTCCCAAATTACCAAGCCTGTTTAACAAACTCTCGCCGCCTGCGCTGACCGTTGCGCACGCGGCCATTTCGAGTGCCTTTTTATGCTGCATTTAGCCAATTTGGACTTGCGTCACGACCCCGTCGCCCGTCGCGCCGTCAAGAATGAACAAGTGGACGTCGAGTTTGCGGAAAACGCCGGGGAATTAATGAGCCTGGAGGGGCTAAATCGCTATGCGCCTGGCGACGCCTTGATCACCGGATCGACTGGCGACAGATGGTGCGTTTCGCGCGCACGCTTCGACCTCAAGTACGAGGCGCTGGTACCCGCCAGACAGGGACAGCCCGGCCTATATCGGAACAAACCGCTAGCGGTGCTCGTCAAGCAGATCACCGAGCCATTCACACTGGCGCGCAGCGAGGGCGGCGACGTGTTGAAGGGAGCCGCTGGCGACTGGGTTTTGCAATATGCGGCGGCCGACTACGGTGTCATTGCCGACGCTCGGTTCAAACGTGTTTACCGCTTCCTCGACCCAGCGGCCGATGCCGAATGACGCGTTGATCGTACGAGTCCGTCGACCCTACTCGGGACTCGGCGCTGCCAAGTCGGCGACGCCCGGTCCGACTGATTCAACCGGCTCATCCGCTGCCACCTCATTGCGATCGCTACCGTGCGCCAACGCGACGGCCGCCAAGCTGTCCTCGGCAACCGTTGCCGCTGTCATGGGTCGCAGACTATGGCACAGCGATTCGATCGAGACCTGATCGCCACGCTCGGCCGCCTCCGCGAGAACCAGCAGCTGGCCCAGCAAGCCACGCCGATGCAGGATCGCATCAGTTATGGGCACGGAGAGCGCCAAACCCGCCAGGATATCTTCCTGCCTACCGCCGAACACCACGTCGATCAGGGAAAACACCCCCGTAAGAAAAGCCGACTCGAGCAGCCGCCGGTCATGGTTGTGCATGCGCCATGCCGCGCGCTCCATGAAGTGAGCACGCACCGATGCCAGCTGGACGAGCGGATCGGAATCGAAGGGCAGGCCGCTACGATCGGCATATAACAACAATTGGGTCCAACGTGTAATCCGGTTGACGCCGGCCGCCATGATCGCTTCGCGTATCGAGGATACGCTGCGTCCCAGGCCGAATGCACCGGAATTGACCAGCCGCATCAGATGCATCACCACGGTCGGATTCAATTTCAGCTCGGCTTCGAGTTCCGTCGTGTCCGGATCGGCCAGCAACACTTGCAGCAAACGCAGCAGGGCGCTGTGGGACGCACTCGCGCGGCGCGACGACAGAACTTCGGGTCGGGCAAAGAAATAGCCTTGGACCCAGTCGAAGTCCAACGATTTGGCCAGCGCATGCTCCTGCTCGGTTTCGACTTTCAGGGCAATCAAGGTCTTACCGTGTTGCCGCAGCAGCCCGACGAGCGGCGCAAGCTGTTCCTGCAGACAGCGGATAAAATCGACCTTGACGAACTCGAACAAGGGCAGCACGGTTTCTATGTCCCACGCGTCGAGCTCCCCGGCGACGTCGTCGAGCGCAAGCCGGTAGCCAGCTTCGCGCAAGGCCCGGCAGTGAAGCAGATGGTCCGGATCACGCGCCACCCAGATCGGTATTTCAAGAACGAATCGTGCTTGCGGTATGACCCGCAAACTTTCGTCGATCAGCATCGGGCCGCTGACGTTGACGAATCCGAGATGCGGCCCGATGGCCGCATCCACACCCATTTCCCCTATCGCGCGCGCGACCACGTGCGCAGTCGCCTGGCTGTCATCGACGTGATTCGCCAGATTATCCTTGCCCGAACGAAACAGTAGTTCGAAAGCAACCAACGAGCCGCTACGGTTCAGGATAGGCTGGCGGCCGAGATAAGCATTCTCGGGCTCGAGATTCTGCAAGATGGACACGCCAGCTTCCGGCTGGCGATCCGAAGCGGTATTGCTCATTACCTTTCCATCCGATGGCTGACACCACTTGAGGCCGCGCGAGGCAAATACAGCAACACACATACCCAAGGCGGCGCCGCGCTCCAGTATACCCTCGTCAATGTGACGCCCATGCCGGGAAAGTGAGAGTTTCCAGGGACCCGACTAAGCTATACACTCTGGCATCGGCTACGCGGTCGCGAGACCCATGCCTATTGCGAGGACTCCCGTCATGTGCGGCAGAATCGCCCAATATAGTCATCCGTTGCGTTATACGGAGTTTCTCGGTATCGAAAACGCCGCCGTCATGTTCGACCGCGCCGATCAGCGCCTGGGTTTCAACGTCGCGCCCGGCTGCCATCCGGTCGTTATCTTCCCCGATGGCGCGATGCGACGGATACACTGGGGCTATCGTCCTCGGTGGGCGGCCGAGCGCAGCTTGCCGCACACCTTGAACGCCCGCGTCGAAAGCGCCGCGGAGCAGCCCTACTTCCGCGCCTTATGGCGGCACGGCCGGGTCATCGTACCGGCCGACGGCTGGTACGAGTGGCGCATCGACCAGGGTCGCAAGCAGGCGTATTACATCCGGCTACAGGCCGAAGCACCGATGTTCGTCGCCGCATTGACGAATTTCCAGGAAAACCAGGGCAGCGACGAAAATCTCGGCCTGGTCATCGTCACCGCGGCACCCGATACCGGGCTGATCGATGTGCATGACCGGCGCCCCCTGGTGTTCGCACCTGCCGACGCAACGCAATGGCTGGACGCGTCCCTACCGTTGGCAACCGTCAAGCGGCTGGCGCTCGAATGCGCGATGACCGACAACCATTTCACTTGGTACCCGGTATCGAGTGCGATTGAAAAGAACACGGCCGACAGCCCCGACTTGATACGTCCTCTGGCGGCTTCATTTGTGCCACCGACCGCCTCTGCCGCGCCCTGATACGGCAGCAATTATTCGGTACCCTCCGGATTGCGCGGTTGGCGGTCCGCTAAACCAGGACCGAAAGTTCGCCGATGCGGGCCGCTTCCTGGCGAGCGTACTTCAAGCGGGCATCGCGCTCATCCAGCACGGCGTGCAGCAGCGACTCGCACGCGCTGGCGGTCGTGGCGGCCTCGTCGTCGAGTTCCGGGTTGTATTCAACCAATTCGAATCCGAGCAGGCGGTCGTCATGGGCCACCAGGCTCAGTGCGTCAACCGCGGCCGCCAATCGGATACCATTGTCGACAGGCGATCCCACGCCCGGCGCGTCGAGCGGATCCAGACCGTCGATGTCGAAGGTAATGCCGTAGCCCACCGTAGCGCGACCGACATGCTCGATGGCCTCCGCCATGCATGCCTGCATCCCACGCGCTCGGACTTCGTCTATCGTCATGACCCGCACACCCAGGCTGCTCAGCAGCCGATTCTCGCCTTCCTCGTAGCTGCGCGCGCCAATCACGACCACATTTTCAGGACGCAGTTTGCCGGACCAGCCGTACAGTTCAGTCAGCGCCGGAGCGCCTTGACCCAGCAGGACAGCGAGCGGCATACCGTGCGGCGCTTGGCTTTCGGATGTATCCGGCGTATGACTGTCGAGGTGGGCGTCGATCCAGATCAGACCGATATCACCCTGGGTACGGTAATGCTGCGCGATCGCACTCCAGGTACCGACCGCGCAGGAATGGTCGCCGCCGACAATGACAGGAAAGCTGCCGCGGTCGAGTGTGCAGGCAACCGTGTGCGCCAGACGCGGGACAAACTGCTTGACGACCACCATCTTGCCTTGTCTCGTCAATGAGCCATCCGAAGCCACCACGCTCCATGCATCCGCCTCCGACGCCCCGCTTTCGATGCCGCGCACGCGCAACACGGCAGGGCCGCGCTTGCAGCCGATAACCTGGGCACCTTCGCCGATTTCAGCGGCAATCCATTCGATGGAGAAGGTCGTGGGCATTGCTTTTCCCGTAGGAGCGTGATGAAAAGACCGCACTGTTCCGCGCGGGGTCAGCTACTTTTAAACGGTTTGGGCCGCTTTCGCCGGTTCGGGCTTTCTTGCATCGCCCGCGCTGCCCACAAACTCATCGAGCACGTCGAGCACGCGCAACGCACCCCACACAAGATCGGCTGGATCGGTATTCAGCGGTGGCGACAGGCGTATGGTGTTGCCGTAGGTATCCTTGGTGACGATGCCGGCTTGTACCAGGCGTTCGACCACCTTATGCGCGTCCACCGCAGGAATCAGCTGCACGCCGAGCATCAAGCCGCGCCCGCGCACCTCCGCCACCACGCGATGGCGCGCCGAGTCCAGCGCCGCACGCAGCACTTGCCCGCCCTGCTTGGCCTTGAGCGGCATCTGCTCGTCCATCATCACGGCGAGCGCTTCGCGGCCGACGCGTGCAGCCAGCGCGTTGCCACCGAAGGTACTGCCATGGTCGCCCGGCTGGATCACGCCGAGCAACTCGCGAGTCGCGACAAAGGCTGATACCGGCAACAATCCGCCGCCGAGCGCCTTGCCCAGACACAGGCCGTCGGGACGCACACCCTCGTGCTGCATCGCCAGCACATCGCCGGTGCGGCCCAGGCCGGTTTGAATTTCGTCGGCAAGCAGCAACATCCCATGTTCGTCGCATAGGCGCCGTACGCCGGCCATGTAGCCTGCGGGCGGCACGATCACACCGCCTTCGCCTTGAATCGGTTCGATCAATACGGCGCACGTCTTGGGCGTGATTGCCTGACGGAGTGCCTGCAGGTCGCCGAAGCGCACCGAACGAAAGCCTGCCGTCAGCGGGCCAAACCCTGCGCGATATTGCGCGTGCGACGAGAAACTGATGATGGTCGTGGTGCGGCCGTGGAAATTGTTGTCAAAGACAATGATTTCCGCAGCGCCGTCGGGGATTCCCTTGATCAAATGCCCCCATTTGCGGGCGACCTTGATCGCCGTTTCCACCGCTTCGGCGCCACTATTCATCGGCAGCGCCAAATCCAATCCGGTCAAGCGCACCAGATCGGACAGAAACGGCGCCAACTGATCGTTATAAATCGCCCGCGAGGTGACGGAAAGCCGCTGCGCCTGTTCGATCATCGCCGCAACCAGGCGCGGATGCGCGTGGCCAAAACTGACCGCGGAATAGGCGCTCATCATATCCAGATAGCGGCGGCCATCGGTATCCCAGATCCACGACCCTTCTGCGCGGCTTGCGACCATAGGCAGCGGCGCATAGTTGTGCGCGCAGACGTGTTGGTCGAGTTTGATCAATGGGTGAGATTCGGACGTGTTGAAGGGGGCACGCACAGTCATGATTCGCTCCTGTCTATACATACATTCTAGGCAGGCAAACCGTTCGAATATAGCGAAATGATTCGATTGAATAGTTCGAATTTTTAATATTAAATGATGGTATGCACGCCGGCACCAAATACATCCCCACCTTTATCGCCGCCATCGAATACGGCAGCTTTCTGCGCGCGTCCGAGGCCCTGCACATCACGCCGTCGACGGTCAGCTACCAGATCAAGCAACTGGAACAATGGATCGGCGCGCCTCTGTTCGAACGTACCGGCCGCAAGGTGCTGCCGACCGCGCTAGGGGAAAGGCTCGCCGGCATTTGCGGACGATTCCTGGGGGAGTTGACGGCGCTGAAGATCGCCGCGCACGGTAGCGAAGGCTCGGAGCGGCCTGTGCTGCGCATCGCGACAGGCTCGTCCTTCGGCCGCTACGTCTTGACGCCGCTGCTGCAAGCCCCGGAGTTCGAGCGCGCGGTCGTCGATTTGCGCTTCGGTACCGACGAGCAGGTATGGAGTGCGGTGGCCAACGGCCGCGCCGACGCCGGTTTTGCCTATACCGTCGGCCCGTCGAACGTACTCGCCTACGAACTGGTGTACACCTATCCGCTGGTGCTGATCGCCGCACACGGCCGGCCGATCCCGCGCGACCCGGCACCCTGGATCGCCGACAATCCGTTCATTACCTATGATGATTGCGAGCCGACCTTCGGGCGCTGGTTCGAAAACAATCTGGGCGGTATGCCGCGACAACTGCGTACTACCGGCCACTGCACGGAAATCGAGGAAACCGTGGCCCTGGTGGCCGCGGGTCGCGGCTTGTCCATCGTGCCGGGACATACACTGACAGCAGCGCTGCGCGCCAGGAAGGTGCGCGAAATCCATTTGCAGGGAAAGCCTGCGACTACCGACACGGTGTTTCATGTGGTCCGCGTCGGTTCATTCCAGGATCCCGCGCTCGATAGCCTGCTGCACAAGCTTGTGCCGCTGCAACAGCGTTAGGTGGATCCCGCCTTTGCCTGCGTTGCCGACGGCCTGCGTCAGCCCAGCACCAAGCGGCAACCGACCACCACCAGTATAGCGGCCAACAGGGGCCGCAATACCCGATCCGATGCCCGCGACGACAAATAGCTGCCGATCACGATACCCGGCAACGAACCGATCAGCAGCGAGACCAACAGGGACCAGTCGATCGAACCGAGAAACCAATGGCCGACACCCGCAATCAAGGTGAGCGGCACCGCATGGGCAATATCCGAACCGATGATCTTGGCAGTCGGCAGTTTCGGGTATAGCAACAGCAGGACGGTGACACCGATCGCACCGGCGCCGACCGAGGTCAGGGATACCAAGATGCCTAGCAACGCGCCCGTCAGCACCGTTAGCGCGACGGCACGCCCTGCGCTGGGCTCAAGCGCATGGCGCGCAGCGAAGGCCGTGATGTGTGGGCGGAAGATCAGCGCGATCGACGTCAATACCAGCGCGAAACCCAATACGAATTGGATCAGGCCGGATGCGGCGCTACCGTGAGCACCATAGTGATGCAGCCACAACAGCGTCAGCACGGTAGCAGGCACGCTGCCTGCAGCGAGGCGCAAGGTGATGCGCCAGTCGACCGTACCGCGCAAGCCGTGCACCAGGGTTCCGCCCGCCTTGGTCACGGAGGCATAAAGCAGATCGGTGCCGACCGCGGTCGTCGGATGGATGCCGAACAAGAGTACCAATAAGGGCGTCATCAGGGAGCCGCCTCCGACTCCAGTCAGACCAACCAGAATACCAACGCCCAAGCCCGAGAATGAATACAGATAATTGAGATGCAACATCAATGCGTTCTATGTAATAGGCGGCTTTCGTCGATCGACGGCGCCGCTGAAACCGGTCCGGCAGGAGCGGCATGGGTAAACGGGTAGAACATACCAGAAGCCGGGCCGCACTGCCCGGCTTGCAGCACGCGCTAAAAAAAACTGCCCCGCAAGCGGGGCAGTTATCGACTCCAGGTTTCGAGTGCGCTACTTACTCGACAGTTTCGCCGTGCAGCGAAATATCGAGACCTTCACGTTCCTCTTCCTCGGTCACGCGGATGCCGATGACCAGGTCGATGATCTTCAGC
>FTBI01001206.1_pt1 | contig 16469 bp, 15 predicted proteins | sample 1639171 | NCBI WGS metagenome assembly FTBI01 (sample SAMEA3914812, study PRJEB12502) | metagenome | biome: forest; material: soil | place: Canada | collected 2011-07-07 | depth 0.1 m | reverse complement strand
CGGTGTAGATATTCGTCAGCTTGTAGGCGACGAAAAACAGAATGATCGGGAAAAAGTCGAATAGAAGTTTCATGCAGGGTCCGGTAACGGCCGCCAGCCGCCCAGTCACCTTGTCTGGGGGCACGCGTCACGCGGCCCCCTTGTGCGGGGGCCGCGGGGCCGTCGGTCTTATTTCTGGCTGCCGGGCTCGAATTGTAGCGCAGCCGAGTTGATGCAATACCGGTCACCGGTGTCGGTCGGGCCATCGGGGAAGATGTGGCCCAGATGCGCATCGCAAACCTGGCAGCGCACTTCGACTCGCACCATCCCGTGCGTCACGTCACGGCGCTCGTTGATCAGCTCGCCATTGAGCGGGCGGTCGAAGCTCGGCCAGCCGCAGCCGGCATCGAACTTGTTTGACGATTCGAACAGATCGGCGCCGCAGCACACGCATTTGTATACGCCGTTTTCCCAGTGATCCCAGTAGCGGCCGGTGAAGGCGCGCTCGGTCGCGGCGTGGCGGGTAACCTGGTATTCGACGTCAGACAGTTCTTTCTTGTAGTCGGCGTCGGACTTGACCGGGGCAGTAGGGGTCGGGCGGGTCGGGGTGGTGCTCATATCGGGTCTCTCTTAGAAGTCACTCTGCTTGGTCGGGCAGAGCGATGATTCCTTACAGTTTCTGCGTTGTTGGGACGGTCGGCGGGACGCTCACGACGAACAGCTGACTTCCAGCGAACTGGCCCACGACGGCGGCAATGCCGCGTAGGCCTCGCGGCCCGGTTGCTCGTCGAACGGATGGCGCAGCACGTCGAGCAGGCGTTCGACTTCGCTGAAGTCCTTCTCGTTCGCCTGGCGGATCGCCGTTTCGGCGAGGTGGTTGCGCAGGATGAACCTGGGATTGACCAGGTTCATTGCGATCGCGCGGTCGGCGTCGTCGCGGCTCTCGCTTTCCAGCCGCGTGCGGTACTCGGCCAGCCACACATCGATCGCGGCCCGGTCGAGGAACAGGTCCCGCACCGGGCTGTCGCCACGCGCGTCGTGGCGCGACACCGCCGCGAGGTTCCGGAACGTCAGCGTGAAGTCGGCGCGGTTCGCGTGCATGACCTCGAACAGGCGGTTGGCCAGCCCGTCGTCGCCTTCGCGCGGTTCGACGAGGCCGAGCTTCGCGCGGAGCAGCCGGTCAAGGCCGCCCGCAAAATGGCCGCGATAGGTCTCAAGAATGCCCTGGGCCGCCTCGACGCCGGCCTCGCCCTCGCCCAGCAAGGGCAACAGCGCTTGCGCGAGGCAGAACAGGTTCCAGTAGGCGACCTGGGGTTGGTTCTTGTAGCTGTAGCGGCCGCGGTTATCGCTATGGTTGCAGATGTGGTTCGCGTCGAAGCCGTCGAGAAAGCCGAACGGACCGTAGTCGATCGTCAGGCCGAGGATCGACATATTGTCCGTGTTCATCACGCCATGGCAGAAGCCCACCGCCTGCCAGTGCGCCACCATCAGCGCGGTGCGTTCGACGGCCACGGCAAGCAGCGCGAGGTAGGGATTCACCGCCTTGCGGCAGCCGGGATACAGGCGGTCGATCACATGATCGGCCAGCTCACGCACGCGGTCGGGCTGGTCATTGGAGAACCAGTGCTCAAAATGACCAAAGCGGACGAAACTCGGCGCGACTCGCGCGACGACCGCGGCCGTCTCGATTTCTTCGCGACGCACCGGGGCGTCGGAGCCCACGATACTAAGCGCACGCGTGGTCGGAATGCCGAGGTGGTGCATCGCCTCGGAACACAGAAACTCGCGAATCGATGAGCGCAGCACCGCGCGGCCATCGCCCATGCGCGAGTAGGGCGTCAGGCCGGCGCCCTTGAGCTGGATTTCCTGCCTACCCGCCGGGCCCTCGGCCTCGCCGAGCAGTAGTGCGCGTCCGTCCCCGAGTTGCCCGGCCCAGACGCCGAATTGGTGCCCCGAATAGACCGAGGCGAGCGGCAGCGTGTCGCCACTCCATTCGCGCGTGGGATTGCCCGCGAACCACTCGGCAAAGCCCGGCGACATTGCGGCGTCGGCCGGCAAGCCAATCAGGGCAGCTGTTTCAGGCGAAAAGCCCACCACATAGGGCGCGGGCAAGGGCGTTGCCGGCAACCGTGTGAAAAACGCGCTGCCGAGCGCCGCAAACGCATGCGGGGCGCCGTTTGACAACGGGAAGGTGAACGCCGGACGGACGGGAAGCGGAATGGACGACATAAGCCTCAAACGACAGAGCTTCGGGAAAACGACATATTGAGCCGCGCTGGTGGTGTCGATATTGTAAGTCCGCACGCGAGTGCGTGCTGGAGCTCGCCCGAAACGGGCCGCTCTCACCTTTCAGGACAGGAGAATCATCGATGTCGACCCCCTCTGCGGGCACCCCACCCGTCGGCCAGATGATGGACATGCCGTTGCTTGTCTCTTCCATTCTCCAGCATGCGGCGCGCCATTTCGGCGGGACAGAGATTGTCTCGCGGCGCGTTGAAGACAATACCTTGCATCGCTACACCTGGCTTGACTGCGAGCGGCGCTCGAAACAGCTTGCCCAGGCACTCGCGCGGCTCGGGGTCGAACGCGGGCAGCGTGTCGGTACGCTGGCCTGGAACACCTTCCGGCATATCGAGGCGTACTACGGCGTCTCGGGCAGCGGGGCGGTGGTGCACATGATCAACCCGCGCCTTTTCTGCGAACAGGTGAATTTCATCATCAACGATGCCGAGGATCGCGTCGTCATGTTCGATGTGACCTTTGCAGGCCTGGTCGATACGCTCGCGCCGCAATGCCCGCAGGTCCGGCACTGGATCGCGATGACCGATCGCTCGACGATGCCCGAGATGAAGACGCCGGTGCTTTGCTACGAAGACCTGCTGGGCTTCGAGGATGCGCCCTATGAATGGCCCGAACTCGACGAACGCAGCGCATGCGGGCTGTGCTACACCTCGGGTACCACCGGCCATCCGAAGGGCGCGCTCTACACCCACCGTTCGAACGTGCTGCATGCGATGGCGTCCGCGATGCCCGACGGGCTTGGACTGTCCGCGCTCAATGTGATCATGCCCGTGGTGCCGATGTTCCACGTCAACGCCTGGGGTATTCCGTATTCGGGCGCGCTGGTCGGCGCCAAGCTCGTGCTGCCCGGCCGGGCCCTCGACGGTGCCTCACTGTACGAGCTCATGGAGACCGAAAAGGTGACCTTCGCGGCCGGCGTGCCGACCGTCTGGCTCGCCTTGCTCAACCACGTGGAGCAGGCCGGAGCGCGGTTCTCGACACTCGAGCGCACGCTGGTTGGCGGCTCCGCCTTGCCCCCTGCGATGCAGACGATGTTCCAGGACAAGTATGGCGTGCAAGCCATCCACGCCTGGGGCATGACCGAGATGTCGCCGCTCGGCACGGTCTGCAAACTGAGCGCGACCCTCGCTGCGCGTACACTCGAGGAGCAACAGCACTCGCTGCGCAAGCAGGGCCATGCCTTGTTCGGCGTCGATATGAAAATCGTCGACGACAAGGGCGAGTCCTTGCCCTGGGATGGGGTCGCGTTCGGCGACCTCCATGTGCGCGGACTCTGGGTGATCGACCGCTATTTCAACCACGACGAATCGCCGTTGAAAGACGGCTGGTTCCCGACCGGCGACGTCGCGACGATCGACGCCGACGGCTATATGCAGATTACCGATCGCAGCAAGGACGTCGTCAAGTCGGGCGGCGAGTGGATCAGCTCGATCGATGTCGAGAATATCGCGATCGCTCACCCGGATGTCGCCGAAGCCGCATGTATCGCCGCGCGCCACGCCAAGTGGGCTGAACGGCCCCTGCTCGTGATCGTGCGCAAGCCCGGCGGGAAAGTCACGCGCGACGAAATCTTGCGCTTCTACGAAGGCAAGGTCGCGAAATGGTGGATTCCCGATGAAGTTGTGTTTGTCGAGGAGATCCCTCACACCGCCACCGGCAAGGTGCTCAAGCTCAAGCTGCGTGACCGATTTGCGGACTATCTGGTCGAACACGCGGCTGCTGCGCAGTGAATCAGGCACGGCGATCTTCCTCATTTGGCCGAGTCAATTGAACGATCGTGCTTTTTTCGGTATCCTGGCCTCCATTCAAGCTGGCGGCAGGCCGGGTGCCATCAGGAGGACACAGATCCTTCGCAGCATCGGGTCGTCCGCCACGGGGCCGTCGTCCGGCGTGCCCCTTGGCCAACGAGGTGTGGAGGAAGACAGATGGCAGTGGCCTATTCGACCCAAGACGGCATCGCCGTCATTACCTTTGACAACCCGCCGGTCAACGGCCTGAATCACGCGACCCGCGCGGGGATCGTCGAGAACCTGAAGCGCGCGCAGGATGATCCGCAAATTAGCGCGATCGTCCTGACGGGCGCCAATGTGTTTTCCGGCGGCGCCGACATCACCGAATTCAACACCCCCAAGGCGCAAGCCGAACCAAATCTTCACACTCTTATTGACGCGGTCGAGTCGAGCGGCAAGCCGGTCGTCGTTGCGATCAACAAGCTCGCGATGGGCGGCGGCCTCGAGCTGGCGCTTGGCGCGCACTATCGCGTTGCCACGCCTGGCGCGCAGATCGCGTTGCCCGAGGTGAAGATCGGCCTGGTACCGGGCGCGGGCGGCACGCAGCGTCTGCCACGCGCGGTCGGCCTGCCGCGCGCGCTGACGATGATCGTTACAGGCGCGCCCGTGCGTTCCGAAGAGCTCGCCGACGGCACCTTGTTCGATGAAATCATCGCCGGCGATCTGATTGAAGGGGCGGTCGCGTTCGCGCGCCGCGTGGCCGGGAAGGGCGGATCGTTGCCGCGCGTGCGCGACCGCGAGATCGATGCAGCGGACGCCGACGCGATTCTTGCCAAGGCACGCGAGGGCATCGCCGTCGCGAGCAAGCATTTTCCGGCGCCAGCGAAGTGCATCGAATCGGTTGAGCACGGCCTGCGTCAAGGCTTCGATGCCGGCCTCGTGCGCGAGCGAGAGTGCTTTGTCGAACTGGTCCAGACCCCGGAGAGCCGCGCGTTGCGGCATGCCTTCTTCGGCGAGCGCGCCGCGTCCAAGATTCCCGACGTCCCGTCGGACACCCCGGTGCGTCCGATTCGCGAAGTCGGCGTGATTGGTGCCGGCACGATGGGGGGCGGCATCGCGATGAACTTCATCAACGCAGGCCTGCCGGTCGTCCTGATCGAAACCACCCAGCAAGCGCTCGATCGCGGCCTCGCGACGATCCGCAAGAATTACGAAAGCAACGTCCGCAAAGGCAAGCTCACTGCCGAGCAGCTTGAAGCGCGCATGAAGCTGATTCAGCCTTCGTTGTCGTACGACGATCTCAAGTCCGCCGATCTCATCATCGAGGCCGTATTTGAGGAGTTGTCGGTCAAGGAGCAGGTGTTCCAGAAGATCGACGCGATCGCCAAGCCTGGCGCGATCCTCGCTTCCAACACTTCAACGCTCGATCTCAACAAAATCGCCGCTTTCACCAGCAGGCCGCAAGACGTGGTCGGGCTGCATTTCTTCAGTCCCGCGAACGTCATGAAGCTGCTGGAAGTCGTGCGTGGCGCGCAGACTTCCAAGGACGTGCTCGCCACTGTCATGGCGCTCGCCAAGAAGATCCGCAAGACCGCCGTGGTTTCAGGCGTCTGCGATGGTTTTATTGGCAACAGGATGGTCGAACAATACGTGCGCCAGGCACTCTCCCTCCTCGAGGAAGGCGGCTTGCCTGCGCAAATCGATCAGGCAGCCGAGCAGTTTGGTTTTGCGATGGGTCCGTTCCGGATGAGCGACCTCGCGGGCAACGACATTGGCTGGGCGATTCGCAAACGGCGCAGCGTGGAGCACCCGGAAATCGTGTATTCGAAGATTGCTGACCGCCTGTGCGAGTCAGGCCGTTTTGGACAGAAGACGGGCGGCGGCTGGTACGACTACAAGCCGGGCGAGCGCGCAGCCTTACCCTCGGCAAGCGTCGACGAAATGATCGTCGGTTATTCGAAGGAAACTGGCGTCACGCGTCGTGCGATCAACGACCAGGAGATCGTCGAACGACTAGTCTTTGCCCTCGTCAACGAAGGTGCGAAAATCCTCGAAGAAGGGATTGCATCGAAGGCGTCGGATATCGATATGGTTTATCTGACCGGTTATGGGTTTCCGCTTTTCCGCGGCGGTCCGATGCTGTACGCCGACACAGTAGGCCTCCTTCGTGTGCAAGACGCCATTGAGCGGTATGCTGCAGCCACGGGCGACGGCTTCTGGGCACAACCTGCCCCGTTGCTGACACGACTCGCCAAGGAAGGACGCGGGTTCACTCGCTAAGCGGGGATCGGTCGACTGGACGGTTGCCTGCGGCGTATGACTTGCCCGGCGCGCGATGCCTTGTGCATTGTTTTGCCAGGCAGGGAATGCGATGCGATGCGCGATGCAGGTATCGTCAATCAACCGATCAAAGGAGCTTCGATGCGACCGTCGAGCGATGTGCTGCTGGTCGTCGACGTGCAATACGACTTCATGCCGGGAGGCGCGCTCGCCGTGCCATACGGAGACGAGGTCATCGCACCGATCAACCGGCTTGCCAAAGGGTTTTCGCACGTCGTGCTGACCCAGGACTGGCACCCGGCGAACCATGCTTCGTTTGCTGTGAATCACCCGGGATCGCACCCATTTTCACGTGCCCACATGCCGTATGGCGAGCAGGTTTTGTGGCCGGCGCATTGTGTGCAGGGGACGCGTGGGGCTGAACTGCATGAGGGCCTGTCGATTCCCCATGCCCGAATGATGATTCGGAAGGGCCATCACCCGAACGTCGACAGTTATTCCGCGTTTGTTGAGGCCGATCGCAAGACGCCGACCGGGCTGACGGGGTATCTGCGCGAGACTGGCGTGAAGCGCGTGTTTGTGTGCGGGCTGGCCACTGATTTCTGCGTGGCGTGGAGCGCACTCGATGCGCTGGCGTGCGGGTTTCAGTCGTTCGTGGTTGAGGATGCAAGTCGTCCGATTGACCTCGATGGTTCGCTTGAGGCTGCGTGGCTGCAGTTCATTGATATGGGTATAGAACGGCTTGAGGTGGAAGAGGTGTTGGGGGCGGCGATGGTGTGAAGTGACGGCGACTCTGTGATCCTGTGGGGCGTGCGTTCCGAGGGAAATGCGTATCCGGCTACAATGATTCGCCCCGATGCCAGCATGTCAGGCAAAGACCCGACGTGGACCACTAGCGCGTCGGATGCGCGAAACGCCCCTAACTCTGGATGAAGAAAGAATGATTCGTCACATCGTGATGTGGAAGCTCAAAGACCAAGCCGAAGGTGGCACTCGCGCGGAGAACGCGGAGAAGATGCGCACGCTGCTCGAGAACTGCCGCGATGTTGCCCCAGGAACGCGCGAGTTCAATGTCGGCATCGCCGCACCCGGCGAAGAGTCGACCTACGACCTCGTGCTGGTCTCGACCTTTGACGATGACGCCGCACTCAATGCTTACCAGGTTCACGCCGAGCACGAAAAAGCCAAAGCCTTTATCGGCAAGGTCCGTGAAACGCGTCAATGTGTCGACTACATCATCTGACGTGGGGCGCTGATGTCTGACTATTCCGAGTTTCCCGTCCGCAGCCCGTTTATTGAATCATTGGGGATGCGACTGGTGCGCGCCGAAGACGGTGTCAGCGAGATCGAGCTGACGCTCGAGCCGCAGCATATGAACACCTGGGGCGTGGCCCATGGCGGTCTTACGATGACACTGCTTGATGTGGCGCTATCGCTCGCCGCGCGTAGCGCCGCCGATCAATCCGGCGTGGTCACGGTCGAGATGAATACGAGTTTCATGCAACCCGGTCGCGGCGCACTGCGCGCGCACGGTCGCGTGATGCATCAGTCAAGCACGATGGCTTTTTGTGAAGGCGAAGTGCGCGATGCAAATGGCGCGTTCGTCGCCAAGGCGCTGGGTACTTTCAAGTACTTGCGCAAGCTCGCGGTCGGACGCACGATCGTCGAGCAGCAACACCCGGGGAGCGGTTCGGATTAGCCGATCACCAGCCGTTGCCTTCGCAGCGGCACCCCTCATTCCAATATAAGCCGACAGGCACAGACGGAGACAACCACTCATGAGCGAGATCAACCGCCAGATCGTATTGGCCGCGCGCCCCGAACTCGAAGTCGAACCGGAACATTTCAAGCTTGTAGAGACTCCGCTTGCCCCCTTGCAAGAAGGGCAGGTCAGGGTACGCAATCACTTCCTCTCGCTCGACCCCTATATGCGCGGACGCATGAGCGAAGCGAAATCGTACGCATCGCCCCAGCCGTTGAACGAGGTCATGCTCGGCGGGACGGTCGGTCAGGTGGTGGAGTCGAAGCACCCGAAATATCAGGCCGGAGACAAGGTCGTGGGCTTCTTCGGCTGGCAGGAGTTCGGTACCTCAGATGGAACCGGGCTCCAGAAGGTCGACGATACGCATATCCCATTATCTGCGTACCTCGGTGCGGTCGGCATGCCGGGTGTCACCGCGTGGTACGGCCTTAACCGGATCATCGCGCCGAAAGCCGGCGAAACGGTCGCCGTCAGCTCGGCGTCGGGTGCGGTCGGCGGCGTGGTAGGTCAACTCGCCAAGGCGCATGGCTGTCGTGTGGTCGGCATCGCAGGCGGTGAGGAGAAGTGCCGTTATGTCGTCGAGACGCTAGGCTTCGACGCCTGTGTCGACTACAAGCAGAACAACCTCCATGACGATTTGAAAGCGGCAGCTCCCAAAGGCATTGACGGCTACTTTGAGAACGTCGGCGGCCCTGTGCTCGACGCGGTGCTTCCGCGAATGAATGCATTCGGGCGGATCGCGCTGTGCGGAATGATCGCGGCTTATAACGGGCAACCGATCCCGCTCAAGGTGCCGCAGCTTTTGCTCGTCTCGCGTCTGAAGCTCGAAGGCTTCATCGTCAGCGAGCATATGGAGGTCTGGCCGCAAGCGCTCAGGGAACTCGGCGGTCTCGTTGCACAGGGCAAGCTTAAGTACCGTGAATCAGTCGCCGAAGGGCTCGCGAGCGCGCCCGAAGCGTTTATCGGTTTGCTCAAGGGACGCAATTTCGGCAAGCAGGTCGTGAAGCTGATTTGATCGCGCCGCTCCCAGGCGCCCTGCATTGACAGGGCTCAAGCGCTGAGTTCGAGTTCGACCCGGTTGCGTCCGTTGCGCTTGGCGAGGTACATCGCGCGATCGGCCGATGCCACGAGGGTGTTCGCGCTGCTGACGGTGTCGCCGAGGTCTGCGGTCGGCAACAAGGCGATACCGATCGACACGGTCAGCGTCATGTTCTGGTCGTTGTCGTCGAGCACCTGGAGCTCGCTGACCGCGCGGCGAATCCGTTCGGCAACAGCAAGCGCTCCACGCTGGTCGGCTTGCAGCAGCAGGCCTGCAAACTCTTCGCCGCCATAGCGAGCAAGCGTATCTGCGAGCCGCATCTGGCGCCGGGCGGAACGCGCGACGGCAACGAGTGCGCGGTCACCTGCCGCATGTCCATGCAAGTCGTTGATCTGCTTGAAATGATCGATGTCGAAGAACAGGCACGCCAGCGGTGTACCGTGCCGCGCGGTGCGCGTGATTTCCTCACGCAGGCGTTCGTCAAAGTAGCGCCGATTGGCCAGATCGGTGAGGGGGTCAGTCAGACCGATGCGCTTGAGACGTTCTCGATGCGAGACGTTGTCCATGCTCGCGCCCACCACTGTGGCGAACCGTTCGAGCAGATCCGTGGCCATCCCGCTCGCGAACCGTTCCGCATCATCGCTGGCGAGGCACAGCACCCCGAGCGTGACATCCTGGCTCACTAGCGGCAAAACGATCATGCTTTTGGCGGTGACGCCTTCGAGACCGGACAGCAGAGCATCGCCGACGTTGTCGGCATTGGGCTTGCCAAGCCACGGTGTCCCGGATTCGAGCAGTTCGCCGAACAAGGGCTCCTGGCTGCTGCCGAGTTTCACGCGTTGACCGGCCAATTCGCGCACGGCATCGTGGCCGACCAGCTCGCGAACCATCGCGCTGGCTTCGTCAAGCCAGAGGCCGACCCACGAGAGGTTGAAATCGATCGGCAGGCTGGAGAACAGGGTGTCGAAGAAATTACTGAGCCCTTGCGCGCTGATCAGCGCGAGCTCGATCTTCTGAAAGCGCCGCAGTGTACTTTCGTTGCGTTGGACCGTCTGCACGAGGAAGCGCAGTTGGTCCGCCAGTTCCGATTCCCTGAGATCGTTCATCGCAAGCACATTCGCAGCGCCCCGCGGCGGCAGGGAGATTGACGAATCACGACGAAAAGAAAGGCTGTTTGTCATTGGACTCCGGCCCGGGCATCGCGCTCGAGAGGCGGGATGACCACTGTGGCCGGTTGTCCCGCCCACATCCGTCGCGTATCCACGATGGGGCATCACGCTGTTGCTGACACTGGATCCGCGGGGGCCAGCGACCTGGTGAATCTCCTGTTGTTTGTATTAACGGCAGGAAGGCACGCGAATTGAGTATTTTTTGCTGGCTCGCCGCGAGTTTGCCGCACAGAGTGCAGATCGGCAGCCGGATCGTGCTGCGAGCGGCGTTTCGGGCAGGGCGCCCGGGAGCAGAGGGCCGCCGCGTGGCCTATACTAGTGGGTTGGTGCGCCTCGCAAGCCCTTATGGAATAAGCGACAGAGCACCGCTCATGACAATTTGCGCGAAGCTTCTACCTCGAAGCGACACCGGTGCCATACCCCTGCAACCTGACTCAGTAAGATCAATGAACGCAAGCCCCCGGCGCATTTCCGTGGCCCCGATGATGGATTGGACAGACCGCCATTGCCGCTATTTCCATCGGCTCATGTCGAAGCACACCTGGCTGTACACCGAAATGGTGACGACCGGGGCGCTGCTGCACGGCGATGTGCCCCGCCATCTTGCGTTCAATGAAGAAGAGCATCCCGTCGCGCTGCAGCTCGGCGGCAGCGAGCCCGGCGATCTGGCCCGCTGTGCGACGCTGGCGGAGCAATGGGGATACGACGAGGTCAATCTGAACTGTGGTTGCCCGTCGGAGCGTGTACAGCGCGGTGCATTCGGCGCTTGCCTGATGTCGGAGCCGACCTTGGTGGCCGATTGTGTGAAGGCGATGCGCGATGTCGTTGCGATTCCGGTGACGGTCAAGCATCGAATCGGGATCGACGATGTCAGCGAATATGGCTTCGTGCGCGACTTCGTGGGCACCATTGCGGATGCGGGCTGCGAGGTCTTTATCGTGCACGCGCGCAACGCGATCCTCAAGGGTTTGAGTCCAAAGGAAAATCGCGAGATTCCGCCGTTGCGGTATGAGTTTGCCTACCAGCTCAAGCGGGACTTTCCGGCGCTCGAAATTCTGATCAATGGTGGGGTCGAGACGTATGAAGAGGCGCAGACGCATCTCGAGCATGTCGATGGCGTGATGTTCGGACGCCAGGCGTATCACAATCCGTGGCTACTCGCGGGCATCGACGAGCAGTTTTACGGTGCGGCAGCTTCGAACCTGACCCGTGTCGATGTGGAAGCTCAGATGGCCGAATACGCCGAGCGGCAACTGGCGGCGGGTGGCTATCTCGGCGCCATCACGCGCCATATGCTCGGACTTTACAAGGGCGCCGCGGGTGCGCGTGGCTGGCGCCGGACTTTGTCGGACAACAAGCGGCTGGCGCGCGGTGACTTGTCGGTCTTCGATGAAGCGCGCGAGTTTCTGCAGGCTGAAGCGGTCGTCTGAAAAAATCAGCCTCATGCAGAAGAAGCACTAGCAAAACGCAGGATGAGTTTGTATAATCGCTTTCTCTTTAGCGAGCCCCACAGGCAAGCGAAAGATAGTTTTACAGTGGTGGCCGTAGCTCAGTTGGTAGAGTCCTGGATTGTGATTCCAGTCGTCGTGGGTTCGAGTCCCATCGGTCACCCCATCAGATACGTTTCATCGGGGTAAGCAAAGAAGAAGTCGGAACGTGAAAGCGATCTTTCATCTTTGGCGCGAACCTCATAAAAAAGCCCTGCTCTTGCAGGGCTTTTTTGTTTCTGCGAGCCGATCAGCGCCTTGCTGATTTCAAGGCGCTCGCGAGCCAGTCTCTCTACAATCCCAACCGATCCAGTTCCGCGTACGCGCGCTGCAACCAGAACTTGATCCGTTGCCGTTCAAGCAATCCGAGGCCGAGGCTTGCGCGGTCGGGATGGTTGACCGCAGCCCAGAAGCTGGTGCTTTGCTGATCGATCTTCTGCATGGTGGTATCGGGCAGTCGATGCAAGGAAATCACGCTCGCACCCAGGGCTTCGGCACGTTCGCGCTGGCCCGAGGCCTCGAGGATATCGAAGCGATCGCCGCGGATCTGATTGAGCACAATCACCAGCTTGATCCGTCCGCCGAACTGGTCGAGCCATTGACGCAACAGATCGACCGAGTCGCGGCCTGCATCCATCACATGCCACCAGGTCAATGTCAGCCCGTTCTCGGAGGCCACGTTCAGCACGTCCGAGTCGTCGATCCATTTCGCCAGGGCATGCTGGGTTTGTGCCGCGAGGTCGATCACGATACGTCGGTGCGGGTCCTCAATCGCGTATTCGATTACCGGATCGAGGCTGTCATGCTGGTCGAGCACGACGGGTGCCGCATAGTTCGAGTAGAAACGCAGCAGGGCGCCATGAGACTTGTCGGTGTCGAAGCCGACGAACGGCAGGCTCTTGTCGATGAAGTATTGGGCCAGCACGCGGGCGACCAGCGATTTGCCGACGCCGCCCTTTTCGCCACCAATGAAGTGGATATAGCTCATGTCTGCGGATCCTTTGTCCTCACGCCGGGTCGGCCGAGTCCACAGAATAGCAAGGATCGAAGGCGAAATTGCGAAACAAACGGCGCTTCGGGTTCACCCCTCGATAACCATCGCTTCGCGGGCCTGATGCAGCATGTGCAAGGTGATCTTCTTGACTTCGGATTTGCTCTCGAGAATATGCGAGCGAATCAGCATTGACGCCTCGTTCGCCGAACGTCGGATGATCAGGCGAAGGATCACGGCATGCTCTTCATAGGTCGCATCGATGCGCAAGGGCTTGAGAAAATCAAGCCGGCGCATGATCCGGATTTTCTCGGTCAGCTCGTGATGTACGCGGGCCATTTCATGGTTGCCGGCGACTTCGACAAGCTTGACATGAAAGGCTTCATCGAGACTCGACATCTCGCGCGCTTCGCGGCAACGGGCATCCGGCTCGACCAACCAGGTGCTCGACAACGTTTCGAGTGCCGACAAATCTTCGAGATGGCAGATGCGTTCGATCGCTGCGGTCTCGAGCACAATGCGCAGATCGTAAAGATCGTCGAACACGTCAAAATCGAGCGGCTTCACCGACCAGCCGCTACGAAATGCGACCTCGAGAAACCCCTCTCGCTTTAAACGATAGAGCGCGTCACGCACGGGCGTGCGCGACACGCCGTAACGCCCGGCGACTTCGGTTTCGGTAAAGCGTTCGCCCGGCAACAACCGGAAGTCGAAGATCTCTTCCTTGACGCGCGCATAGATCTCTTCGGCCAGCGGATTGCTCGGATTTCGAGGCATAGCTTCAATACACGATGAGCTTGTCCGGATTCACAGTGCTGACGTGAGCCGCGACGATCTTCCAGCCCTCGGGAAACCGTATCCAGGTTTGCGTTTGCCGCCCGATCAAGGTGGTGTCAGGGGCGAGGAATTGTGTGCAGGCGCTTGCACTGTCGGCGCTGAATGCGACGACCACCGTCTCGCGCAGGCGCCGTTGCGGATGCACGGGTGTCGTATCGGCCCGAAACGCGCGGATCGAATCGATGCCGTGCGAATGCTCGCGCACGCCGTAACGAATCGTGTGCGGGGAATCCCAGAAGAAGTTACTCAGGACTTCGTTGTCGTGACGCACGAGGGCAGCTTCGTATTCGTCGAAGATGGCACGGACTTCGGCTGCGATTTTGCCGAGGTCGACGGTGCCGGCACTGGCAGCGCGATCAGATAATTCCGGGTTTGCAATCTCTTGGCTCATGTTCGGGTTTCCAGTTCAGCCGTTACCTGCAGAAGGGAAGCGAGTGGCGCGGTCCAGCAGACGATGCCGCCCTGCGAGCGCAGCATCTCGAGGGTCTGTGCATGGTAAGCCGGAAAGTAGCTGGCCGCCGCGTCTTCGACGAGCAGGCATTCATAGCCACGGTCGTTGGCTTCGCGCAGGGTGGTCTGCACGCAGACTTCGGTGGTGACGCCGCAGACGATGAGCCGCCGGATACCATGGGCTTCGAGCATGGCGCCGAGCGTGGTGGCATAGAACGCCCCCTTGCCGGGCTTGTCGACCACAAGTTCGCCGGGCAATGGCGCGACCTGCGGAATGATCTGGTTTCCGGGCTCGCCTCGCACCAGCAGACGACCCATCGGACCGGGGTCGCCGATGCGGATTTTGGGGTTGCCGCGCAAGCGTTTGGCCGGCGGGCAGTCCGACAAGTCAGGCAGATGGGCTTCGCGCGTATGGACGATGGTCAGTCCGAGCGCACGGCCCCAGGCGAGCAAGGCGGCGACGGTCGGCACGATGGCCGCAAGACGACTGATGTCGTTGCCGAGGGTATCGCCGAAGCCGCCGGGTTCGATGAAATCGCGCTGCATGTCGATCGATACGATCGCGGTCGACTCGGGCTCGAAACGAAAGTCATAGGGTAGGGCATCGACTGTGATCATCTTGCGGCTCCTGTGACATCGGCCGGGCTTGCAGGCTGCCCCACCTGGACGGAATGGCCTCGGCCGGCCATGAACGCGCCGATCTCGGCCCGCGACGCCTGCGCCGCGGTAGTTTCGTGGACGATCTCGCCATCGCTGATGATCAGCAGGCGATCCGCCAGTTCCAGCAATTCATCGAGGTCGTCGCTGGCCACCAGCACGGCAGCGCCCCGGTCGCGTGCGCGCCGCAGTTTGTCGTGAATATCGGCCACCGCGGCGAAGTCGAGTCCGAACACCGGGTTCGCGACAATCAGCACGTCGACATCGCTCGCCAATTCGCGCGCCAGAATCGCACGCTGCACATTGCCACCCGAGAGCGTGCCGATCGGCCGCTGCGGATCGGGCGGTTTCACATTGAATGCGGCGATCCGGGCGAGCGCGGATTCACGCATCTTGTTGCGATCGATCAAGCCCGTGCGACGACGAATCGGGGGCTGATCGAAGTCACGCAGCGCGAGGTTCTCGGCTACGCTCATCTTGCCTACGCATCCATTGGCCAAGGGTTCTTCCGGCAGCGTGCCGACCCGATGACGCCGCATTTCTTCGCGGGTCGCACGGTAAGGCGCTCCGTTCATCGTGACGCTGCCCGCTGCATGCGGACGCTGACCGAGCAGGGCTTCGACGAGTTCTTTCTGGCCGTTGCCAGCGATACCCGCAAGGCCCACGATTTCGCCACGTCGCACGCCGAGCGACACCGCTCTTGCGCGCGCCATTCCATGATCGTCTTCGACAGTCAGCCCGTCAACCTGGAGCCGCACTTCGCCGGCAGGCACACGTGAAGCATGTGTACTCGTTTCCAGCGCACGTTTGACTTCCTCGCCCATCATCCATCGGGCGAGCGCATCGGCACTCGTGTCGGCCACCCGTGTTGCGCCGACCAAGCGGCCGCGCCGGAGCACGGTCACATCGTCGGCGAATTCGAGTACCTCGGCGAACTTGTGCGTGATCATCAGCACGCTGAGCTCGCCGCTCTGCGCAAGCTTGCGGACCAGGCCGAGCACTTCGTGCGCTTCCTGGACGGTGAGCACGGAAGTCGGTTCGTCGAGAATCAACAGGCGGCTTTGCAGATACAGTTGTTTGAGAATCTCGAGTTTCTGCTTTTCCCCGGCCGCGAGCGTGCCGACCAGCGCATCGAGCGGGACCTTGAAAGGTGCCTGCGCCATGAACGCTTCGAGTTCGGTCCGAGAGGCTTTCCAGTCGATTGCAAAGGGCAGCCCACCCTTGGCAAGCAACAGGTTCTCCGCCACGCTCAGGCCCGGCGCCACCGTGAAATGCTGGTAGACCATGCCAAAGCCCAGTGCATGAGCGGCGCGCGGATTGTGAATCGACACCTCGCGATCGTCGACGGCGATCTGCCCCTGGTCGAGCGGCGCATAGCCGATCAGTCCCTTGAGCAGCGTGCTCTTGCCCGCGCCATTCTCGCCGAGCAGGGCGTGAACGGTACCGGGACGCACCGTCAGCGACACATCGTCGAGCGCGCGAAACGCGCCAAACGATTTGCCGGCACCGATCACTTCCACCTTCAGCGCGCGCATGCCGTTCTCCTTAGCCGAGAGACTTCAAGAGGGCCGCGGAATCCGACACCGTGCCAAACACACCGCCTTGCATCTTGACCATATGCAGGGCCGCAAGATGGTTGGAGGGATCGGTCGCCGCGCAGCAATCGGCGAGCAACAGGCATTCGAAACCGCGATCGTTGGCCTCGCGCATCGTCGTATGCACGCACACGTCGGTCGTGATGCCGCTCAGGATCAAATTGCGAATGCCCTTGGTGCGCAGGATCAGCT
>FTBI01001709.1_pt1 | contig 16532 bp, 14 predicted proteins | sample 1639171 | NCBI WGS metagenome assembly FTBI01 (sample SAMEA3914812, study PRJEB12502) | metagenome | biome: forest; material: soil | place: Canada | collected 2011-07-07 | depth 0.1 m | reverse complement strand
CGCCTCGGAACCCAGGCCGGCCCGGTCTTCAAGCATCATCTTGAAGCCGCCCGAACTACCGAGACCTTGTACCGGTGGTGGCGGGATGGTCAGCACATAGGCGTCCTTGATCACCGACAAGCGCTTGCGCAGGTCAGCCAGCACGGAGTCGGCGGTCACACCCGGAAGAGAGTGGCTATAGAGTGACGGCAGTCCTGAGAAGATCGTGCCAGAGTTCGAGGCCACCGTCGAAGTCGTCGCGTCGAGTCCGACGAACGGGGCAACGTGTTCGATTCCGCGCGTATTCAAAATGATGTCGATCGCTTGGCGGACCACCTTGTCGGTGCGTTCGAGCGAAGCCCCGGGAGGCAGTTGGACGATGGTGATGAGGTAGCCCTGGTCCTGTTCGGGAATGAAGCCTGTTGGTGTTTGCGAGAACTCGAAGCCCGTGAGCCCGATCAGCACGACGTAGACGGCCAGCACTACACTCAGTGCTTGCACGAGCCTGCGGGTCAACTTCCCATACCCGAACGAAAGACGATCGAAGCCGCGATTGAAGCGATCGAAACTCGCATGAAGAAAGCGCTGGGCGGCCCCGCTGCGCTCGGGATCGTGCGGTTCGTGGGCCTTGAAGAGCACTGCACAAAGCGCCGGGCTGAGAGTCAGTGACACAAAGCACGAGATGACCGTGGATGCCGCGATCGTCACGGCGAACTGGCGGAAGAACAAGCCCGATATTCCGCTCAGGAATGCGGACGGGACAAACACGGCGCATAGGGTCAGGGCGATTGAAAGCAGGGCGCCCCCCACCTCGTCCATCGTCCGGTGCGCAGCCTCGGTCGGTGACATGCCCGTGCGTATATTGCGTTCGACGTTTTCGACCACCACGATCGCGTCGTCGACTACGATACCCACAGCGAGAACGAGGCCGAACAGTGACAGGTTGTTCAGCGATATGCCGAACATGTAAAGCACGATAAACGAGCCGAGCAATGAGACCGGAATGGCAACGACCGGAATCAGCGTGGCCCGCCAGTTCTGCAAGAACACGAACACCACGCCCACGACCAGCAGGATGGCGATGAAGATCGTCACAATGACTTCGTGGACCGACTTGCCGATGAAGATGGTCGGGTCGTAAATGATCTTGTAGTCGACGCCTTGTGGAAATTCCTTCTTCAGATCTTGCATGGCAGACAGCACGCCATGTTCGACTTCAAGTGAGTTTGCTCCAGGTTGAGCGTAAATCAACAGCGCCGTGGCGTCGCTGCGATCCATGAAAGTCGTTGAGCCGTAGTCCGCTGCGCCCACTTCGACCCGACCGATGTCGCTGATGCGCGTCACGCGTCCCTGGTTGTCGGACTTCACGACCACGTCGGCGAACTGTTGTGGCGTGCTGAGTCGACCTAGCGCCTCGACATTGATCTGATACGCCTCGCTGCTGGGCGTCGGAGGCTGATTGAGCACGCCTGCCGAGACCTGCAGGTTCTGGGCACGCAGGGCCGCAAGCACTTCGCTGCCGGTGAGATTGTTTGCCGCGACCTTGTCGGGATCGAGCCAGATGCGCATGGCGTATTCGCGCGCGCCCTGGAACTGCACGTCGCCCACACCCTGCAAACGGGCCAGAGTGTCCTTTACATGCAAGGTGGCGTAGTTGGACAGATACAGCGTGTCGTGAGACTTGTCGGGCGAGTACAGGTGAATTGCCAGCAGGATGCTGGGGGTCGACTTTCTGACCTGCACGCCCAGACGCTGCACGTCTTCAGGAAGCCTTGGGAGCGCGTCCTGTACACGGTTCTGCGTCAGCATCTGCGCGACGTTGAGATCGGTGCCGATGCGGAACGTGACGGTTACGGTGATCCTTCCGTCACCGGTCGATTGGCTGCTCATATAGAGCATGTTCTCGACGCCGTTGATCTGCTGTTCAAGCGGCGTTGCAACGGTGCGTGCGATCGTCTCGGCGGAAGCCCCTGGATACGAGGTTGTGATCTGCACCGTTGGCGGAACGATTTCCGGATATTGCGCGACTGGCAGAACAAACATCGCGCCTAAGCCAATCAGTGTCAGGAAAGCGCTGACGACCGTCGCGAAGCGTGGCCGGTCGATAAAGAAGTGAGCAATACGCATGGTCTGAGCCCGGTCCTAGTCCTGATTTGCCGTGTAGTGGATCGAGCTGTCGCGCGCGGTGACTTTGGAGCCCGGCGCGGCATAGGGCAGCCCGTCGACGATCACACGGTCATCGGACGCGAGGCCCGAACGGATGACTCGCAGTCCTCCCCGAAGCTCGCCGATCTCCACCTGCTTCGGCGTGACCGTGCCGTCAGGGGCAACGGTCAGCACGATGTGCTGGGACTGATCGGGCAAGACGGAGGCATCGGGGACTAACAGGGTCGACACGGGCCGGGCGACGACCAATCTGACGCGAGCGAACTCGCCTGCGGTCAGTTGGAGGTCTGGATTGGGAACGGTTGCACGCGCATGAATGGTTCCGCTTGAGCGGTCGAGCACATTGTTGATGAAGTCCAACGTGCCTTCCCTTGTGAAAGCGTCGTTGTTGCCGAGCGCGAGTTCGATTTTGTCGCGCAGTGCGGTGTTGCCCGGGGTGCGATAGCGTGAGAACGCCTGGAAGTCGGCTTCGCTCATATCGAAGTCCAGATAGATCGGATCGAGCGAGACGAGCGTTGCAAGCAAAGTGGTCGGACTGGTTGCCGCGCGGCTTCCCGCAATGAGGTTGCCCACCGAGACCAGATGCGAGCCGATACGTCCAGTGAACGGCGCCGTAATGCGGCAGTGATCCAGATCGAATTGGGCATCTCTGATCTGAGCCTTGGCGTCGTCGATCGAGGCCTGGGCAGACTGTTGCTCCGAGGCGCGCTGTTCGACATTCTGCGCAGTGCCGGCATCGTTGCGCTCGAGTTCCTGGGCCCGATGAAGTTCGCTATCCGCAAGCACAAGCCGCGCCGTCGCTGTCTCTAGCTGCGCCTTGGCTTGAGCGAGCTTGATTTCGTAGGGGACGGAATCGACGGTGAAGAGAAGATCGCCCTTGTGGACGACGTCGCCATCCTTGAAGTGAATGCCTGTGAGCGTGCCACCGACCTGAGCTCGCAGGTCAACCTGATCGACTGCAGAAAACTGCCCAAGAAAGCCCAGCCGAGTATCGAGATCGTAGGCAAGCGGCCTGCTCACCGATACCTGCGGAAGCGCCGCATGGGCTGCAGCCGCCGGCGCATTGGCCCCGTGCGAGCGGATCATCCATCCGGCCCCTATAACCACGATGGCGATCCCTACGGCTATCGATAGCCTTGTTGACGTTCGACGACCCACGCGGGCCGCGTGGCGGCCAGACGCTTGCTCGCCTTCATTTTTCGTATGCGTGTCCACTCGCTTACATCCTTGTAGTCCGCTGCGCGGTTGTTTAGCGTGGATCCGGCGACCTGGTTGTTCGTAGCCGGAATTCAATGTCATTGCGGATAACCAACGCCACGATAGGTTTCCCTCATAGATGTCTATCGACATCTAAATCGCGATCAAGATGTCATATGACATCTAAAACGTCAAGGGTTTTCCCGGAGAATCTGAAGGTGAAGCGGGTAGGTCACGATCACTTGAAGAAGAGTCGGTACCTGTCGAACGAGGAGGAGACGTGCTGATGGCGTGTTTAGTGCTGTTTTCATTCTTAGCCATCAAGTCTCTCGCAATTGTCTAAAGAATGCTCCCCGCGTGCCGTAATAACGCGAAAGGAAGCGCTGCTGCTGCCCCCGTGGCGCTTCATCGGCAAATAAATTCACATATTGAAAATCGATGATCGTGTTGGATTCGGCTCGAGTCTGGCTTTGCGCGCAAGACCCGAGCGCAATCGCGCTGGCGAGTGGTGGGCAACCTACCGCAGGAGCAGGTGCTGAAACCCATCGACGCGGTGTTCACCATCGAAGGCAGGCAGATTCACGAGGCCTATCTGGTGGTCGCAGACGACCACCTCGTGGGGTTCTATTTACCGGGTGAGGCGCATTCTCGCCTCTGGTCAAACCCATTTCCTTAACACTTGGAGATCTTGAATGATCAAGATGTACCGTACGTTGTTGCTCGCAGGTAGCGTGACGCTGATGGCCGCCGGTTGCGCTTCGGGGCCGCAGTACAGCGAGATAGCCGCATCGATTCCGACGCTGGGCGCCGATCATGGGCGTATCTATTTCTTCCGTTCCGGTTCTATGTTGGGCGCAGCCCTTCAGCCCGAGGTCAAGCTTAACGGCAACGCTGTCGGACAATCGAAGCCCGGTGGCTTCTTCTATGTCGATGAGCCCGCCGGCCAGTACGTCGTATCAACGCGGACTGAAGCAGAGAAAACCGTATCGTTTGCTCTGGATGCGGGTGAAACGAAATATGTCCGCACGTCCGTGTCGATGGGCCTGCTCGTCGGGCGTGTGGTGCCGTCGCTGGAAGCGCCGGACATCGCGGAGAAGGAAATCGAGGGGTTGAAGTACGCAGTTGGCGTAACGACGGCACAAAACGCCAAGAAGGGCGATTCGCACTGAGGCAGCCGCTTGCCGATGAGTTAATGCGCCCCAGGCGACACAACGAACGAACCCGGCCACGTGCCGGGTTCGTTCGTTTGTGGGGTCGATCCAAACAGCCAGCGCTACGCGCACTCCTCAAGCCAGCTGTAACGTGCTTCGGATCGCTCTACGCAACCGAGCCGCGTTCCGCATCGACCATGGCGGTTTCAAACTGCGTGAACTCGTCTCCGCTCACAATCTGATTTCCATTCTTGTCCATCAACGTCATCAGCATTTGGGATGTCTGGCTGGTCGGGTCACTCTGGGTGTGACCGAGTGCATTGAGCATTTGCGCGTTGGACACGGTTCCGGTGTCGCTGCCACCGAGCAGCGAAAAGAGCTGATCGGCTTGGGCTTGGTTACCGCCGAACTGCTTGACGAGCGAGTCGAAGGTCGACTGCGACAGGGTGTCGCTGTTTGACTGGTTGGATACATTCGCTGAAGTGCCCTGCGACGGATCCATTTTCCACAGCAGATCCAGCGACCCAACGGGCTGCACTGTGATGGTGATACCGTCGGCAGCACCGGTAGCCATTGCGTCAGCATCTGCACCCAGTGCTTCTCGCGCCGAGGTCGATTGCGATCCGCCGGCAGTGGCCGCCGAATTGAGTATCTCAGACGACCCCGCGTTCGTTTGGTCGGCTGCGCCCGTGGGCGCCTGTTCACTGTCGCGTGTCAAATTAGCGAGCGTTGTGGCAAATGCCGAATCTGTGCTGTTGCGTTGGGTGCTATCTCTGGCACGACTCTCTCGATTGGTGCTTGTACCAAACAGTGCATTAATCGTCATCGTATTTCTCGAAGGAGACGGAAGACCGTATTGTCTGTGGTCTCTTGCAAGGCAATCCGCGGAATAGATCAATAGCGGCAAATTAATTCTGAGAATTGACACTTTCAGACTGCGCCTTTAGTGCTGATCACATTGAACCAGGGGTTGCGCTCACGACGCATCCCCGATTGACGGCACGGACGCCATGCATTGAGAAAGTCCCCACAGTGACGGAAGACGGTCATGGTGAGGGCCCGGTCTGGCTTAGGACTTAGCGACGAGCACTAGCTTCTGGTTCACGGATAGAGTGCTAGTGCACTTGCGCAGGATGTTCCACGAGAACAACCAGATCTGCGAGCAAACGAGTCAATGCCAACGCGGTCTGCTCAGTGTCTTCAGCGTAACTGGATGTGCGCAGCCGAATGCGACCCTCGAATTCTTCCACCGCAAAAACGCTCCCTCGGAAGACGACAGCAACACTCCACGAAACACCCACGCTCGGCTCGGTGTAGAACGGCTGATGGCACAACCGAACCAGAACGTCGAATACGTCTGCCGATGGCAGTTCAATATCACGGGCCAAATCGATATCGCGCACGCTCCCTCCTCTAAGCCAAGCAATGGCGCCCCGACGACAGATGGAGTTGCCGGTCGAAAGAAGGCTACTGCGACTTGAATTGGCGAGCAAGTTTCATGACTTGTGCGCGATTGGTTAGTCTCACTGTCGTCATCCTCGGACAGAATCGGATGTTTCTCCGAAAGGCGTCGAAGTATCGAAGGTATCGCCGGCAGTCCGCGGTTACGCCAGCAGCGGCGGCGCCCGACCATCGGATTGCTAGACCGTTCTATGGGCGAGTTGCCTTATGCTTGAGCCAGGCAACGGCGAACAGAATTACGCTGATTCCAGTGAGAAGGACACCTGCGACCAGGCAAATCGGGGTGAGCGCCGGCAAATAGTCTCCACTCTTGTCGCTCATGAAGGACCACGCTGCTGCATCGAGCATTAGCCCACAGAATCCGCTGGCAGTTGCGAGTTCCAGACCGCCGGACTTGGTCGGAAGTTTTCGGGGCAAGTCAGGCAGCGGCTCCCACCTCGGGGGCACGGTGGGTGTGCGGGGTTTGTCGTCGGCAGATTCTGATGGCATGGCGAGTTAGGTCGAATAGGACGCCAGTTTAAGTCCCGGCGCTCTTTTCTGCGCGCTACCACCCATGCTTTGTCCTGTGGCGGCAGTTGACGGTAGCGTTAGGAAGAGGTGCCAGGATGTAGCCGTGTCCGCCGACTTCCGGCGTGAAGGCACTAACGTCCTCTCTCAGTACCCACAGCATTCAAGCGTTCGCACCGCCGTCGACTGTCAACGCGGTTCCCGTGATGTATTGAGCTTTCGGGCTTGCCAAAAACGTCACGGCGTTCGCGATGTCCTCTCCCGTGCCAAAATTCCCTGACGCGATGAATTGCTTCAACATGACGGAGGCTGGGCCGTCGGCAGGATTCATGTCAGTGTCGATTGAGCCAGGGTGCACGACATTAACCGTAATGGCACGCGGGCTCAGTTCTCTAGCCAGCCCTTTGGTGAACGCGATCAATGCGGATTTCGACATTGCGTAGACGGAAAGACCCGGCGCCGGCACTCGATCCGCAAAGTAGCTGCCGATGTTAATGATGCGACCGCCCTGGCTAAGATGAAAAATGGCGGCCTTACTCGCGACGATCGGCGCGCGTACATTTACATTGAGTAGCGCGTCGATGTCCTCCAGTGAGAGCTCCGTGAGTTCGGAATATCGCAATATCCCTGCGTTGTTGACGAGGATGTCCAGGCCACCCAGGAAGCCCGCTGCTTTTTCGACCGACTCCTGGACGGCGGTGACGTCCGCGCTGTTGGCTTGGATCGCTATGGCGCGACGCCCTAGCGCTTGTATGTCGCCGACAATTTCAGCCGCCCGATCCGCGGACTTCTCATAGGTGATGGCAACATCTGCTCCTTCGGTGGCAAACGCCTTGGCGATCGCTGCCCCTATACCTCTGCTGCCGCCCGTGACCAAGACGTGTTTCTGTGTCAATAACATATGATCTCGACTTCTGTGGTGTTCGATACACAAATCATCGGCTGATTGAGATCAGGCGTCAATTGAATTATTGTATCGCTCAACACAGAAAGGGATGGCGATGACAATTCTAGGGCGGCCGAGGGGGTTTGATCGTGATGCCGCGCTGCAAACCGCCATGTTGGTCTTTTGGCGCAAAGGCTACTCGGAGACGTCGATAAACGACCTTTGCGATGCCATGGGGATTCGCTCGCCGAGCCTTTACGCGGCTTTCGGCAGCAAAGAGAGCTTGTACATAGAAAGCTTGGAGCACTACAACAAGACCGTTCGTCCGCTCGTCTGGGGTCGCCTTGGCGACGACGCTCCGGTGCGCGACTGCATGGAGCAGTTTCTGCTGGCAGCGGCGAGCATCCTTCCCGGGTACGCTGACGCGCCGCGGGGCTGTATGGCGACTTTGGCGGCTATCGTCGACGATAGTCCGGGCGACCTACCAGAAGCGATCAAGAGCGCAAGGCTCGATGGTTTAGATCTGTTGAGGCTGCGTCTGGAAGCTGCGGTGACAGAAGGTGAGTTACCGCGGTCGACGAATGTCGATCGTTTGAGCCGTTTTTATCTAAGCGTCTTTCAGGGCATGGCTATCCAGGCGCGTGATGGCGCGACGCAGGCCGACTTGGAGGGCATGGCAGAAGCAGCGATGTGCGCGTGGCCGGGTGACTGAAGAATCAAATCGACTGTGTGGATGTCACGCATAAGATTTCGCGATGGGCATTCCAGCCCATCAGGATGAGCGATCTCCGGTTAGATACGTCCAGCGGTCACACCGCCGTCGACGGGCAACACAGTGCCAGTGATCCACGACGCATGCTCGGACGCGAGGAACAACATGGCTTCGGCTACGTCCGCGGGTTGGCCATTTCTGCCGAGTGGATGAAAGGCGTTAAATGAGGGCAGTGTTTCCTTCACCTGTTCGTCGCTCATGAAGGTGTTGTAGACCGGCGTTTCGACGACGGCCGGCGCTACCGTGTTGATCCGGATGTTCAGCGGCGCGAGTTCAAGGGCGAGGTTGCGTGTCAACGCATGCACGCCTGCGTTTGCCACCGAATACGCGGCTGACGGGGTCGCGCCGATTGCCTGCAATGCCCATAGCGAGCCGGTTTGCACAATGGCGCCTGAGCCACGCAGTTTCATCGCGCGTGCCGCCGCCTGTGCCATGAAAAACTTGCCCTTCAGAATCGTATCGAGGAACCAGTCGTATTCCTTTTCGTCGACTTCGAGAAAGGGCTTGGGATGAAACACGCCCGCGTTGTTGATCAGAATGTCGACGCCGCCGAACGCTTGCGTAGCGAGATCCACCAGCGCCGTTGCAGTCGCTGGCTTGGCGATATCCCCGGCGAACGGACGTACCTTTGTGCCGCTTGGGTCGACGTCCTTTGCCGCCTGTGCAAGTTTGGCCGCATCGCGTCCACCGATCACGACGGAGGCGCCTGCAGCGACAAGCCGCTTTGCCACTTCTTTGCCGATGCCCGATCCACCCCCGGTCACGATCGCGACCTTTGAAGGAAAACTATGCATATTGATCACCTGTTCCGAAGACTGACTGTTCCCCGCGTACATGCGAGGATGGGAAGCCGAGGTGAGTTAATGGCCTATTTTTAGGCTGTTATCTCGGTATCCTCAGCGCGTGACCACAAGTCTGGGTCCGGTGCGGGATCTCGACAAATCAGTTAATCTTGATAGACGATAAAGAAAATATTTCTCGCACATGAAATCTCCGGTTCACCTAAACGCACTCCGGGCATTCGAGGCGAGTGCACGACATCAAAGTTTTTCGGCGGCTGCATCCGAACTGCACGTCACCTCGGCGGCAGTGGGACAATTGGTGCGTGGGCTCGAGGAATGGCTGGGCACGGCGCTTTTTTACCGCGCCCAGAGTGGTGCCACTCGGCTCATCCCGACCGAGGTTGCCGACCGGGCCTTGCCTGAGATCCGCGCTGGTTTAGATCGGCTAAGTGCTGGGCTTGGCCGCCTTCAGGAAGGCGCGACGCGCGGTTTGCTGACTGTCACGGTGAGCCCGGCGTTCGCGGCCAAATGGCTGCTTCCCCGCATCGATGATTTCCAGCAAACCTATCCTGACACGGATCTTCGTCTGGACACGAGCCTCAAACCGCTGGACTTCGCTGCACAAGGTATCGATATCGGAGTGCGGTATGGCGCCGGCGTTTGGCCGGGGCTCATGGCGGAGAAATTATTCGATGAGCAAATCTATCCGGTCTGTTCGCCTTCGTTCCGGCGCAAGAATGGCGGCCTGCGCAAACCGTCTAGTCTGAAAGGCCGAACGCTGATCCACGATCTATCGATGGAAAGCAACGTCGGCTTTCCAACGTGGGCCACCTGGCTCGCAGAGATGGGTGTGGAGGGTGTCGAGACAAGTCGCGGCTTGCGCATTAACAATTCAGCCGCCGTGTTGCAGGCGGCGATTGACGGACACGGGGTCGCCCTGGGGCGCAGCGTGATGGCGCATGATGACCTGGCGGCCGGCCGACTTGTGCGCTTGTTTAGCGACACCCACCATCCCTCACCGCTTGCGTACTACCTGGTTTACCGTGCTGAAACGGCGGAGGCACCGCGTTTGGCCACTTTTCGCGCATGGATGCGAGCCGAATCGCTGAAAGTGCAGCCCGGCCCGAGAGGTATTGAAGAATCCTCCAAGCGGAGGGTGCGTTCACGCAACGGGAACTGACGCCAATCGTCAGTCACCTTTTGCTGCGAGATAGCTACGTGCGCCTGCAGGACGCGTAGTAAAGCGAAATCATTCCCGCGTCGGCGTACCAGTTCGGTAGAAGCCGGACCTAGGAGTCTGGTACATATCCCGACTGCCACCGATGGATACTTTTGGCTCGGGCTGGCAACATCGTGGTGATCTCTAAATCAAGTTGGGTCTCGTGCGGGTCCCACACTTCAGGAGAATGCATGTTCGATCACGTCAAGTTTGGAGTCAGCGACTATGCAGCGAGCAAAGGGTTCTTCCTCAAGGCACTCGAACCGATCGGCGTAGCTATTGCCTCGGAGGGGTCGCCAACCTATGGTGTCGAGCTTAGTCCACCGGGTAAAGCGTCATTGTGTCTCTACCAAACCGACGAGAAACCAGCGCATCTTCACTTGGCGTTCACGGCTGAGAATCGCCAGCAAGTCGACGCGTTCTACCGCGCGGCTCTGGAGGCGGGCGGCAAAGACAATGTTGCGCCGGGTCTACGCCCGCACTACCACGCGAACTACTATGCGGCTTTTGTTATTGGTCCGGACGGACATAACATCGAAGTAGTTTGCCACCAACTCGAGGCCTAGTCCCGGCCATCGAGCGGACGTCTGCGTGCTTGAGTCGAAAGAGTTTTTCTAACTCGGGTCGGGACTTAATCTGCTTTGTGTTTGCATTCCACGATAGCTATTCTCGTGTCTGTCTGTGTCGAGGTGCATCGGCCAAAGCGCCGACGAGCGGCCGGCATTTAGTCGCTCCCAGCCCCAAATGATTGTCCTGCCATCCCATGAAGGTTCGCCAAATGGATACCGTCCCGCAAGCGCCGCTAATTCTGATAACCGGTGGAGGTCGTGGCGTAGGCGCGGCGACTGCGCGACTCGCTGCCGCACAAGGTTACGATGTAGCGATAAGCTTCGTCTCCGACGAATCGGCCGCCCTGGCCGTGGCGGCCGATGTAGAAGCTGTCGGGCGCCGGGCCTTACCCGTGCGCGCGGATAGCGCGGATCCTGCGCAGGTCGTACAGCTATTCGCCGCGATTGACCGGGAGTTCGGTCGGATCGATGTACTGGTGAATAACGCCGCGATCGTTGCGAAGCAGTCTCGGCTAGAGGATCTCGGATTCGAGCGGATGGCGCGTATCTTCGCGGTCAACTCGATAGGTCCTATCCTCTGTGCACAGCAGGCCGTGAAGCGGATGTCGCGTCGTTACAATGGTCGAGGCGGTGTCGTCATCAACATCTCATCGGCTTCGGCCCGGCTCGGTAGTCCAAACGAATATGTCGACTACGCCGCGTCGAAGGGCGCCGTTGAAACCTTTACTACCGGCTTCGCCAAGGAAGTCGCGCGGGATGGAATACGGGTCAACTGCATTCGTCCCGGGCACATCTACACGGACATGCACGCCAGCGGCGGAGAGCCGGGACGGGTGGATCGCGTCAAGGACTCGATCCCCATGGGAAGAGGCGGTCAGCCGGAAGAGGTTGCACGGGCAATCCTGTGGCTAGCAAGCGCTCAGGCTTCCTTCATCACCGGCACGTTCCTCGATGTCACCGGCGGCAAGTGAGCGATACTCGCGACTTAAGCGCAAATGACCCGGGCGGCTGTGTCGTCATCAGGTGCTCGGGGTCAAGGGGTCGTGCCATAGTTCTGGCCGCTCGCGGCTGGCTTATCCCTTCGGCCGACTCGACCCATACCTGAGGTGGATCAGTGGATAAGGCCGCCCTTGTCCATCGAGTTCGGATCGGCCGCACCGTTCAAATGCCAGCTTTTCGTAGAAACCAATTGCCAGAGTGTTCTGTTCGTTCACGTCGGTTGTAAGCTCGGAATGACGCCTGATTGCGTCTTCCACGAGAATACGGCCGATGCCCCAGCCATGACACGCTGGATCAACGAACAAGGCTTCCATGTGCGCGTTGTCGATCAGCATGAAGGCGAGTGGAGAATTGGCTTCGTCCACGGCCAGATCGAACGTAACGTGTGGGATGAATGAGGCCACTTCGAGTTCGATATCGCGGCGATCTTCGCTTGTGACAAAATGATGGGTCGCCTCTACAGCGTCTCGCCAGATCTGCAAGATTCGCGGATTGTCTTCAGGTTTGGAAATTCGGATTCGTGCCATGATTGGTTTGCCGTTATTTGTGCGACGATCAGGTCCGGGCGAATTGCGCAGGTCGATCGAAGTCCCTTGCCAGTCGAGTGTATTTTGGCTGAGTTGCTCGCCATCGTCTCTCCACTTCGTCGCAAAAGTAGAAACTTTTTTCCCGCGATTTTCCATTTTCAAGACCCAATCGGTGTCGCACACTCCAACGGTCTTGTCGCCGATGGGCTCTTAGTCGGTGGTTTTTAGAATCGGCATATCGCTGGTGCCTATTCAGTTCCTTTGTTTCTTCTCAATGAAATTCGTACGTGTGCATCTCAATGGGTTCCGCGCGATCTGCTTCGTCGGAGTGGCTGGCTTGATGGCGGCGGCGCTCGACCAGTCCGTGGTCGCTGCGCCAACTGATGCACAGACCGATCGGGCCGCGTCAGTCGTGGCGCAAGTGAGGGAAACGGCTTCGACCGATGGCATGGCCAGTTGTGCGGCGCGCATAGCCGAAGGGGATGTCACATCGGGTGGTTTGGTCGGACGTTTCGTGATTGCCACGGATCCAGCGACACAAACCGGCGTCGTCGAGATGACCGGTCTGGGGCCACTTAATTTTTCCATGGGCGTCACGCAAGCTGGTGTCTGGGTTCGGGATCGCAACGCAACCGTGCGCGATGCCGATTTCGCAGGGTTCCGAGCGGGGCTCGTCAGCGACATCTATTGGGCGAGCGGCGGACTTGCTAATGCCTGCTGGCCGGCAGACGTGCGATACCTAGGCGAGGAGAAGCAAGGCGCGGACGCAGCGGACATTCTCGAGGTAGTGCCGCACGGTGGCAAGGTCACGAAGGTGTGGATCTTTCGTGCGTCGCATTTGCCACTCAAATGGACGCGCCGCGACGAACCAGCTGTTTCAACTACCTCATACTTGAATTACGGCAGCGGAATGCATCAGGGCATGCCCTTCGAGCAAACTTTCGTTGACCGTGACGGCACGCAATGGGCCTTGCATACGACTCGCGTGCGCATGCGTGTCGCGCCTGCCGAAGTTGCTGCTCTGTCGGCAAAACCTCAGGACCGCCTGACGGACTACGAAATCGATTCGGCCACCCGTACGACGGTGCCTATGCGAATCGAGGGTCAGCCCTTCGTCGATGTATTCATCGACGGCAAGGGGCCTTTCAACTTCATGATCGATACCGGCGGCACGCTACAGGTCTCTTCGACAATCATCGCCGCGCTCGGCCTGAAGACCGCAGGCGAGGGCAGTGACTCGGATATCAATGGAAATGCCTTTGCTGTACGCATCGTGAAGGTGCCGGATTTTCGTGTGGGCGATGCTCACATACATGGCCTATACGGTGCAGAGGCCGAATTCGGCGGAGCATCCATTGGTGGCTCAAAGTCGCTTGATGGCATCGTCGGCAACGAATTGTTGGACCGGTTCGTGACCACGTTCGACTATCCGCGCCATTCGCTGACGCTCGCGCTGAAGCCGAACATGAGCGCCGCCGACGACGCACGCTTCGCCATTCCGTTTGAGCTGGATCACACGTTTCCGGTGACGGCGGGTCAGGTCAATGGCGTTCCCGCCCAGTTCTGGATCGATACCGGATCGAATCCGGCATTGATCGTCAACGCACCATTTGCTTCGCTTCATGCCGGACAGATGCCAAGCCGTAAGTACGATGATGGCATGATCTTTGGATCATCCGGGAAGGGGGCGCCGCAGCAAAACGGCCGCCTTGCATCGATCAAAGTTGGTCAAGTGGTCGTTGAAAAACCGATCGCGCTTTTCCCCGATATTCATGTGGGACTAACGGGCGATGCAGAGGTCGCCGGTGATATAGGTGACTACGTGTTCGCTGCGTCGGCTTTGACGTTCGACTATCAAGATCACAAGGCGTGGGCGGTGCCCGACAACACGGCGACGCCTCCGGTAGAGCGATACAACTATAGCGGTATGAGGATGAAATACGTGGCGCCGGGCAGCGCGACAGTGAGCATGATCCGGAAGGATTCGCCAGCATGGGACGCCGGATTCAGAGCAGGCGACCAGATCACCGCTATCGACGGCAGTGCAGTCTCACAGGAGCTGGTGAGTTTGACGAACCGAAAAATGTCGTCGGGGGAACTGATGTCGGTGCGAGTCTCGGTGATTCACGACAAGGCCTGCGTTGATCTCATTGTTCAGCCACGGGATTACATCCAATGATTGGTCCTGTCACCCGGACCGCGAGCCTGCCGCGACCCTATCCCGCCTGATCCACAGTTCGGCGAAAGGCACGAATCCGTTGGCAAGGCGACTGATACCTCCGACATGGTCGCCGGCTTCGACTTCGATACGTTCATGAGCGATCGGAACAATCGAACCGCTTCGGACCAGACCTTTGCAGATGCCCTCATATAGACGGACTCGCTCGTCGCGGTCCGTCAATTGCTGCGACGACAAGAGCGCGCGATCGAGACTTTGACGATCGTGCGGACTCAACCAATGCCGAAACTCACTGTCTTCGGCAAGCCATTCGTAACAACCATAGTCACGGTTGTCACTAAGAATCTCGCTGCAAATGTAGACATCCGTCTCGTCCATCCACGATCGGTCGAGCGATGCTTTATGGTGGTCCTCTATGGTAGTGACCTCTACCGTCATACCCAGTTGTTGAAGTCGTCTTTGTGCGACTTCAGTTAGAAGCATCGGTAAGGGCCTCGGCGACGATGCAATTCTCAGCGTCACGTTGTTACCCACGTTCAGTGGTCTCCCGGACGCGGGATCGAGATGCTCCCATCCGGGCAAAAGGCCATGCGCCGGCGTACATACGCGATCGAAGGGAGGAGTGTTCAGTTCAGTCGTCAGTAAATCAACCAGGCTAAAGCGGTTGCTATTGTCAGAAAAGACGCCGCGTTGTGGATTGAAGATCAGATAGATGCATCCGTTGAAAAGCTTCGACAGCCGCTCCGTCAAAGCCGATCCGTCGCGGCGAATCCCGAATTGGAGATCGAAGGACATTTCCGTCTCGGGTGGCAGGATCAATAGATCGATCTCGTCGAGCAAGGCACGTTCTCGATAGTAGTGTCGAAACGCGCTTAGTGTCAGACGTTCCTCGCCGCGATAGCTGATCGAGAAAGGCCCTGTGCCGACCGGTGCATCCGGGAATTTTCCTCCGGACTCGAAAGGCACGATCGATGCGTTGACTGTTGACAAACGATGTGCCCAGAGGGTGTCGGGCGTCGTCAAATGAAAAGCCAACTGCCGGGAACCGCAGAGTTCCACCTCGTGCAAATGAGAAAATAGTGTTTTCGAAATGCCGGGCCCATCGCGCAAGCGCAGTACGCTGCGCCTAATGGCCTCAACGGTCAGTTCGCTTCCGTCGTGACAAGCGATGTTCGGTCGGATCCAAAAGTCCCAGCGTGTGAAGGTGGAATCACTCTCCCAATGATGGGCGAGGCCGGGAGCCAATCGATTCAAGGACTGATCGAATTCGGTGAGCCTCGAAAATAGCTGGCTGGCGATATGGCGCTCGACACGTAAAAAGACGGTCGCCGGATTGAAAGACAGAAGCGGGCGAAACAGCGGCAACTGCAGCTTCCGCTTCTCGGGATCAATATAGCTGCGTCGAAATATCTCGATCAAATTCGAGGCGAGCGTGCTTCGTTCCAGGGGATCGAGTGTCGGGACCAGTTTCTCAAGGTCGCCCGCCGACAGCATGTCGGAAAGCACCCGCAGTCGAACCTGTTGAGGCGTGAGAAGAAACAGCAGCGTGGAGAAACGTCCGCGACCTCGACTGGCGGTCCAGTGGATCCAGCCTGCGTTGGCCATCTTTTCGAGTAGCACTGCGACATTGCGTTCGCTGCAATCCAGCGCCGATGCCAGGGCAGGTAGCCCTGCCTTTACCTCCGTGGCGCGGAACGCCTGATGTAAGACGAAGAAGTGCTCATGTAACTTCATTCGGTCAAAAATTCCAGTGTCAAACTTGGGTTTATTGTTGGCAGGTTCGCGGAGTGGGTAGGAATGATCGAACCCGGTGAGACCAGTTTATCGCGCCATAAAGTAGAAGCTTTTTCTTCCAAATTTTCAATTTTTAAATTCTTTCCGGCGCTGCACACTGGACTGGCTGGGCGCCAGCAGGTCGCGATTAAATCGCTGGTCTGATCGGGCACCGCATGATTTTTTAATCTAATTGAAGAGAGCGTTTTCGTGCCCAGAATCGATGGCTTGACGGTGGGCGGCAGGGTGCAGCATGAGCGTAGTTGAATCCCGCGGCGACGAGCCCTATCGAGTGGCCAGCGAACACACGAGCGTGATCGGTGGTCGGGCCATCCAGTACACCGCGGTCGTCGAACGAAGCATCG
>FTBI01001651.1_pt1 | contig 16782 bp, 16 predicted proteins | sample 1639171 | NCBI WGS metagenome assembly FTBI01 (sample SAMEA3914812, study PRJEB12502) | metagenome | biome: forest; material: soil | place: Canada | collected 2011-07-07 | depth 0.1 m | reverse complement strand
GGCGCGCAATACCCTGATGCGATTCTCGGCGGTCTCCGCCACAAAAATATCCCCATTGGGTGCGACGCGCACGATGCGGGGATCGGACAGGCCTGTCGCAAACAACTGAACCTTGAACCCCGCTGGCACGGACAACGAGGCATTGGCGGGTTGCGCTACCACTCGCGGACTGTTGCCGGACGAGGTCGTCTTGTAGGGTGCCGGCAAATCCGCCACCGTGAAGTGATGCTCGACACCTGGAGCGGCGTGACGCCAGTCGCCTGGGTCGGTTTCAGGCGAAGCGCCTGATCCGGTGTTCGCGGTCGACGAAACCTGGGCCGGCTGCTTCAAGGTGGAGAGGTAGGCGATCACGTTGCTGCGATCGCTGGAATCGGCGACCGATATAGGCATGGTGGTGCCAGGGACTGCCGCCGCTGGATTGAGCAGGAAGTGCTCCAGGGTCGCTGAATCCCATGTGAGACCTGACCCGCTCAGGGCATTGGTGAAGCTGAAGTTTGGGACAGAGCCCGCGCGCCGGCCGAAAACGCCTACGAGGCTTGGGCCTTGTCCCATGACGGGTAAGTTGCCAGGCCCAAGGGTGTCGGCGTGGCACATGGCGCAATTTTGCTGAAAGAAGACTTTACCCTGTGAGGCATTACCTGTAGGCGGGACCTGGGCTGCGGCTTCTCCAGCAACACCAAGACCGGCAAAGACCATGCTCACAAGGAGCGCCCGAGGGAGTGGCCGCATGGACAGCACCCCATGCCCGGCTGTGTTCGACCTGCGATGCGGCATAGATAACATGACCCACCTTCCGCGGATTGAGTTATCAATACTCTACGGTGGAATCGAGGCGATGTAGACCCTACTGAAGCAATGAATGCCTTTTCTGGCAGAGATGCCATCCCCCCGCCACTCAATTGTCATTCTGCGGGGCGATGTTGTGCCCTGATGTATTGCAGCGACCGACGCTCTACCGCCCCACTTAAACTGCCAAAGCGGCCTTCGCTATTTCCCAGCGCCGGATCCGGTCGTCGAGTCCGTTGGTGCCACCGTTGATCCGCCGCGTAAGCGCCACGAAGTCTCCGCTATCGGCGAGCGCGTTGCAGCCGTGCTCCTTCCACCACCATGCGGCGGAACGTGCCGCCCAATCGTCGTGCTCCAGTAATTCCGGCGTGGCCGTCAGATCCACGCCGAGCGCCACGCCACATGACGCGTAGTTCGCGCGGCCCGTTATCTGGATCAGGCCGCGTCCGCGGTAACGATATCCGTCTCCTGCCCGAAGATTTCCCAGACTACGAGCTTTCTCCGAGGGCGGTTCATACAGTTTTTGCGCCGGTGTTGGCCCCCACAGTTCGTGTGTCAACTGGAAGCCAAGCGTTTCGTGCCCGGTTTGCGCGATGAAGGCAACGAGACGAACCCGGCTCGTGATGTCGAATTCGTCGAGCACGGCGCTTACGCAGGTATGCCAACGAGTCGCAAGCGCCACCGGAAGGTCCGCGGCTTTTTGAAATTCTTCGAGTGTCATTTCACTATCCCCACGCCAGGATCAGGCGTCGCATCCAGTTAGTGAATCGGAGCGGCTGGCCACGTGCCGCGCGCTATTAACGCGTCGATGGTCTGCCGGAAAGGGGCCGAACTCACGCTGACGTCGCCGGCAAATGGGCGATCGACTGCCAGCACGAAGAAAAATGCGAGTCCAAGCGTGACAGCCCATGCCGATGTGAGTGCGACGTGGAAGCGCGTCGCAGGCAGCGCATACAGCAACAGGAAGGACAACAGACTAACCACGATCATCACGGCCCACAGCGTGACAGGCATCGCCACATCGAGTGTAGCGATGCGTTGCTCGCGGTACTTCACCATCTCGTTGGCGCGAGCCAGCACTTCAGCGAGCAAGGTGGTCTGCCGCGGACCGGTGGGTTGGATAAGGTTGGCCGAGTCGAACATCGCATCGAAGCGGGCCTCCGCCTCCGGGTCGAATCTCGCCTGTTGCTGCATCAACGGCCACTCATTTTCTACGACGCGTTCCAGATAGCCGCGCAGCGCCCGTCCGGTCGCATCCGCGTTTGGACTGCTAAACGCTGCCAGATCACGCGCGAGTTCGCCGGCACAGGAGGCTTCGGCCGCCACCGTGCGATTCGCGTCGTTGTACGCATCCCATACGCTGATTGCTGCGAATGCCACCAGCAGCGAGTTGATCGTCGTGATGACGGAGACCATCGAGATGGTCATCGCCCGCTGCTCGGCATCGAGCTCAATTGGCGCGCAGCGCCGGAATATGACGTACCCCAGCAGCGCAGCCGCAAGTGTGGCGCCTACGACGAGCGCGGCCATGCAGAAGGTGGGCAGGTTGTAGAGAAGCAGCATGGTCCTACTCCTGCCCGGTGGATGCGGCACCATCGACCGCGGTGCTGGCGGAGGGTGCAGATTCGGGCGATAACATCGCCCGCGTGAAATCGCCGAGTCGTTGCCTGATTTCCACGGGCGTGGTGCCCGCATCAAGTGCCTGCTGAAGCTCCAGCAAGCGCGCAGCGAGATCGCTTTGTGACTGAATCCGTTCGGTGGCGGCGTGGGCGCGCTGCGCATCGAGCGTCGCGTTCACCTGGGTGGACCCGTCGCCGCGCACAAGCGTCTCCACGGTGTCGACGAGACGTTGCAGAAGCCGGTGCACCGCAGTCGCGGAGAAACCACCGAGCATCGCGAGCGACGGTTTTCCGAAGCTGTTCATCGGGCCCGATCTGAACAGATCCGCGGGCAGCATCTCCACCAGGATTAGCCCTGCAATCACGCCAAGGATCAGGCGCGCACCGTAGGAGGCGTCGAATTTCGGATCGTAGGTCGAGTTCGCCACGTAGCGGTGGGCGTGAAAGAGCGTCGCGAACGATGCACCCAGCCCCGCGCAGAAGAGCAGAAACAGCGTATTCCACAGCAGTGTCGAGCCCGATGACGCGAGGAAGCCGCGTTGCATGTTCGCAGACGACACTTCCGCCGGCAGTCCGGTAACGACCACCGCCAGCAGAAACAACACCGATGCCACGGTCAGCACGCGGATCAATGGAACGGGGCCCAACCATGCGAAGCGCTGGCCGCGGCGCCGTTCCGTGTCCAGCAACGTGATGCCCTGAGGCGTCGCGGGCGCTACGGCGTGAGCCAGTTTGCGATGCATTGCCGCAAGCTCGCGGGCACGGGCGCCAGGGGTCTCCGGCGAGCGGCGTGGGGCCGCGGCCATGGTGGCATCCACATCTGCTCCATCGGCCGAATCGATGAGCGCGGAAAGCTGCGCAATCAGTTCTGCCGGCACGGCGAGGCCGTGCTGCAATGCGTGGCGTGCCATTGCTTCGCACTCCAGCTGAAGCTGGCCCACCAGCGATTTGGCGCGCTCCCCGGTCACGGCCGGCGCCAAGGTGGCACTCGACCGCCCGCTTAACGCGCGGGGTAAAGGCGTCGGCCCCAGTTCCAACGTACGCATATGCCCTCTCCTTTTATCTTGTGTGCCTGCCGTCCGGGAGGGAGAACCGTGTCATGACGCCTCTCCCTCCCGGCTGCAAAAATGCGGTTCCCTCGAACTACATGCCGCGAGTGAACAGACGGGTCAGGTTCTGCAACCGGGGTAATCCGGCGCCAAAACGGTTCTCAGGATCTCTCGCCAGGATCGGCGAGCTGATCATGCGGATCAGCCGGAACAGGCACGCCACCCGGTTCAGTCCGCGCGGCCCCAGATACTGCGAGAGCTGCGGATCGGCTAGCAGCATTGCAGCGAGCCCGGCGATATGCGGCGCCGCCATAGACGTGCCCGAATCGGGCATGAAGGTCGCGCCGGGGACTGTCGATACGATGCCGACTCCAGGTCCGCATACGGCCACTTGCGGGCCGAAGCACGAGAACGTCGGCGCAAACAGCCCTTCGCGCGTGAGCGCCTGTTTGAGGATCTGTGTCTGCTCCCACACCGTAGGGGGCAATTCGCTTTGCAGTCCCAGGGCAGATACGGCAAGCACATAAGGCGAGGCCGCCGGGTATTGCACCGGGCCGCCGGAGTTGCCCGCAGCGACGATGCAGGCGACGCCGCTCTGGGCCGCCTCGATCAGCTTGTGTTCGACGACCTCGGAGGTCTGCGGTGCGCCGAGGCTGAGATTCACGACATCGATGTCATGGTCGATGCAGTAGTCCAGTGCCTTGAGCAGGGTGCTGAACTGGCCGCCCGGGAAAATCTTCAGGGCGTGAATCTCGGCGTCGGGTACAAAGCCACGCATCGATAGCCGTTGTTTGTCTGCCTCCGCACTGGCCTTCGCGCCGATCACACCCGCGCAATGCGAACCGTGACCGATCGTGTCGCGCTTCCACGTCTGGACGTCGTCGCTATTGGTGAAATCCACGCCTTCGCGGATGTGGCTGAGCAACGGATGGCTGGCATCCGCGCCGGAGTCGACGATCGCCACACGAACGCCAAGTCCACGCGGCTCGCGGCCGTTGTCTTCGAGTCCCATCAACCGTTGTCCCCATCCGAGGGATGCAGCCGGCGGCACCTGGGGATTCGGCTGTGATAACGGTACGACCTGGACCACGTTGACCTGCTCCGACGACAAGGTCGGCGTCAGCATGTATTTGTTCCAGTAGCGGTTCAACGGCCGCACAAACAGCGAGCGTGCCGGCCCTGGCTGCGACTGGACAAGTGCCAACGCGACTTCTCCGCTCGCGTCGGTCGTGCCGCTCGCCGGATTTCCGTCACCCGTCAGCGCAATGGCCACGCCTGCAACGGGCTGCCCCTCTTCCCCGATTACGCGGATCACCACCTGGCGCGTCAAGGGACCGTCGAAGGCGGATTGCGGATGCAGCAACTCAGTGCTTTCGCTCTCCGGCTTTCTCCCGTATCCCAGCGGGTGATCTTCCTCGACGATCATGTGCGGCGGCGCAACGTTCTGCAGCGCCTGCGCGTGATTCGCGTCGAGTTTGACCACGTAGGTGTGCGTAGCTTCGTCGGCGCGGACCGAATTCTGGTGCGAATTCTTATGACCGGTGACCACATGCACGATCTCCACGCCTGGCAGATTCGTCACCGCACTGTGCAATTCCGTGGCCGACATCGGCTGGACTGACGCTTGCTGCGCAAGCACGCCGCGGCGCGATCCAATCAGGTATTGACGTTTGTTGTTTTCCACCGTGACTGGCTCTGCGCTGGGCGCACCAGAGTGTTTGTCCTGTTCCATGGGTGTCTCTCCATTCAGGCGCCGCGCCGAAGGCGACACCTCAGAATAATTTGCATGACTAAGTTAATAGAGGAATGATCCCGGTAATCGAATCGCCTTTTGAAAACAAGAGCCGTTACCGACCTCTTGTCCCGTCTCTAACCGAACCCGGTGGCCTTTAACGGCGCGCACCGGATCCGGGACGCCGCGATCAGTGGTAAATGACCATCGGTTGCGCCGAGAACGGCAACAGACTGCCGATATGTCCCGCGACCGTGCCGATCTGCTGACCGGCGTTCGGATGACCGACGAGGCCGCCCACGACGTTCCCGACCGTGGGCGCCAATGCGCCGATCAGGTCACCGAATACGCCTTGCGGAGCGAGCGTCACTTGCGGCTGGGCAGAGAACGGCAGCAGGCTGGCCACATGCCCCGCGACCGAGCCGATCTGCTGACCGGCGTTCGGATGACCGACGAGGCCACCTACCACCTGACCGACAGTCGGCGCAAGCGTACCGATCAGACTGCCGAGAATCCCTTGCGGAGCGAGCGTCACCTGCGGTGGGGCAGAGAACGGCAACAGACTGGCCACATTCCCCGCGACCGAGCCGATCTGCTGACCCGCATTGGGGTGACCGACGATTCCACCCACCAGATGGCCAACCGTCGGTGCAAGCGTGCCGATCAGGCTTCCAAGAATGCCTTGCGGCGCCAGCACGATTTGCGGTTGCGCTGAGAAAGGCGAATACCGCGCAGCCTCACTGACGATGTTGCCGAGATGCTGACCCGCGTTCGGATAGCCCACTGCAGCGCCGATCGTCGAGAAAACGGGAGGCGCCACGGTATGAACGACCGCGCCGATCGGGCCCGGATGTGCAGGCGGCTGCGGAAACGGAATGTGGCGTACGGCGCCGGCAAGCGCATGCCCCGCCACGAGTCCCGTGGTGGGATAGCCGAAGTGAGTGCCGACAGCGTGCAGGGCGTCAGGCGCTGCCGCCGCCAACGCGTCGGGCAGTCCGCTTTGCGGATGCAGAAGCCATTGCGGATGCACTGAAAGCGGCAGCACATTTCCATAAGCGTGAAACGCAGGTTGATAGCTCATTTCATATCCTTGGTTATCCATATTCCCAATGCGCGGCGGAGCCGATGCATGTCTCCTTCAGCGCTCTCATACCGGGCCTTTTTAAATCGGCCCGCGTCTCGAGGATCGAATTCGCGAAGCCTTGCGTGCACCGGTCAGGCCATTCTGCGATGGCACTTCTGACACAACCATTCGGCAAATGCGGTATGGGATGGATAAGGCAGGAAAACGGATGGACTGGCGAATTCACTGTCTTTTTTACTTAAATTTCATTTTCATTACTTTAATTTTTCGTTTTGTAATTTTGCAAAACTGCTTGGAATTGAACCGTCAAAAAAGACAATAGACGTTCACGTATTAGTCATATCATATGAATATAGATCTATACGCAGAGCGCCGGCCTCCGGCGCCTGTACTGGGATTCCCCGTTCGCCTACGTCCGAACCGGCAACGAACGGCTGCAGCCTCGAATAGCAAAGCAATCGAATTTACACGCTGTGATCTGAAAAGCCTTACCCGGCATATCCAGTTTCCGCTTGTGGGTCCGATAAAACGCGTTGTTACGGGGGCATTCCCGACGCGGTAAACATGCGGCTGCCACTCCTGCACCGGAACTGAAATTCCGGGTCGCCAGGAGACCTCCATGGGACTTACCCTTCGGGAAAAGGACGTGCTCGCGCTTATTGCACAGGGATTCACTGATCGGCAGATTGCTATGCAATTAGCATTCGCCGTTTCTACCGCACGCAAACACCGCGAAAATCTGCTTCTGAAATTTTCAGTAACCAAATCTGTTCATCTGGTCGCGCAATATTTATCAGATCAACCTGATTTGCTTAAAAAAACTTAATAATCCCTATTCCCTCCCCCTGCTCACCGCGTGAACGGGACGTTTTGCAGCAACTGGCCAGGGGCTTAAGCGACAAAGAGGTCGCAAGGTCTCTCGACATTAGCGATCAAACCGCCCGCAAACACCGCACCAATCTGCTCCGGAAGACCGGTACGCACAACGTCTGCGCGCTTGTCTTCAAGGCAGCCACATCGCACTGGATCGATCTTGTGGGTCCGCTGGAATGAAATCCCGAACCGCGACATCAGCGCTCTCAAACATGAACGACTACCGCATTTGCCGTATGGCGCCGGTTAGGTCCAGTTGCGCAGAATGATTCACAACCGGTTGGGCCTTCGCAGTCGGGAGGTCCGCTCCGGTCAATCGACGTTTCGAGCGCGGCAACCACTCAACGCGACGGGGGGCGGGATGACTTGCTATCTGGTGCAGACGATGTCGAGCGGAGACCTGAGCCGCATCACCTATTTCAGGCGGCTTCCGGAAAGCCATCCCTATCCGGATGAGAAGCACCGCTTCACGGAAGACGCAACGCTGGACTACGCCAGACTGCGCGGCGTTGCGCCCTCGGAGGTGGTGGCGGGCAAATTGATCCTGCAGCAAAACGCGCTACGGGGCGTATCTACCCGAGAGCTCGACGTCACGCACGGCATACCGCTCGAGTGTGACGGCCACATCCAACCGGCTTGAAACGCCGTACTGACAAGCCACCACTACCAGAAACTACAAGGAGTAGCGATGAAACGCCTATTACCACGATCCGCCTCGCGTCTGGCGTGGCTATGTGCCGCCCTCATACCGCTAGCGTCAATTGGATATGCCGCGGATTCGACTGCGCCGCTGCCCAGCTACGGAGCGGATCTTACCCAGACCTCGGTGTCCGGACTTTCATCGGGCGCATTCATGGCCGTCCAGTTCGATGTGGCATTTTCGAACGAAATCGTCGGTGCAGGCATCGTCGCAGGAGGCCCGTACTATTGTGCGGAGCTCTTTGCGCCGACCTCCCCCTTTCTCGCGGCACAGACGCAATGTATGGAGCCGCTTGGCGATTCTGGTCCGCAGGCGAGCGACGCGTTGCAAGCCGCGCGAACGTTTGCCCGCGATGGCCTCATCGACGATCCGCACGGGCTCGCGCGTCAGCGCATCTACGTCTTTAGCGGATCCATGGACAAGACCGTGGATCGCCGCGTCGTCGATCAAACCGCGGCGTTCTTCGCGCTGGCGCAGGTTCCGCCAGAAAATATCCAGTATCAGCATGACATTCCCGCCGGGCACGCGTTCATTACAGACAGGAGCACGGACGCGAATTGCGGCGTCTCTGCCGGTCCGTACATCAACAATTGCGGTTTCGAACAATCGCATCAGATCCTGCGCTGGATCTACGGGAACCTGAATCCGCCATCCGCAGGGGCCACCGGCCGTCTGCTTCCGTTCGATCAGGCGGATTTCGATCCTGGTCATCGTGCAACGCTTAGCCAGACCGGCTACGTGTACATACCTTCAGCTTGCGATACGGACACATGCCGGGTCCATGTCGTCTTCCACGGCTGCCTGCAGGACGCGCAAGCCATTGGTGACCGGTACGTGCGTGGCACGGGCTACAACGAGATGGCGGATACGAACCACATCATCGTGCTGTATCCGCAAGTCGATACGTCTTCGCGCAATCCACAGGGGTGCTGGGACTTCTGGGGATACACCGGCGAAAGCACGCATAAGCCCGACTTCTATTCACGCGAGGCGCCGCAGATCGCGGCCGTCATGCGAATGGTTCAACACCTCGGTGCGCCGCGTCAATAACACTTACCGAAAACAAAGGAGCCCTTATGTATTCCGCCCTGTTTGCACCCTGGAGCAACACGAACCGCATGCAATTAGACTTGCTGGCCCAAACCTACGCGCTCTTTGCCGAAGCGTCCAGGTCCTGGCCTACGAGCAGTGACCCCGCACAGTGGCGAACGCTTGCCAGTCATTCGCTGAAGACATTCTCGCAACTCTCGGATGAACGCGATGCACAGGCCGAAGATCTCTGGCATGGGCTGCGCGACAAGCTCGATCTCGCGCGCACAGCACAGTCGTTGCGCAGTCTGCATGGAATCGACGCCGATGTCGTGGGGCGTATAGGGCAGGCCAACAGCCGGTGCGTAGCGGCCTTTGTCGAAAGCATGGCCTCATACATGCAGGCCGCGAGCTCGGCACGCGACGCGAACGATATCAGTCTTGCCACGGTGGAAATGGGCAGTGCTCTGCAGAACACGCTGAAAGACTACGTTACCGATCTCGCGAGAACCGGTAGCGGAGTACTCCCGGCGTGGGTTCAGTGGTTGCGCACGAGTGTGGACGATGCCCCCGGCGGCTCGGCGCAACCGGAAGCCAAGGCGCCGCGCGGCAAGACGCCGTGAATGGCACTACGGCTTGTATCACTCCCCCCGTATCAACCAACCAGTGAGGATTTTATGGAACACAAACTTTTGATGGCAGTGCCTCAGTCACAACCGGAACTTCGGCATATGGTGGCCGAGGCAAAGAGGATCGCTGATCTGCATGGAGGTGCACCGGCGAATTTTGTAATCGATCTTGCCTCGATCAACACAAGATTGACTACGGCGAAAATCGACCTGGGCGTTTTAGGGGCACGCCAACAGCAACGGAGTGCAATCGTTTCCCTACTGGAACGGCTAATGATCGAAGCTGCAACTTTAGACTACGACGTATCGAATGACGACGTCTTTCGGGCCCTCTATGCGGTTGCCTGCAGCGAGCACAGTGCCGATTATGTGCCCATGCGTGTACTGGGAAATACCGCTGAGGCCATGGTGCCGAAGAAGAAATGATTGGGACTTCGGCAGGATGGACGTGTGAGCCATGTCCGAGAAGCCGAAGCTGTGCGCGCGCGAGCGGGCACAGCTTCGGCTTCTGCATTGAGGGCAAGGATGTTGGTCCCCCGATGGAGATAAAATTTCACGAGCTATCAACTAATTGCCAGGTTGCCGAGACGAAAGTTTGCGCCAAGACTTGCCTGGTCGGCCACCCACCCGCGCCATGAAGTATGACCAAAGGAGATTTGCCAAGTGAGCATCACCGACACCCAAGAGTTCCAGCGCGTCGATCCCGATACATTGCGGGACTTCGTCTGCGCCGTCTACGAAACCACCGGCGCCACCGCCGAAGACGCCTACGTCGCCGCCGATGCGATGGTCCAGGCGGACCTCTGGGGCCACCAGTCGCATGGCGTGCTGCGTCTCGGCTGGTACTACGCACGCCTGCGCTCGGGTGCGATGCGCTCGCAGACCAATCTGAGCTTCCCGGTCGACGCCGGTGCGATCGCCGTGATGGATGGCGGCGACAGCATCGGACCGGTGGTCGCGAAACACGCGGCGCTAGACGCGATCAGGCGTGCCAAAGCGCACGGTATTGGCGCGGTGTCGGTGCGCAACTCGAACCACTTCGGTACCTGCATGTACTTCACGCGCATGGCCGCCGAACAGGGTTGCATCATGCTCGCCACGACCAACGGCGGCCCGAACATGGCGCCCTGGGGCGGCCTGAAGAAGATGATCGGCACCAACCCGTGGTCGGTGGCCGTGCCGGCCGGCCGTCACGCGCCGCTGATCATGGATGTCGCCAACTCGGGCGTCGCGCGCGGCAAGATCTTTCTCGCGCAAACCCGTCACGAAGAGATTCCGCTCGGCTGGGCGATCGACTCCAGGGGCCGTCCGACCACGGATCCGGAAGAGGCGCTCAAGGGCTTTATCCTGCCGATGGCGGGCCATAAGGGCTATGCGATCGGCACCATCGTCGATGTGCTGTCGGGTGTGCTATCGGGCAGCGGCTTCCTGGACGAAGTGCACGGTCCTTACGATCCGGTCAATCGCAGCCGCGCCGGGCATCTGATGATCGCGCTCAATGTGGCTGCGTTCCAGCCGCTCGAGGAATTCAATGCGCGCATGGAGCGCTACATTGAAATGCTGAAATCGGTGCCGCTTGCCGAAGGTGTCGATGAGGTGTTCTATCCCGGCGAGAAGGAGGCACGTGCTCACGAACAGCAGAGCAAGAAAGGCATCGTGTTGCCTGCGGATACCGTCGCGGGACTCGACAAGGTGGCGGGCGAAGCCGGCGTACCGCTGATCGCGCGCGGGTGAGGTCAGGCACGGCCCCGCTGCGATGCGGGGCAACACGGGCGCGGTGCGTTTTATCACCATAAAGATCAATAAACAGTTTCCGATCCACATTCGCAGAATCAGTCGAGGCCCAGGTTAAGCTTCCAAGATGGACATCCGCCAGCTCAAATATTTCGTTGCGATCGTCGATTGCGGCAGCCTGTCGAAAGCAGCCGAACAGCTTTGTGTGGCTCAGCCTTCGCTCAGCCAGCAGATCGCCGGACTCGAGGCCGAACTGAAGGCGATGCTCCTGTTGCGTAGCCATCAGGGCGTGCAACCGACCGAAGCCGGTCGTGCACTCTATCTCCGCGCTCGCGACGTGCTCCGCCAGGTGGCGCAGATTCCACTCGCGGTGCGCGTGAACGGCACGGAGTCCGGTCGGGTAGCGATCGGTCTGCCAACCAGTGTCGCAGTCGTGTTCGCGTTGCCCATGTTCGAATATGTGCGGCGCCACTACCCTGGCATCCGACTGCAGATCGTCGAAGGGATGAGTGGTTACCTCGCCGAACTGATGGCCAATGGCCGCCTCGACATGGCGATCCTGTTTCGCGAATCGGAAACGCGCGGCGTCTCCGTCCATCCGCTTTTCGAAGAAAACCTGTTCGTGTTCGGACAGATCGACGGCGTCGGCCCCGCGCAAGACGTCTCGTTGCGGCAGCTCGCGAACGTGCCGATGGTTCTGCCTAGCGCAGCGAACGGCTTGCGCGTGCTGATCGAGCGCGCCTTTGCGCGCGAAGGCATCGACCCCGAAATCGTCGCCGATGTCGACTCGCTACCGACCATGCTCGCCATCGCGCGTCAGGGCGAACTGGTGACGATCGTTTCGTCGGATGCGTTTGGGCGCAACACTGCGGACCAGCATCTGATCCATCGGCTGGTCAATCCGGAAATCAGCCGCCCGGTCGGCTTGTGTGTGCCGAATGCGCTGCCCACCAGCGCCGCGTCGCTGGCTATCCAGAAGGTCGTCATGCGCCTCGTGGCCGAGCTGGTCGAAAGCGGCGTCTGGTCCGGCGTGCTACACCGCAACGTCGCCGGACCGGAGCAGGTATAGGCCTGACCTATACCCGGCAGCTCAAATCGGTATTTCACGCCAGCGCTGCCTGCGTCTACATTGTGGCCTTCGTAGTCTTATAAAAGACGCTCGCGCAGAGCTCGAAGGAGACGCATGTACAACCAGATTTTCGATCCCGTCGCGCATTCGATAGGGGCTTCAGCAGCATTCGCGGCCCTGCCCCTCCTCACCCTCTTCGTTCTGCTCGGCGTGCTGCGCCTGCAGGCGCGCTGGGCCGCGCTGGCCTCGCTCGCGGTGTCGATGGCAGTCGCCATCTTCGTGTATGGGATGCCCGCCGGCCAGACCGTCAGCGGTGCACTCGAAGGTGCGGCGATCGGGTTCTTCCCCATCATCTGGATTGGCATCAATGCGATCTGGCTGTTCAAGCTGACCCAGGAAAGCGGCCACGCCGATGTGCTGCGGCGCGCGCTCGCCCGCGTCAGCGCCGACCAGCGCGTGCAAGCGGTGTTGATCGCGTTCTGCTTCGGCGCCTTGCTGGAAGCGCTGGCGGGCGGTGGTGCACCGGTGGCCATCTGTGCGGTGTTGCTGATTTCGATCGGCGTCGAGCCGTTGAAGGCGGCAGCGGTTTGCCTGATCGCGGACACCAGCCCGGTCGCATTCGGCGCACTCGGTTTGCCCATCACCGTGCTCGCCAAGATCACCCGTTTGCCGGTCCATGAGATCAGCGTGATGGTGGGACGGCAAACACCGCTGCTGTCGCTATTCATCCCGCTGATCCTCATATTTGTCGTCGACGGGCGGCGTGGGGTAAAAGAAGTCTGGCCGCTTGCGCTGGTCGCCGGAGTCATATTTGCGCTTGCGCAGTTTGCGGGGTCGATGCTGCTGCCGGTCGAACTCGTCGATATTGTCGCTGCACTGATCTGTGCAGGCGTTTCCATCGTATTCCTGCGGGTCTGGTCGCCAGGCGTGTTGCGGGCCGACCTGGCGAGCGCAGTAACGGCTGCTGCGAATGCCAGCCACCCTCAGCGTCCTGGGCTCAGCCGCGAACTGGCAGGCGTGTCTGGCGGCGCCACCATGGCGATGCCAATGCCGGGCTCGGGCTCGCATTTTCATCACGCAGCCGGGAGAAGCAACGCACCCGCCGATACTGTCCAGACGCCCGATTCGCGCGCGGAGATTCTGCGCGCGCTCGCGCCGTATGCCGCCGTGATTCTCGTCGTCGCATCGACGCAGATCGGCCTGATCGGCCACGCCCTAGGCGTAGTCACCTCGACGTTTGCATGGCCTGGGCTGCACGTCGTCGATCCGCAGGGCGCAGCCGTGTCTGCCGTCACTGCCAAGTTCGAATGGCTGCTGTCCGCTGGCTCAATCGTATTGATCGCCGGTTTGCTGTCCGCGCCAGTCCTCAGAGTCGGCGCGTCCGTTGCCACCAAGACCTATCTGAAGAACCTGCATGAACTGCGCTGGGCCGTGTTCACGGTGTGCTGCGTGGTTGGCGTGGCCTACGTGATGAATCTGTCCGGACAGATCGTCACGCTCGGCATCTGGGCGGCCAAAGCGGGTCCGGCTTTTGCACCGGTATCGCCGATTCTCGGCTGGTTCGCGACCGCGCTTACTGGCTCGGATACGTCAGCGAATGCACTGTTCGGCATGCTGCAACTCACCACCGCGCATCACACAGGCCTGTCCGACATCCTGTTGACCGCCGCCAATACTTCGGGTGGCGTGGTCGGCAAGGCGATTTCGCCGCAGAACCTCGCAGTCGGTGCAGTGGCGGTCGGCATGATGGGCAAGGAAGGCGTGTTATTCAGGCGCGTGGCCGGCTGGACGGTCCTGATGATCGCGGCCCTCAGCCTGCTCGTGTATCTACAGTCCACGCCGGTACTCGGCTGGATGGTGCCGTGACGCTCGAAGCCAGGGCCCTGCCGCAACAGGAACCCGGGGCCGACGCCAAAGTTGCATCGGGTGCTTCCGTCACCCTAAGCATTGAAATATTGAGGATATCCAGAAGATGAATCATCCACTCGACGACATCACCGTTGTCTCGATCGAACAGGCAATCGCCGCACCGCTGGCAAGCCGCCATCTGGCCGATTGGGGCGCAAGAGTCATCAAGATCGAGCGCCCGGAAGTCGGAGACTTTGCCCGCAACTACGATACGGCGATGGATGGCCTGTCGAGCCAGTTCGTCTGGACCAATCGCTCGAAGGAAAGCCTCGCCATCGACATCAAGACCGACCGTGGACAGGAAACGCTTGAGGCGCTGCTCAGCCGCGCCGATGTCTTTATCCAGAATCTGGCGCCTGGCGCGGCGCAGCGCCAGGGGCTCGACGCGAAGTCGCTGGTCAGCCGCTTTCCGCAACTGGTCGCCTGCGACATTTCCGGCTATGGCTCCAACGGACCGTATAGCGACAAGAAAGCCTACGACCTGCTGGTTCAATGCGAGACCGGCTTCCTGTCGATCAACGGCACACCCGAGACTCCGTCGAAATGCGGCCTCGCCATTGCCGATATCGCCACAGGCATGTACGCGCTGAACGGCATCCTGATGGGCTTGCATCAACGCTCGCGCACCGGCAAAGGCATGGCGTTCGAGGTTTCGCTGTTCGACGCACTGACCGAATGGATGAGCTATCCCGCCTACTACACACGTGGCCGCGGCGCGCCGGTGCCGCGCAGTGGCGCGCGGCACGCAACCATCGCGCCATACGGTCCGTTTGCGACTGGCGACGGCAAAACGGTTTTCTTCGGCATCCAGAACGAACGGGAGTGGCTCAGCTTCTGCACCGTCGTACTTGACGACGCAGCCATCGCGGTCGAGCCGCACTACGCTTCGAACTCGTTACGGGTTGCCAATCGCGAGATGCTGGAACAGATGATCGAGCAGCGCTTCGCTTCATGGAGCAGCGCGCAAGTGCTGGCGAGGCTGGATCGCGCCGCGATTGCGAACGGCATGATGAACGACGTCGACGCGCTGCTCGATCACCCGCAGTTGCGCGAGCGCAATCGTTACCGCAGCGTTGAGACCGAAAGCGGACCACACGATATGTTCCTTCCTCCGGTTACGGTTCCGGGGGTCGAACCCGTGATGGGTCCAGTGCCGGCAGTCGGTCAGCATACCGAGGCCATTCTCGCAGAAATCGAAGCGGCCAAACGCTCGCAACGGAGCAACGCATGAGTCCCCTCGAGCAGGACCCGAAGCGCCGCCCGCGCACGACGCGTACCGTGCTTGCAGTGCCTGGGCATCGCCTCAAAATGCTGCAATCGGCGGCCGGTTGCGCCGCCGATGCGGTGTTCATCGATCTGGAAGATGCCGTCCCCCTCGACAAGAAAGACGAAGCGCTCAGGACGGCCGTGCAGGCGCTCATCGAACTCGACTGGGGCGACAAAACCATCGCCGTCAGGGTCAACGCGAATGAGCGTGGCGTCGACGAACACGAGGTCCGGACTCTGGTCGCCGAAGCGCCAAGGCTCGATTCGATCCTTATCCCCAAGGTGGAATCGACAGACGTCATCGCGAAAACCGAGCGGTTGCTGGGTGCACGGCCTGCGTCATTCGCACCGCTCGACATCGAGGCGCTGATCGAGACCGCGCGCGGCGTAGTGAACGTCGACAGCGTTGCCGGGTCGAGTGACCGGCTCACCGCCTTGCATTTCGGGGTCGGCGACTTTTCGGCGTCCATTGGCGCGCGTAACGTCGAGATCGGCGGCACTCATCCCGGTTACGCCCTCACGCTCAAGGATGAAGCGAGCAACTACGCGGCCACACCGCTCGACTTGTGGACGTATCCGATGATGAGGATCCTGGTCGCCGCACGTGCTTTCGGACTGCGTGCGATCGACGGTCCTTGCGGGGCGTTCCGCGACCTCGTGCTGACGCGCGCATGGGCGCTCAAAGCAGCAGCGATGGGCTATGACGGCAAGCAGGTGATCCATCCCGGGCAGATCGAGGCGACCCGTTCGGCATTCTCCCCCACCGACGCTGAAGTGCATGACGCCCGCCGCACCGTGGAAGCGCTCGAAGCGGCGCAAGCCGCGGGCCTGGCAGCCATTTCGCTTGACGGCAAACTGGTCGATTTCGCGAACGTGCGGATGGCGCAACGCATCCTTGCGATGGCAGAACGAGGCTGAGCGGGATGAACGCATAGCTGATCAGGTCTGGCACAGGCGCCGCGCGCGATCGACAAAAACTGCGCCTTCGCGCGACAAAATGTCGATGGCGACGCGTGCACGAATTTCCTATCCTAGTGGCAACTATCAAGCCGTACCGCGCACTCAAGACGCGGCGGCGCCAACAGGAGACACGCTTCATGCGGCACTTCATTCACACGTCGATCGAGACGCGCACGATCGCCAGGATCTCCGGCCGCATCGTACCGTTCCTCGTGCTGGCATTTTTCGTCTCGTTCATCGACCGTGTCAACGTCGGCTTCGCTGCGTTGCAGATGAACCAGCAGTTCGGTTTTTCCGCGACGGTATTCGGCTGGGGTGTCGGCGCATTCTTCGTCTCGCTGTGC
>FTBI01001893.1_pt1 | contig 17129 bp, 20 predicted proteins | sample 1639171 | NCBI WGS metagenome assembly FTBI01 (sample SAMEA3914812, study PRJEB12502) | metagenome | biome: forest; material: soil | place: Canada | collected 2011-07-07 | depth 0.1 m | reverse complement strand
GTCGTCGTTCAACTATGGCGATTTCTTCGACGAACAGCCCAACGTCGGCTACGAAACGCTGTTGTACGATTGCATGCTAGGCGACGAGACGCTGTTTCAGCGCGCCGACAGCATCGAGACGAGCTGGGCCGCGGTGGAAGACGTGCTGCATCCGAAGGGCAGCCCGCTGCCGGTGCATGGCTACCCGGCGGGTAGCGCGGGTCCGGCCGAGGCCGATGCCTTGCTCGCACAAAACGGCCATACGTGGCGGCCTTTGAGCAAGGACGCGGACGCAAAGAAGTAAGGCGCAACTAAACACTCCCAGGGGACCACTGTGGCGACACGTCAGACCAACGTCAAAGGTAACGTCAAGAGCCGTGCCGAGGGCACCGGTAAAACCACCGCCAAACGTGCGGCTAAGACTGCGACGAAAGCCGCGCCTAAAGCCGCGCTTAAAGCGGCTCCTAAGGCCGCACCTAAGGCTGCGCCCAAAACCGCGCGTAAGGCCGCAGCCAAGGGCGGCGTGGAGCAGATTCTTGCCATCGATGTAGGCGGCACAGGGTTGAAGGCCGCGATCATCGACGCCAACGGCAAGATGCTCACCGAGCGCCTGCGCGTGGCGACGCCGCATCCCTGCACGCCCGAGCAACTGGTCGATGCGCTGGTCAAGCTCGTGGAGCCGCTGGTGGCGGCGCATCCGCCCACGCGCATCTCGATCGGCTTTCCGGGTGTGGTGCGCAACAACCGCGTGCTGACGGCGCCGCATTTCGGCGACGTGGGCTGGCACGACATTCCGCTTGCGGAGTCGCTAGCCACGCGGCTTGGCGGCTTGCCGGTGCGCATGATCAACGACGCCGAGGTGCAGGGCTTCGCAGTCATCGAAGGCCACGGCATTGAGTTCGTGCTGACGCTTGGCACGGGCGCGGGCACGGCGCTGTTCCGCGATGGCGAATTGATGCCTCACCTCGAACTGGCCCATCATCCGGTCAGCAAGAATCGCGCGTACGACGAATACATCGGCGACGCCGCGCGCATGAAGGCGGGTAACAAGCGCTGGAATAACCGCGTCGAGAAGGTCATCGGCATTCTTGCGTCGCTGGTGAACTACGACAAGCTGTGGATTGGCGGCGGCAACGCTGCGCGCCTCACGTTCAAGCTGCCGGCGAATGTAGCGGTGGTGTCGAACGACGCCGGTATCGAAGGCGGCGCGCGACTCTGGCATCCGCTCTCATTGCGCGACACGCGGCAATTGCCGGAAGCGACCCAGCGCACGGGCGCGTTCGAGTGATGCAACTGTAATGCACGTGCGTCGTTGCGCGCGCAACCTTTAGCTGTGCAAGAGGCGCGGTACTTCGAGCGAAGTGCCGCGCTTCGTCATTTAGCGCGCCGCGTCGCCCCAGCGGTACTCGTGCGTCACATCGTCGAGTTGCGCTTTCAGTTCCGCATCGAGCGTGAGATCGACTGCACTGAGCGTGTCCGTCAGTTGATCGGGACTGCTCGCGCCGATGATCGCCGAGGTGATCAGCGGATTGGCGAGCACCCAGGCCAGCGACGTCTTCGTCAGCGAGGCGCCGGATTCCACCGCAATGGCCCGCAGTTTGTCGATCGTTTCGAATTCGCGCTTGTGCCAGTAGCGTTCCTGATACATCGCGCCGGCTTTCCCAACGGTTGCGGTGAAGCGTCCCGCCGCGGGCTGCGCGTCGTGACGGTGCTTGCCGGTCAGCAGGCCTCCTGCCAGCGGGTTATATGGCATGACCGCGAGCTGTTCCTCGCCGGCGAGCGGTAGCAACTCGCGCTCGATCTGCCGGAACAGCAGGTTATAGCGAGGCTGCACGGAGACGAAGCGCGCGACGCGCAGCACATCCGCGCGCCCCAACGCACGCGCCAGCCGGTAAGCCAGGAAGTTCGATACGCCGATATAGCGTGCTTTGCCCGAACGCACGATCACGTCAAGCGCTTCGAGTGTCTCGTCAAGCGGCGTCTCATGGTCGTCGGAGTGCAACTGGTACAGGTCCACATAGTCGGTGCCGAGGCGGCGCAGCGACGTGTCGATGGCATCGAGCAGGTGTTTGCGCGAGGCGCCCTGATCCCACGGCGACGGCCCGACCTTCCCCACTGCCTTGGTCGCGACGATAAAGCGATCGCGCTTACCCTTCAACCAGCGGCCGACGATCTCTTCGGTGCGCCCCGCGATATTTTCTCCGCCGCCGAGCGGGTAGACATCCGCCGTATCAATGAAGTTGACTCCGGCTTCCGCTGCCCGATCGAGGATGCTGTGCGAGACCGACTCTTCGGTCTGTAAGCCGAACGTCATCGTGCCAAGACACAAACGTGAAACGCTTAGGCCGGTGCGGCCGAACTTACGATATTGCATGGTGGACTCCACGAGAGGAACAGACTGCCGATTGCGTGAAGCGAAAAGCATAGCGCTTATCCACGATTGGCGTCGGCGGGACGGCAAGTGTCCTGCGGCTTGCCAAAACACACGCCTACGCCAGCGAGGCATGCCATCGCAACGGCGCCGAGCGTGACGAACACATCGCTCGTAGAGAGCAAGCTCGTCAGCACCGCGCCGAAACACGGCGCGATGAACTGCATGAACATTCCCGCAGATTGGAGCGCCGCGCTGGCGCCCGCCACCTGATCCGCGAGGCGGCGGGCGATGAACAACCTGCTCTCGACCCTGAAACGTGCGCCCACGAGTCCGGTTGCAAAGAAAGCGATCGCCAGCATCAACCCGGCCGGATGCAACGGCATCCGGAAGATCCCACCAATGGCGATGAACACGGCGCACGTCACGAACGCAGGTGCAAGGAGCGCGCCGAGGCCTGCTTGCTGTGCGTTGCGTCCCATCGGCAGCAAGCTGCCAAGCACCCCGCCCAGCGCAGAACAGGAGACCACGATACCCAGTACGGACTTGTCGAAGCCGTGGTTCTTCAGCATCAACGGAAACTGATTGTTGACGGCCGCGGCCAGCGCGAAGTAGATGCCGACACAGAGCAATAGCGGCACGATGGGCCCGCTGAAGGGGGCTCGCTGCACAGCTTGCTCGTCAGGGGCTGCTAGTACCGAGGACGCCGCTTTACCGTTCGACGCCGAGGCCAGCATCAGGATGATCGCGGCGGCGATCAACACAATCGACGCGAGCATCGTGTGATTGTCGCCGGCCCACGCGCCGACGATACCGCCGGCCGCGGGCGCACAGATCTTCGCCACGCTTTGGGCCAGACTCAGAAGCCGGAAGGCGCGGCTTTGCTGCGCCTCGTCGACGCAGGTGGTGACGTAGAGCGTCTCGGATGGATCGGTGAAGCCGAGGGCCGCCGATTTCAGCGCGACAATCAGCAGAAATGCAACGAAATTGCCGACCCAAAGGAGCGCGGCCGTCGTGCCCAATGTGAGTGTCAATGCGACGACGAGAACTCGTGTACTGGCATAACGGCTACAAACCTGGCTGATGGTTCGCGTCAGCAGAATGGGCGGCACCAGCAATGCCGCGCTCAAGATGACCAGGTCAAACGGGGTGGCGTCGAATCGATAGGTCGCGATGTTCAGAATCGCGAGAAAGTTGATCCACCCACCGAAGCTGGCAAAGAAGCTGCCGGTTAGAAACGAATAAAAGCGGCGATTCCCGGACATATTCACTCTCAGTGCATATTGGATTTATTGGAGTCCTGCGGCCTAACTAAAAACAGCAAGACGCAACGAGACCTTCGAAGTCTTTCGAATGGTTAACTAAGGAATGCTAAAAAATCAGGGCGAGACGATGCGAACCCTTGGTGACTTAAGGGTTCGATGCTGCTTGCTAACGGGTAGTACGAGTAGTACGGGTAATGCGGATCTTGCTCGCCGTCGAAATGCCGGCGTCTAGAACAGTGCCGGCTGCTGCGCAGATACCATTGGCACGACGTTCAGTTCGTCGAGCCTCAGGCGCGCCTTGGCGAGATCGTGAAGCACTTGCCTTTGTAACCATGTTTCCGCGCCGCCGCCGAACGCCTTGTCGAGGCGCAGCGCCATCTCGGGTGAGATGCCTGCCTTGCCGCTCAACAGATTGGTGAGCGCCTGACGACTGACGCCCAGAACCAGCGCACCCTCGGTGACGGTCAAATTGAACCGCTCAAGGCAGTTCTGCCGGACAGTGATGCCCGGATGGATGAAATCTGAATCGGCCATGGGGTGAACAATATCGACGAATGGAACATCCGTCAACTGACAAGCGCTCCTTGTCATTGGGGCGAATGAGGTTCTCACCGTGCGTGCTTGTCCCGCCAGACTTTCCCGAAGTGCACCGACATAAAAAGTCCAATTGCCAGCGCACCGGCGAGCGGCACGATCAGGTCAGGCGTGAATTCTAGAGTCACAGGGTGACGCGAAAACAGATAAAGGCCGACCAGCAGATTCAAAAAGCCCCACACGAAGTTCACGAGCGCGGAGGAGTCGCCGACACCGTGCGGTTTGGCGAAGGGTGTCGGAAAGGGAGCGCCCTGCAGCCCTGCAACGAGATGCGGGACGCTATTGCAAAGAAAAGCCCCGGCAAAGAAAGCGGCGACGTAGTGCATGAGATGACTTGAGGAAAGGGTGGCGTGAATCAGCGTGCCGTGAAGGTTGCTTTCATGCCGCTGACGAAAACATGCTGACAGTCCGGTCGAAACCGGACAGGCATGGCTAATATGCGAGGGTATCCTCCGTCAGCGACGAGCGCTTGCTGCAGGCGGAAATCCGGCAGCTCGTGCACCTCTACCTGGGTTCGGCCCAGCGTGAGGCGGGGGCGTAGTTTGTGGCCACAACCCGCACCGCGCCTAGGGATGCGCCGGGAGCGTAAATATCGCTTTTCGGTCGAACTGCTACAATCCACGCATTTTCCTCGTCGTAGACTGCATCATGGGCTTTGAACAACTCGCTGCACTGAAAGACCAACTGGCGAAACAGGCTGAAGAGAAACGCATGGCGAAGCGTGCGCAGCACGCCAAGCCGGCGCAGAATGCCAAGCCAGCGAAGCAGGCCGAGGCACCGAAGCAAGCCAAGCCTGGCCGCGCTGCGCCCACGGCTGCTCGCCACGCTCAGGCGCAAAAGGCGCCTGCGCAGAAGTCGAAGCCGGTCGACCCCGTGGTGCTGTCTATCGGCAAGCTGCAGAAGCGGTTCCCGAAAGCGTTCCCCAAGAATCCGGCCCCGAAAGTGCCACTTAAGGTGGGCATTTTCAAGGATCTGCTCGAACACTCGGAAGAACTCGGCCTGAATGAAGCGGCACTGCGCGACGCCATCAAGGTGTGGTGCTGGGGCAGCCGCTATTGGGCATGTGTCGCCGAAAACGCAATGCGCGTCGACCTCAACGGTCAGGACGCAGGTCAGGTGCTGCCGGCGGAAGCGGCGCGTGCGCGCGGCTTGCAGGCCAAGCGGCAAAAGACGAAGAACGCCGCCGCACAAGGTGGCGCTGCTCAACAGGCCGGTGCTGATCAGCAAGGTAGCGCCGTGCAGCAGGACGCTGTGGTCTCGCAAGACGGCAGCGCGGCTCAGCAAGACGGCACAGCGCAAGAAGAGCGTGCGGTTCAGCAGGACGTGGCCGCTCAGCAAAACAGCACTGCTGAGCAAGACGTCGTCGCGCAGCACGACGACGGTGCGTCCCAGCAAGACACCCCGGCCCAACAGGGCAACGTAGCTTAACGAAGCGGCGCCGTCGTCACGACGGCGTCTCGCAACGCGGCAGCGCTCTCCGCTCATCGTGCTCGTCGTCGCTGCTGTACCTGCGCCTTATTCGGCGGACGACGTCAGCGGGGCGGGCATCGGCAACGCCATCGGCGTACTCGTGCCGAATCGACGCACATCTTCCGCTGGCGTGAACCCTATCGCGCTGTAAAACTCCACGGCGTTCGGCGCTGCGTTGACTCGCAGATAAGGCCGCTCGTTGCGCGCCGCGCATCGTGTGACCGCTTCCTGAATCAGACTGCGACCCACGCCAAGCCGGTGGTAGCTGGGCTCGACAAACAGACTGCACAGGTTCCAGAAATTTTTCACCAGCACGGCGCCGACGATGCGTCCGTCGTCGACGCATTTCAGGTGGACGCATTGCTGCGGATGGTCGAATGCCCAGCGCATGTTCGCCAGGACATTGGCGACGATCACGTTCATTTCCGCCTCATCAACCCGCACGCTGGTCTTGATGGTTCGCAGCATCATGGCTTCGAGGCTGGACTCATCGGTGGTCTGGATTGCTTCGATTTTCATCGGATAGAGTAATTGCTGCCGCGCGCCGGTTTCCAACCGTGACCGGCGAACGGCGACGTGGTGCGGTGCCCCCACCACAAGCGCATCAACACGGCCATCACGACGAGCAGCACGAGCACCAGTACGCTGCCTTCTGGACCGGTTTTGCCGCCGCTCAGCAGAACGTTGCCGAGCGGATGCGCGGTGAAGAAGCGATGGTCCACCACCGTGCCGCTGTCGGACGTGCCGTAGAAGAACGATTCACCCCAGTCCCACGCGGCATGGAAGCCGATCGCCCAGAACAGCGACCCCGTATACCAAAGGCTCAGACACAACACGATGCCGAAGCCCCCGGCGGTAATGAGACCCACTGGCGTCTCGCCGGGATTGGAGCCATGCAGGCCGCCGAACAGGACCGACAGCAGGATCGCGCTCCACCAGAAACCAATGCCGCGCCCCAGCGTGTGCTGAAGATATCCGCGCAAAGCTGATTCTTCAAAAAGGCCGACCAGCAGGAAGAGTCCACCCCAGGCCAACGCGCGCAACCACACAATCGCGCCGTATTCCGATGGTGTGTCGAGCGTGAGTACATGCATTTGCATCAGGAGGAACACCGTCAGACTGACCGCGGCGAATCCGCAGATCACGCCGCTTCCAAAGCGCGCCCATGCGGCGGATCCTTGCAAGCCAAACGACAGCAAGGGACGCCGCTCGATAGCCGACATCACGGCCAGTGCCACCGTTAGGCTGGCGATCTGGATGGACTCCCCGAGATAGAAAGGGAAGAGCGTCAAGTGTGTCGCGCTGTGAGGGATCGGTCCAAAGACATAGTGCTGCAACTTGGCCAGGCCGAATGCGACAGCCAGAAAAATCGCGATGAACAGCACGATTCTCCAGCCCCACCGGAGTCCGTAATTGCCGACGAATATCCAGCGCACCCGCCCCTTGCGTCGCGCTGGGGGTGTTTCGTCGTTGATGGCTTTTGCTGACTGCTGAAGCTGGTCGTCCAAGAAAACCTCCGTTCTATTGACGACGATGGAATGGGCGCATTCTTTTGTTTCCGGGCTCGTATCATGACTGAAGCGAGCCTGCTGTTTATGCGCTGTGTATATAGCGGCCAGGTCGATTTGAGCGCATTACTTTAACGTCGTTTAATACGTGATGCCAACGGGTTCAATAGTGGATGCACTTCATTCGACGTGTACGGGTGTAGATTCCACGGAATAGATTTCCACCCGCCTGTGTTTGCCTTGTATTGCTCATCCGATCTGCTGATAGGGGGGCGTTCCATGCCTTGCATTGCTCGTTCAATTGCACGCTCCACGTTCGCCGCTGCGGCCTTGGCTATGTTGGGTGTGCCCTGCGCCGTATGGGCCGGTGGCCCGGCCGCCCCCAACACCGCAGAAGCCCCGTTCCTGGCGGAAAACGACACAGCCATGACCAGGATGATGGGCGACATGACCATCAAGCCCTCGGGCGACGTCGATCAGGACTTCGTTGCGATGATGGTTCCGCACCACCAGGGCGCAATCGACATGGCCCAGGCCGAACTGCGCTACGGCCACAACGAACAGCTGCGACGTATCGCGCAGGAGATCGTCGTCGAGCAGCAGCAGGAGATCGTCGCAATGCGGTTGGCGTTGGGACAGACTCTTCCGCCCTCCGCGCCTGCGCCCGATCAGCAACATGGCCCGAACGTCCCACCCTCACAGGCAAGCCCCACACCCCCTAACGGCATGCAAATGAACATGCACAAGGAGCCGTGATGAAACACTCGCCGATTCTCTCCACCGCGCTGACGTCTATCGCTATGTTCGCGGCCCACCTTGTGTGGGCTGGCCAGGCACCGGGCTCGTTATCGGAGCCGGACATTCCGGTGAGTCATCATGACCGTGTCTATGCTGCCGAGCAATTCTCGAACACCGTGTCGGTGATCGATCCGGCCGACAATCGGTTGGTTGGCGTTATTCGTCTCGGCGACCCGTCGCCGGCCAATTTCAGCCCGCTCTATCACGGCCAGGTGCTGGTGCACGGCATGGGATACGCGCCCGACCATCACACGATTGCGGTGGTCTCCATCGGCTCGAATTCGGTTTCGTTCATCGACACGCAGACTAACGCGGTCAAGCATGTCACCTACGTGGGCCGCTCACCGCATGAGGCATTCTTCACACCTGATGGCAAGGAAGTGTGGGTAACCGTGCGCGGCGAAAACTACGTGGCGGTGCTCGACGGAAGCAGCTTCGAAGAGAAAACCCGCATTATCGTGCCGGCCGGCCCGGGGATGCAGATCTTCTCGCCGGACGGCAAGTACGGCTATGTATGTTCGTCGTTCAATCCGGAGGTCGAAGTGATCTCTGTGGCGGACCACAAGATCGTCGGTACGGTTAAGCAAGCCAGTCCGTTTTGTCCTGACCTCGCGGCGACGCCGGATGGCAAGCAGGTCTGGTTCACACTCAAGGATGTGGGCAAGACCCAGGTTTTCGACGCCAACCCACCTTTCGCTCTCCTGAAGACTCTCGACACGGGGCCGATCACGAATCACGTGAACATCGTGCATAACGCCAATGGCATGTTTGCTTATGTGACCATAGGCGGCCTGAATCAGGTCAAGGTGTTCCGCACCGACGACTTCTCGCAGGTCGCAACCATACCGATCGGCAGTCTGCCGCATGGCATCTGGCCGTCGGGCGACGGCAGCCGCGTCTATGTAGGCCTTGAGAATGCCGATGCGATGACTGCTATCGATACATTGACCAACCGTGTGATCGCGACCGTGCCGATCGGGCAGGCGCCGCAGGCGGTGACCTACGTACCGAACGCGGTGCCGCAAGGAGACGGCACGCAGAACACGGTCCTGCTCGGGGTGGCGGGCCAAACCGATCATCTGGCGATGGTGGCGGTGGGCATGGGCAAGCCGGCGGATTCCGCCGTTGCGCCAACCAGTGTCGCGTTGTTCGATCAAGGTCTGGTGCAGGTATTGCAGGCCGCCGTCACTGGGCTTCAGCCAAAGCAGCCCTACGTGCTGGGACTCGCGAACCAGCCTGACGGCAGCGGCACGATGGACGTGCTGGCGAGTTTCATGACCAATCCCGCGGGTTCGGCCATTGTCAATACCATCGGCCAGATTCGCCAGGTGGTCACGCCGGGCATGAATCCGACGGCCGACACTCGGCGTTATCTTGTGATTGCTCCGCAAGTGGCCGGAAAACCCGGCGCGCCCGTACAGGTCCAGGCGCTTTGAATTGAGTGCACGGGGTCCGCGCCGAGTATCCCCGGATGTATATCAAAAAGGCATTCACAAGATACGAAAGATGTATTTTTTATATGGCAAGCGCAAGCCTAAAGTTCATTCATGACTTCCCCACCGGAGATGATGATGAACAACACCAGAATTGCGCGCGCCCCGTCCGCCAGCGCACAGCTCCTTTCCGAGAAGGTCCGCCAGTTCACGCCGAACTGGTTTGCGGTGACGATGGGTAACGGCATCGTGTTTCTCGTGCTCACGGCGCTGCCGCTGCACTTTAGCGGTCAGCGGGCATTGGCCGAGTCGCTGTGGTGCGTCGACATCGCGCTGTATGCCGTGTTTGCGGCGATGTTCGCAGCGCGCTGGATCTTTAACCCCGAGACCGTCAAGCCGCTGCTGCATCATCCGCTGCAGTCGATGTTCCTCGGCGCCATCCCCATGGGGCTCGCACCGATCATCAACGGCATCGTGCTGTTCGCCGGTCCGAGTTTCGGCGCAAGTGCGTACACGCTCGCCTCTGCGCTGTGGTGCTTCGACGCGCTGCTCGCCGTGACGGTCGCGGTAGTCGTGCCGTATCTGATGTTCACCGAGCAAAGCCACGCATTCGAGCGCCTCACGGCCGTTCTGCTGTTGCCTATCGTCGCACCGGAAGTGGCGGCATCGAGCGCCGCTGTGCTGGCGCCGCATCTGCCGGTCGAAACGGCGCGGGTCGTCATCGGTGCAGGTTATGTGCTGTGGGCCATCTCGGTGCCGCTGGCGTTCTCGGTACTCACGCTGGTCTTTTTCCGGCTCGTCATTCACAAGCTGCCGCACCGCGATCTCGGTCCTTCGAGCTGGCTCACACTTGGTCCGATCGGCACAGGCGCGCTGGGACTGCTCACACTCGGACAAGCGGCCTTAGGCGCGTTCGCTGGCACCTCGCTCGCCAGCGTAGCGGTCATTGCGAGAGACTTCGGTATCGTCGGCGGCTTGCTGCTGTGGGGTGTCGGGCTCTGGTGGCTCGCCGTCGCGGTGCTCTTCATGTGGCGCTATCGCCGCGAAGGCTTGCCGTTCAACCTCGGCTGGTGGGGCTTCACGTTCCCGATCGGGGTCTACGCACTCGCTACGCTGAACCTTTACCGCTTGACCGGTTTCAGTGGTTTCGCTGCGATCGGCGTGGTACTGGCTGCCGCGCTCGGCGCTCTTTGGGTCCTGGTGGTGTCGAAGACAGTGCGTGAATTCATGCACGGCCAACTGTTCAACGCGCCTTGCCTTGCGGTTGCACGTTGAGCTCGGGCGTCGCGCATCCGCGCATGCCTTCAAACCAGCAACGAAATGATGCCTCCGATGGTGAGCCCGGCTGCAATCCACCGGCCTGCGGTGTAGAAAGGGTTGCGATTTTCTTGCGACTGATCGGGGCGCTCGAGTCCCAGCGTGCCGTAGGCGAGCGACTTCAGCGGCGAGACGTTGGCGGTGTTGCCTGGATCGTCTAACGTGCCTGCGGTGCCTGCGGTGCCTGCGGTGCCTGCGGTGCCTGCGGTGCCTGCGTCGCTCGCGTCAGTCGCGCTATTCGCCGCGATCGCCGCGCCCTCCGGAGAAATGGTGACGGCCGAATCCTGACTTGGGTTGCTTGTCGTCGAGGTAACGGGTGTCGTCGGGTCAGCGTTATTCGCAGACACCGATGCCGGGTCCGACGCTGCGTTTTCGCTGACCGCCGTTTGCGTCGACGTGGGCGACGACGCGGCGTTGCTGATTTGCATGGCAAGCTTTCCTCATTCTTATATCCAGGCGGCAGGGCTGCGCATCCACAGACGTTGCGTGCAGAGCCGCAGCCGCAAAGCGAACCCTACGACGGCCCCCCAGTCGTTCGATGCCGCCTCGCCTGTTTTGTCGACCTCGCAGAAACGTATCTTTAGCGTTGGTAAGGCGCCGTAAGGCCAAGCCACGGGCCTGCGCGCGCCGGGGTATCATGCGGCTCCGGCGGCCCCAGCCACCCACCAACGACTTGGCCCGCGTGATGGGCTCACAGAGACACGAATTGCACTGCGCGATACGCGAGCTCGTCAATCAGCAGTCATAGCGCGCAGATCCCATCCATGGTTCACATCAATCCCTCCGCCGGCGTTTTAGGTCCCGCCCTCCAGGCACTCGATCTGTACGCGCTACTGGGCATCCTGGCCGCGTTGATATGGGGTGGCATGGTCAAGGGAGTAGTCAGCATCGGCGTGCCGCTGATCGCGATGCCGATTCTTAGCCACTTCCTGCCGATCAAGGAGGCGGTGTTGCTGCTCTCCATGCCGATCATCCTCGGCAATATCCCGCAGGCGCTCGAAGGCGGCGAGATGTTTGCCACGGTGCGCCGGATCGCGGCGCCGCTGGTCGGCACGGTGCTCGGCAACGTCGTCGGGGTGACGATGTTGATCTCGCTTGCGCCACACCGCGCGCAAGCCGCCGCCGGCATAGTGCTGGTGATCGCAGCGCTTCTGCTGTTCCTTTCGCCGCGGCTGACGCTGTCGCCGGGGCTCGCCAAGCCGGTGGGCCTGATACTCGGCTTTGGGGCGGCCGTGATGGAGAGCATCGCCTCCGTTCCCGGCCCGCTGCTGGCCATGTATCTGATCGCGACCGGGGCGACCGGCAAGGCGTTCACCAAGCAGATCGCCATCATTCTTGTGGTCTCGATCATTACGCTGATTGCCGCGTTCAGTGGCGGCGCGCACGCGAGCTGGATCGATCTCGCCATCTCGGCCGCCGCGAGCATTCCGGTGATTGCCGGCATGCTGATCGTGCGCCCGCTGCGCGACAAACTGCATCCTGCGGCTTTCCGCAAGCTTGTGCTGCTATTTGTGCTCGCGGCTGCGGCGCAGATGATCTGGAAGTCCGGGGTTCTGTAGGTGCGTCAGTCGTCGCGATGCATAAGTGAGCTGAGCGTCGAGCCAGAGCTGCTCAGCCGACCTGGCCAATGCCTCAGGCGGACACGTCGACCAGCACGCCCACCGGCTGCCAGTTCAGACTGCTCGCGCTGTCCGACAGGCCATCGAGCACATCGGACAACGTGACCGTCGCGGCCGGGTCCGAATCGAGCGCGGCGACGTGGGCTTGCAACGCATTGCTCAGATTCGACATGGCGGCGTCCATCGGATCTTCACCGTCTTCCGCTTCATCCGGCTCGGATACTTCTTCCACGTCATCGACTTCGACGTCCCATTCCCCGGCGTCGTCATCCACATCGTTGTCTACCGCGTTGGCGGCATTCGATAACTCCGCAATGCGTGAACCAAGATCGCGATACGCGCCGACGCCGCCGCCCGAGGTCGCCGGGTCGTTAAAGCTGGCAATCGCTTTGGCCGAACTATCGCCGGATGAGGTGCCGCTGTTGTCCGCCGAGATCGACTGCTGAAGGGACAGCGCCTGATACAGCGCGGCGAGGAATTGCGCGCCGGTGCTGGTTGCGTCCGAGTTGGACCCGCTCACGGCGCTCGCGCTGCTGCCGTCCGCGCTTTCTGTGCCGCTGGTGGCGCCGGTCGTGAGCGAGCCCGCCGGCATGCTATAGCCAAGCTGCGATAGCGTCTGCTGAAGCGCGGCCATCAGCGGGTCGGTATTTGATGAGGCCGACGTCGTGGACGAGTTGTCCGAAGTGGCTTGTTTCTTCGCAGGCACCGAGTCTAGCGACGCCGCCGCAGACGGTGCGGTGGGCGCTGGCAGCGACGCCATCGCCATACCAAACGAATCGACTGACATGGTCCATTTTCTCCAGATAAGCACGTTGGATGATGGGGGTACGCACGCAATCGAAAGGCGAATTCACTTCGATGGCACGAACCTGATCGAACGGGTTATCGGAGGGATGGGTTCAGAGTTTGATGGTTTGTAAGGCGACGAAAGAGCAAACCGGCCTTCGTTAATATTTGGCGGCCTGCAGCAGATGGCAACAATGGACGACGGCGGCCGTCTACGTGTCGCTGCGTGCGAAGGAGGCGAATTGGCCTGCGTCTGGAAAACCGCACGTCCGATATCGCACCGGGTACATCGATTCTTCTTCGAGCAGGCCACCCACGAGAGGTGCGATCTGTTGCCACGGCACGATGCGTGTCTCGCCCGACTCGGGACGCACCAGCACGATGCGGTCGGCTTCGGGCAACAACGACTCCACGTCTGCGGTCCACGTTGCAGCGGAGAACATCTCGCCGGCATCATCCTTGGCGCCGTAGAGCAGGTAGTTGGCAACGAACACATCGCGTCCTTCCTGCTTGTGGAGGCGATCAAGCGCGGCCTTTTGCGTATCGTAGTCGTCCTTGCGATAACGCAACGCGAGTTGTGCGAGGCGCTGCGCCACCTCGGCCTGCCGCGGCGTAAAGCGGCGCAAGCCTTCGTGGTAGCAGTACATGAACGGTGACACGGGGCGACCAGTCTGTGCGGCTTCGTGGCTCAATTCGACCATGCGCGCGAGCGCGCCGTCGTCCTTGTCGCTGGTGACGAGCAACACATCGCGAGTGGGAATCATGAAGACGGGAAAGCCATGCACCGGCGCGCGGTGCAGCAGGTCCGGCAGCAGCGCTCGGCTCGCGTCGTAGCCGTCGCCCCAGTCGCCGCGATAGACGCCGCGCGCCACTTCGACGAATGCGTCGGTTGTGATATCGCGCAGGTTGTCGCACGCAATCGAAAGCGCTTCGTCGAGCGGAATGTGCCACGACTCGGGTGGCCCACTCATCAATGTTGAGGTGGACTCAGGATAATCGAGCGCCAGCAGCACTGCGCAGTCGTCACCGAACGCTTGCCACGCGGGCGCGAACGTCGCCTTTCTGCCAGCCGTGCGAAGTTGATGCAGACGCACGTCTTCGAGCACGCCACGGCCGCGGATCAACGGACGCAGCATCGCTCGCGCGTCGGACAGACGTTCGGGCGCCGCTTGCTGGCTCGAGCATAGCGTTGCCACGAATCCCTGCAGTGCGTTCTCACGCGACGCCTTGTCGCTGCTGCAATAAGCGCGGTATGCGTGATGCAGATTGAAGACGGCGTTGTCCCCGTATTCAAGCCGGAACTCGTCGGCGTTGTAGTTCAGTGAAGTGTCGAACCCGTGGCGTTTGGCGACCTCGATGAACAGGGAGGCGAACGCGTCCGGCGTTGGTTTACGTACGAACAGCGCGTCGAAAAATCCCATGTGAGCAAAGGCAATAAGGCGAGCGTAGACGGTCAATCGAGGGCGCCGTACCGGTCAGGCGCAATGGGAACATCGTCGCAAATCGCGGCCGGTGAGATCACCCATTATTGGGGCATACAATGAATAACGGCCTCGCGCCGCAATTCTTGAAGACCGGCTACTAAACCCCCAATCCCCGCTATGAAAAACTCACGTCGTAGTTTTCTTCTGTTCAGCATCGGCGCGGGGTCGTCCCTCGCGCTGACCCGCGTCGCATTGGCCGACGCGGCCAAGCTCAGCGAAGCGGATCCGAAGGCGCAAGCGGTAGGCTACAAAGAGGTGGCCGCAACCGTGGACAAGAGCAAGTTTCCCACCTACGTCGCAGGTCAGAACTGCGGCAATTGCTCGCTGTTTCAAGGCAAGTCATCAGATGCATGGGGTGGCTGCACGTTGTTCGGCAGCCAGCAGGTGGCTGCGACCGGCTGGTGCAGCTCTTACAGCAACATGTAGTGGATGCGCAGCGTGACGGGACGCATCCACGAGATCACTTGCCGAACACTTCCAGCTTCAGCGTGTGCGAGTGGCCGATCCAGACCGCGGCGTCGCGGTGATCGCGTAAGCCGTCGCCGGTATTGGGGTGCAGAAATACGTCAAGCGCGCCGTGATTGAGCGTGAGCCACTCCACGATCTCGGCGAAGTGAGGCCGGTCGAACTCGAGCTGATACGACCACAGCGGGTGCGGGCCAACCGGACGCTCGTGAAAGCGGCCCAGTTGCAGCTTGCCTGCGAAGCGGGCTTCGATCTGCCCGCGCAGCGCCCATGCCGCATCGCGATGCGCAGCATCGAAGTACACATGGGCATGCCAGTTCTGAACTGCCGATACATCTGGAGAGGTCATGTGATGAGTGTGAGTTCGGGAAGACCGTCAGGATAAGGCAGTTTGCGGATGTTCGGGCGGGCGAGGCAGTGGGTTCTGCCTCGCGTGTCAAATTTGCCTGCCTTGCAAATCGGGCGGCCTGGCAGCTTGGCCGCCAGGCGATCTGCTCAGTTGGCCTACGTATTGACCTGCTGATTGCGTGCCGCGTTTGCGCCACTCAGCGATCTATTTCCCCAGCTCATAACCGATGGCGCCGCCCACGACGGCGCCACCCACCGTACCTGCAGTGCTGTGGTTGGTGGCTTCATTGCCGACCACGCCGCCCGCTGCCGCGCCGCCTAGCGTGCAGCCACTCGCAAGCGACGCCAGAACCACGAGCGTGACGATACCGGTCCACCTGAATCGAGTGCTCATTTTCAACCTCTCTTTTTCGTGTTGATACTCTTTACCAGCAAGTTCTGTGCCGGAGCGGAGCAGGGTTAAGCAAGGGCTGAGCTCGCCCGACGGCGTTTGCGTCGATCCGTCTGCGCTTGCTAGACTGCCTGCGCAAATTGCATCGCCTTTGAAGGCGTAGGCATGTGCCAGTTTCCTACCCGTCGGCGCACGCCCGAGTCATTCCACAAAGACGCACACAGGACCACCGACTGGAGTTCCGTATGGCTTATATGCTGTTTATCGTCGAACCCGCCGACCAGCGCAACGAACGCAGCGAGGAGGAGGGACGTGCGCTCTACGAGCGCATGGGAAACTACGCCGAAGACCTCCGCAAGCGTGGCCTGCTGCTCGCGTGCGAGTCCTTGAAGTCCACCCGCGACGCGGTCCGCGTGCAGATGCGCGACGGCCAGTCAAGACTGCTCGACGGCCCGTTCGCGGAAGCCAAGGAAATGGTCGGCGGCTTCCTGCTGCTGAATTGCGACACACGTGAGGAAGCGGTTGCGATCGCCACCGCCTGCCCGGCGGTCAATTGGGCCACGGTCGAGGTCCGCGAAGTTGGGCCGTGCTACGAATGATGTTGGTGGCGTAATAGGCCAGTAGCGACTGCTGTCGCGGCCGTCTTCTTCAACATCAGGGTTTTCCCGAAAGTGCGGATTCTGTGTCGATCCGCCCCTGTGTCGCGCGTCGTGTCAGTGAAGAGCCCACGAGGCGGCTCGATATCCACAACTCCAAGGAGCAATACGATGCGATTCATGATCATGGTCAAGGCAACCGCAACGAGCGAATCCGGTTCCATGCCGGACGAATCCCTGATGGCGGTCATGGGCGCCTATCACGAGGAGCTGGCGAAGGCCGGCGTGTTACTCGACGCGACTGGCTTGCAGCCGAGTTCGAAGGGCTGGCGCATCCAGTATTCGCAGGGTCAGCGCCGCGTGATCGACGGACCGTTCGCCGAGACGAAGGAATTGCTGGCGGGCTATACGCTGATTCAGGTGCGCTCGCGCGAGGAAGCCATGGAGTGGGCGCGGCGCTTTCCGGCGCCGTTCGGCGAACACGCCGATGGTGAGATCGAGGTGCGGCAACTGTTCGAACTGGAAGACTTCGAGCCGGGGCCATCCGTCGATCGCTTTCGCGAGCTGGATGCGGCGCGTCGCTAAGTGGCGGTGAATTCAGCAGCTACCCATCGTGCGATAGAAGCGGTCTGGCGCATCGAATCGGCCAAGGTCGTCGCCTGCGTCGCGCGCATGGTGCGCGACGTGGGCGTGGCCGAAGAACTG